>ODAJ011957321.1_pt1 | contig 13527 bp, 5 predicted proteins | sample 1539241 | NCBI WGS metagenome assembly ODAJ01 (sample SAMN02144231, study PRJEB22623) | gut metagenome | biome: sheep rumen | host: Ovis aries | place: New Zealand | reverse complement strand
TGTTGGAACTCTTCCTTACTTAATCCAGTACCTTTCTTTTGCTCCTCTTCCCAGACTTTCTGAATATCTTCATCACGGAAAGCATCTGAAACATTTAGCTCTGTACCATCATTATCTTCAGCATAGACGTGGAAGAAGTATGTTCCATTCTCAAATGCATTGTTTATTGGAAATGTTATATCTCGATAATCTTTATTGTTATCGGAAACCTTTTTGGTAACCACATCCGTTTCCTTATAGAATCCATCGCCATTCATAATGGCAATCTTGACTTTCTTCAATGCCTCATACGCACTAGGTTTCGGCGAAAAATATATTCTTAACTTTACTTTAGCCCCTTTATTTTGGTCTATTTTAAGTTTGAGGTCTTCTCCGTCTATCTTGAGTGCCTTACCGCCAAGTTCTACTTTGGTTACATGCAGAACGCCTATTTCTGTAATGTTCTTCAGATAGTCATACCATTTAGAAAAGTTAAGTTGTGGATATTTTGACAATATCTGTTCGCACAAATCCTTTCTATTTATCACGGTATCATTGTCGCGTAAGAACTTGGCGACTTCTGGCTGAATAGGGCCAGATTTTATTGGGAGAGAACTGATTCTGTCAGCAACGGCTAAGGAATAATCTGCTAACACTGAAACACAGTCCTCGTTTTTAACAAGAAATTGAGGAATATATTCTTTCTTGGAAACAATTCCTGTGTCTGGAATGAGTCCAAGGAGATATAAGCCGTTACCAACAGCTTCATCTGTACCACCACTAAGAATTATATAAAGGAGGTAGTTTACTTTATCTTGCACAGAGACCGTTGATGTTTTATCTGCGTAACTGAGAGCATATTTTACAGCAGGTTTATCCCCTAACTGCTTTTCTAATTTTGCAAGCAGTCTTTCATCAAAGTCTGATATACTCAAATCTCTAAACGTCGCATTACCATATGAATCTTCAGCAGAAGTAAAGCTATTCACAGGTATTAAAACCAATATAGAAATAGTAAGATCATTACGTAATTCTATTAGTTTTGTCGGAGTAATGTATTCATGCCCCGTCAAATCCTCATCTTCTGTAAGGATATACACCTGTGTTGAAGTGTCCAGCAAAGACAAACGGCCATAAAGATCTCTCAGGACTTCAATAGAAAAACCTGTAACCTTCATACAGTTGCCTGGCTGGGCAGACTTTATGCTTTCACCATATACCTCCATGAAAATATCAAGGATATGGTCATAATATGCTTTGATAATATTCATTGTCGTTTGATTTAATTGTTGAACTTATACCTTGGACGGATTTTCTGAAGTGAAGAAGCATCGCTTAGGTCTGTATAGAAACCAATCTGACGAAGTTTGTTTTTGAGGGCAATCATATTTTCCTTAAACGCCAGATGCGTCTTAATATCCGCATCTTTGAAACGAGGTTCTCCAGTACCGTCTATAATAAGCCCATACCTATTTCGTATTTCCTGGGCCAACTGTCTAATGCTCAAAGGTCTTGATTCCAGCTCACCATTATCCTTTTGATTAAGAACTAACAACTGGACTAAGACCTCTAACAGTTTTGACCCAATAGCTCCACGTCGTGTATGCTTGCGGCTCCGACCATCAATAATTAGAGCAGATGATTCGTTCTTCATCGATGCTTTATCAAGGAAATCACGAGAATATTTAAACTGATATGCAGCACCTACCTTCATCAAGCACTGGACATATTTCTCTAATGGAGTGTCTTCGTATTGAAGATATTCCTGAAGTTCTTTTGCATTTTGCTCAGCCTCTTGCATCTCTTCCGTTGTCTTGGCATTCGCAGAATATCTATTATAGATATTGCGCAGATTAGCATTAATATCTGCATTTATTTCAACTGTCGGGTTCTTAATCATTGACAAGGCAGTAGCAACAGATGCATTTGGAGTAACCAAGCGTCGCATGACCCTTATCGAATAAGTCGCTTTTATGTAGTCCATCAACCCGTTTAGTGTTTTATCCATGTCAGCACAGGCGATTGGAGAAATACTGCTTTCCAACTTATCAGTGAGATCAACGACTTGACTCCAATCATCTTCAACCTCAATTGTTCCTTCTTTCACCATTTTAGGAAGAAGATAAACCAGTTTCTGAAAATACAGTGACAGATGGAATCCCACTAACACCCTAAGATAATCAATAAAAACAGAACGCGGAATGCTATATTGATAAGCTAGCAGTCTCATTACATCGTCACAAAACAGATTTGCTTGTGCCTCCAATATAGGTTTAATTGGAATCTGTGTAGTCGAGGCTTTTGTATCTATATCAACAAGCTTTATCAAATGGAGTATTCCTGCCGTATCGACATCCAATGTGGGACTGTCAACAATCTTTCTGCTGGCATTATCCCATCCTATAGACAAATATGTCTTTAAAGCATTCATAACTTCTGGTCGTTGACTGATCATAATAAAAAGTTGGTCAGCCGTATTATAGTCTTTAGTATGCTTTTGATTACGTATCCTATAGCTTTCAAGATGTAGAGGACGCATGGAGGCAATATTCTCTTTCGCCTTGCCACGATATACCATGTTCACAAGACTACTTCTAATCCAACTTTCTACGGCTTCTGGATTATCAGAATATCCTTGAATCTCATTCTTGTCTTCTAAGACGTGGAAATATTTCTTTAGTGACTTAATATCGTGAAAAGTCCCAGTCTTAAGCATAAGTTTGATTCTTGCTCCATTATTTCGCATCAACATGAAAAGGTTTACCAGCACATTATCCAGTGTAATGGCTTTTACGTCAGACGCAAAAATATATGGTTCGCGGAACACTCTTTCATCCTTATCAATGATTGGCATCTGCATAACTTATTCCTCCTCTTTCTTTAAAGGTTCAACAATTAGCTGCATAGATTTCTTGTCTAGCGAAATCTTATAGAAAGACTTCTCGTTGTTTGTAACGATAACCTCCGTATAAGTTTCACTTGCAAGAAGATTTTTAAAGACCTGAAGCTCTATAAAGCGTCCTCTCAGGTCGCTGATTGAAGGATTGAATCCATTCTTAATATAGTACAGCATTTCGTATAAATCCAAAGAAACTGTCAGTTGTACAGAATGGTTCTTCTTGTATCTGAACACGAAGTTCTCATGCTCATGTTCCAAAAACTCCGTTAAGTGTCCATTGTCATCAACCATCAAATCAAATTCCTCTAATGGGAAGCGACGATAACTTTGTCCACTTGGGTCATTCACCCTTGTTGATGAAAGGAGTAAATGCTTTGAAGAAATATCTGGATTCCAGCATCCCTCGCTGCATGATATAGCGTATGCAAGTCTCTTTTTCTCATCAAACCAGTTGGTGTCATTGCTATTTAGTATTTTATAGAAATCACCAATAGACTGGTATGGCATACGTTCTAAGAAGTTCACTTTTCCCTCAAAGTATTGATGACGAATAAAAGTCTGATGGCGCAGCTTCAAGAACTCGATTTCATCTGGACTCATTTCGTAACTCGGCCTGATGGTCAGGAATGTATTAAACTCTTCCAGCAACGGGGCTGTTGGACGAGACGCAAAGGCCAAATAATCCATTTCATTCTTTATCCGATAATACAAATCCCTGTCCTTATCAGGAATAGCAACATTTGCAATATCGGTCTCTCTCAGAAGCTTGACGATTCTATCTTCTGAGCGTAATTCTGGGAATAGTTTGCTTTCTGGAGCAGTGATATTGAAATACAACCGCATCCATTCCTCTAAACGAATGCGCTCATACTGGTATTGCAGTCCCAACTTTTCATTTTCATCAGTAGCCTCTTCAAGTAAGCGCTTCGTTTCCTCTTCCCGTTGTGCAAGGGCTGGTATGGAAGCGCAATTATAGTCTCTGGTAATGAGCCATGCAATCATAGAGCGCAGATCACGCATTGTAATGTGTACTTCACGCTTATAAACAATGGTTCTTACAATCCACTCTAAGCGTTTGATGATTTCATTTCCAACAGCGGAATCGTTTAGAGATCTAACATTGAAGTTGATAAAGCATTTCTCAGCCAATGGACATGCCTTACATTGTGTCCACAAACGAGGAGCTGTAAGGGCCTTTATCTGTTTACGAAGAAGCGATTCTCCACTTTCATCCAAAGCAGTAACAGAACGCAGATTCAGGTTTATAACCATTACTCCTTCTGGTAACTTAGTTACTCCTTCTTTATAGAAGTACTCATCGATAGCATCATAAAGGTATTTGTGTTCTGGAGAATTTTCAAGGAAATCCATTAAGCGACCTTCATTGATAGCGATTATACGCCCTTCTGTGGCTTGGCTGAAATCATCTTTCATCCCCTCAAATGGACGGAAGAACTCTTTTAGAACATCGCTGTTTTTCAGATTTGCTTCATCTTGTGAACCATCATAGTTCGTTTGATACGTTACGCCTTTTAGAACAATACGTGCGCCATTATGGGTTTCATCAATATATTCAACTTCATCACTGCTTTGTTCAACTTGACGAATAAATGCAGTCTTTCCATCACCAGCGTTACCTGTGATAATGAGCAGCTTGTATTTGCCATCTTTAATGGCAGAGAGAAGTTCTGTATCAAGCTTTGTCTTGGTATAGGTTTCTTTGTCGAGAATGTTTTCTCCCTTCCATCCTGCACGTGTACCAGCATTGCCGTTTTCACTTTGGCTATACAAACTGTTGATATAATCAACGATATGTAGTTCAGAACCATCATGATCAATAACAAACACTTCGGATTTCTTGGCAATACCTGCCTCGCCAATTCTCTCTAACTCGGCCATCATTTCTTTGGCAGTCTTGAAACGATTTTCGTGACGGGTATCTATTGCCTTCATGACAAATGCTGCAAACTCAGCACTTATCAAACTATTCAAAGGAATTATGTCTGTAGGTTTCTTGTCAAGGACAGGAATCCGCTTGCCCGGCCAAGGATAGCTATGCGTTAATAGCTCATAAAGAGTCACGCCAAGGGCAAAGGTGTCTGCGCTATCTTCCCACTGCATAGTGTGACCGTTCATTAAGTCTGGAGCCAGATACGGCCAAGTTCCTACTTTATCCAAGTCGTTTACGTTGCTTGTAGCGATGTTAAAGTCTATCAGGACGAACTTACCACTCTTTTCAAATATGATATTCTCTGGCTTTATATCACGATGGCGCAATTTTTTCTCGTGTAAGTAAACCAAAGCGGATGTCATTTCATGGATAAACTTATAGATGAACGGCAAAGTGAAATACTTATCGCCGAAGCAATATTCTCTGATGTCCTTACCATTGATATATTCCATCAGCGTGTAGAACAGCCCACCAAACGTAAGTCCATTATATTTGAAGCGCACAATGTTAGGATGATTGACATCCTTCAGTGCATTAAATTCATCAATGGTGGATTGTGGACTTACTCCTTCCTTGAATATCTTTGCTGCAAACATTGCTCCTGGCTGCAATGAATGAATAGCTTGGAACACCTTTGAGAATCCACCCTCACCCAATTCTTTGTAAAGTGAGATTTCAGGAGTTATCATGTCGCCATTCTTCAGTTCATCCCAAGCTTTGGCTTCAGGATGTTTCTCTTGCTGACCGTATTTCTTCTCTATTGCTTCTTCAAAGATATAATCACAAATCTCTTCTATGTTCGACCACCGTTCAGTAGGATCTTCTACAATAATACGGCTACATACAACATCTACCCACTCTTCGACGTTGGGATTGCGTTTACTTGGCATCATGTCTTCTGTCAAAGAGCCACCTTTGGCTTTCAGTTGCAGGTAGTTGGAGAAAGGCAAATCACCAACCATCAGTTCATATACTATCACGCCGAACGAATAGACATCTGATGAAGGGGAATAGTCGCCAGTTATCACATCCTCGGATGTATATGGGTCACGATCAAAGGCATCCATGCTGATTGACACATTCAGCTTGTCAGCTTCATGCAGGACGTTATAGGATAAACCAAAGTTGGCTAATGCGGCATGCCTGTCAGACTGTACATAAATGTTTTCCGGGCAGACATTGCGATGGATAACATTGTTCTCGTGTGCTATGGCAAGAGCCTTTGCCAAATCCAAGATAATTACTATCTTATCTTTGTCAGTGAAGGTGTTCCTCTGCATCTCACTACGCAGAGAGTGTTCCTCCATGTAGTCGGAAATCACATAATAATGGTTACCATCTTCGCTTGTCTGACAGCGGTTCTTAATAATAAGGGGCGATGCCGGAAGAGACTCTTCACTCATTTCAGCATTATGGACAAGCTTGTTGTGCCTGTCTAACTGCATGGGTGACAATCCCGCTTTGTCTAAGGCATAGTCACGAACTTTGTGCTTCTTGTCCTTAAAGAATTTGCTGTGACAAAGATATTCTACATAATCATCATTGGCTTCCAGAATCTCCTCGATGATATAATTGCAAACTTCAGTCTTTTTCTTATTCTTTGGCTCACTGCTGCCAACCAGGTATTCTACTATCTGGTGCTGTAGGTGGCTGATGGCATTACGTGTTTTATGGAGTCTGTCATTGTCCGTTAAGTAGTCTATCAACTCATCATCCAGCAAGAACGTCTTGTTATCGCAGAAAGAACCACTTTCAAAACCTGACTTGTTTTGTCCCAAAGAACTTAGCGTAACGATGGAGTCAACCCAAGCCATCGCAAAGTGATGGTCTTTCTTCTTTAAGTAACCTGCCAACAGTTTTCCCTTGAAGGTCGCAGATTTGATGGGATTGGGTTTCTCAATGTCATTGCAAAACCAAGAGTCGTCGTTAGCCTCCAAACGTCCCTTATAGTCTTTGTTTTCTATATTGTAGATGGCATGAGGTGCCACAACAATACAGTCATACTCCCAGTATTGCACCGCTCCCTGGGCATTCATGCTGGGGTACTCACCATTGGGAACAATGTAATAGCCGTCAGGCAACTTTGCCTCCAGATATTTCAACAAGCGCTCTTCTCCAGCATTTACTGGCCCGCTTGAAAACTTAGGTGTGCATATTTTAGCCATATATTTTTAGTTATTTAATTAGCAACTTAATACGTTCTATCATTCGTTCGCCGCGCTTTGGTATAAAGTCGTTGCAAAATGCAATATATTCCTCTACAGCTTCCATATAGGTTGCCCGATCGAGGTCTTTCATATAACTCCACACTCCCTTGAATACGGATTTTGGTCTGCCCGTCTCATCAACGAAAGGTTCAAGCATCATCCCATGAATGAACTTGATGAATCCTTCATCGCCTTGATAGTCAACCAGCATCTTTCTGTTTTTATATAGGATTCCTTTCATGTGCATGTCTTGCTTCTTCTGTTCTGTCATCACATTGTAAATAGCAACCAGGTATTTATCCATGTAGCTACGGAACTTGGTGTTACTCCGATAATTGCTCAGTGATTCTTTGTCATTGAATTTATTCGGCAGAACAATCAGATTCCCGATGTTATAAGTCATGTGAGCACATTTCACTGCACGCTGATGCAATTCCTCTGATGGGTTAAAGTTCTTCAACCCCTTAAAGTACACATCCATGATGTTTGCGCCAAACAGATTCTGGTAATGGCATATCGGCTCCAGGCGATAATCATAATGATTGAGAGTGTCAACTGTCAGCTCTGGCCAGTCTCCGCCAAACACCAATGACATAACAGCCTTGGCTATGTTCGAGCGTGAAATGTCATAATCGCCATACTTGGGTTCATCATGCAGGGTTGAAAGGTCAAAGTCTCTTAGCTTTGAAATGTCACCATCCAGCTTCTCTTCAATAAACTCTTTCATCAGACGAATAGCATAGACATCAGAGGATTTTTCTTCTTTATCCTTTTCTTGCTCCGCCTTTCTTCTCTCCCTGCGTTCAAATTCAGATTCCTCATCTTCCTTTGTCTTTCGGTGCAGACAGATTCCCTTAACGTAGTTCTCACGGAAATCATCCTTATGGAGTTTTGCACAGCCCTCGCCCTTACCAACAATGGTGTTTGCAAAGAAACAGCCATCACAAATCCTGCCCCCAATTCCTTTCCATGGGAAATTATCCGATACCTCAGTCTTATAGTCAATATCAGCATCATTTGCAAGTTGATGTATCAGCTTGCTCAAACTGGCTATATGTCCTTCTTCCGGCTCAGGAACAGGGTTGAGAGGATAAAGTGTTAAATCTTCGCTCATGCCTACTGGCTGATCCATCCGTTTACACCATTCTTCATCAAAAGAACGGTCATGGAACTCCATTCTCAACTTGTCGTCAAGGCTCTTCCTAGCCATTTGCACAAGTGAAGTCTGGTTTCCTGTTGCTTCGTCAAGGAACTGGAACGCTGTATTACCCTCCAACAATATGGCTGCTGACATAGGTACATGCAGCAAGAACACCTGCGTACACAATGGAGTCTCATAAACATCCATCACCTTAAAGAAACTGTTGAAATGGAATGTGGCAAGATTCCACTTAGCAACATTTGGGTTCTCTTTAACCATTTGCTCATTCTCGAAGAACAAGGCAGCATGAGCAGATGCAATGATGAATCGTGTCCTATGTGCAGGTTTTAACAGCTTCGTTGTGACATCCACAAAGAAACCTGCTCTGATGGTATCTCCAATATGATAGACTCGTGCAGCGTCTATCGGTGCATTGGTGTCACGATAGAAGAACTGGAGTCCTGGCAGTACCCAGTTGGCAAGATTCTCAAAGAAAGAAACCTCGTCAATATCCAATTTCTGTGGCAGATGACTCCGTTGCGGGTCATAGATGCCGCCGTCTAATGTGAGGATATAAGGTTTGGTTCCAATTTCAGCATACAATGCTTCTTTACTTTCCAGCCACCTTACCCTCTCGAAAATCATAGGGAAGATGATGTCACCGTTCACATGGGCTACTCCCTCTATGTAGCGAGTCTTGGGATTAGTCTTTGACTTGCGGATGGTATTGCCAAAGATGAAAAACCCATTAGTTACCTCAAACACATCATTGAACCATTCTTTCAGGACGATGGAGCCATCAGGACGCAAGATATTCTTCTTTGCTCCTTTCTCTACCTTATAGTAACCTTCGCCCCATTCTTCTATGAAGTTAAAGTCAAAGTCTGAAACGTGCTTACCGCTTTCATCTATCAGTCCCCACTTGGCATTTTGATTGGCTCTTGCTACACCATGATGAAAATGGTAGATGCTGCGATAGCCCATACTTGCAGGAATCAGAACTTTACCTTCTCTGTTGATAATGGTTGAATAGTAGTTATCTTCATTGTCTAACGACACGAGATAATGGCCTTCGCCCATTGGTTGGATGTATTTGTATTTTAGTTGCATGATGACATTCCCATGAATGTCTATCACGCCACATTTGCCATTGATGGCCACTGTTACTTCCCCCTCATTTACTTCTGCGATATAGTTGTATTCCTTATTCCTGTCGCAAAGGACTTCACCCTTATCACTAAGAATGGCGTAGGTCATCCTGGTGTCCGCATACTCAACAATCAATTCTCCATTGTCTGGTTTTACATAGACACCTGCTTTGTAACAATGCTCACCTATATATACTATCCTATCATAGATAAAGGAACACAAGGGTTTCCCATCCAAATCCGTCAAAGCCCACTTTTCTCCCTTACGTACGATAGCGGCATTTTCATCATCCCTTTCTCTGATTTCAGAATACCCTAAGTCTGGCGAAACAATCACCTTATCGTCATAATCCTTGATGCCGACGTGACCGCGTTCATAGAACTGTAATCTGCCGTTATATGTTTTCTTCTCGTCGCTCATACACCAGCAGTTTTAAATTGATTTGCTATCCAGCCTTCGTCCACGTTTACGCACTTGCCAGCCTTCATACGAGGGTCAAGGTCACAAGCAAGACAGTGTTCATAATAGGTCTTCATGGAAACTGACCACTCCATCGACTCGTCATTCTCATTATGAAACCAGAACACCATTTTCCCTTCATCTGACAACTCTTTGTCTGAATAACTCACATCGCCAAAGTACACTTCTATCTTCTTTTCTGCCAGTTCTGGGTGCAGTATATGGGTAAACATATACTTCATCCGTTCTATGGCTACGTCATTCAAGCCCTTCTCCAAAATGAGAATCTTTTCCTTCAGCCGCCAAAGTCCTGTCACATGACGATAAACATAGTTGTTGGTGTCAGGCAAATCAGGAATTTCGAGAGGCTCATAGTCGTAATCATCCGACTTGAAAAAGTCGAAGAACAGCATGAAATGGTGTTGCATGTCGTGGTACAGTGTTCCGTATGGCACACCTGTACGATGGCCACATTTGGGGCAAGTATAGATAAATGCCTCGTCGTTGAACACCTTTTTCCGCAATTCTGGGTCAAGGTCAACGTTCATAGAGTCCCACAGGTCAAACTCGCCTTTGGCTTGACACTTGGGACAGATGATTTCTTCTTTGTGTACCTTCGACATACCTTCTCTCTTGTTTCTTTCTATTCGTAATAAGTCCGCTCTTTACGGACTGCGAGTTTGTTCCCTTCGGACTGTGAGTTCGCTCCTTACGGACTAATCTAACTGTTCCACTTCTCTATTTCGTCTTCTACCATTGAGATAGCCCTGGTCTCCTTTTCTTTTGAGATTTCAATTTTTGAAACGTATGTAAACACCAACCTGTCAATCTCCTCCATTTCTTGTTTATCTAGCAATGGTATTGGAACTAGGTCAAGATGATGAGATTCTATTTGCGGAATCACGGAACCTGTTGTAAACAAAGTTATAAGTTCATGTCCGACCTTAGAAGATAATACTGCATATAAATATCCTTTGAGAACATCTTCTTTGGGGACAACCCTCATTACATGTTGGGAAATAACACATTTCTCTAGTTGACTATCTATTAACACCACATTACCTATTGTACCACCACAAGTAACAAGAATCCAGTCTTTTTTCACCTTTAATTCTGGCATCTTTTTGACTTGGCGGAATGAAAGTTTCTTGTCACTGTTAGGAATTGCCATCAATATATCAGCTCCACCTAAGAAAGTTACCCCGTTAGAAACATATTCGCGTTTGAAAATACCTGGGCGAAAAATTCTCTCGGTAAGTTCACCTAACTTCTTATATTCGAAGTTCTGCGTAATATAATCATAAACTGATCGGTTTCGACTTGTATGGTAGGAGGCTTCAAAGCGTTTGTTGTGTGAAGCTAAGATAGAAGTTATAGGCACACAATATGATTTCTTTTCGCCTTCGATAAGGAATTTGTTTTCAATCATCTTGTGAGCTTCCTTTAAAGAATCAGTAGCTTCCTCTCGAAGTCGAGCAGACTCTTGAATGAGGTCATCCACCTCTTGCTGGAAGGCTTCTGGGAATTTAGGAATGGGTAGTGAAGCTATAAAATTAGGCTCAATATGCTGAATAACGGCACCAAAAGTTCCCTGAGTTAAAAGCGAATGCCCGTGATTGGAGGCGAGGTATGCATATACCAAGCCTCCTCTGAGGATGTTATTCGGCACAAGCCGAATAACATGCTCAGAAGCAAGCTTCTGAGCATGTTTCGCGTTAGCGAACGCACAATTGCCGATAGTGCCAGAACGCGAAATGAGCGTCCATCCCTTTTCCAACTTCATTTGTTCGATGCATGGAGTATATTTCTTTGAGGCAAGCTTAACATTCTCTAAGTCTGCCTGCAGTATATCTGAACTGCTAAGGAATGGGATTCCATTTTCCCTCTTTGTCACATAAACGCGTTTTGCCCTGTTGCCATAGAATATATCAGAGGTAACATCTTTGATGGTAAGCATTTCGAATGGCGAGGATGCTATTTTCCTTTTCACCACAAGCCCTTCAGACAGATGAAAGCTCGCGTCAAAGCGCAATCCTGTCTGTGAGCCTATAGAGTATTTTACAGAACCTGTTTTCATGCCTTACCCTCCAAGAACTTTTTATAAGCCGCACTGATCTTTGGCAGGTCATCATCCACATGCTTCACACGTTCTGTACGGCGACGGGCAATCAGCTCACCATGCCTGTTATAGCTGGCCCACTCCTTTGTATCGACAAACAGGATTTCAGCCCCATCATCGTCTTTCTCATAGATGACATTGCCACGACGGTCTTTGCCCACCTTTTCAGCAATGGCCATGAAGACATCATACATTTCGCTATTGGGGTCGACCAAACGCTCCAAAGCCGTTTTCTTCTGGAGAAAGAGCAAAGAGGCTTGCACTCCCACTTGGGGAAGGAATGTCTCGACAGGCAAATCCACACTGGCCAACAGCTTGAAGTGCTCCAGAATCCATTTGCGAACCACCTCCGTATTGGGATTACCGAGAATACCATCAGGCAACACGATCCCCATCTTACCACCTGGCTTCAGGAAGTTATAACATTGCTCGATGAACAGTACTTCTGGAGCAGTAAAGGCTTTCAGCTCATAGTTCTCAGCAATGGTAGATGCCACCTCTACCTTTGAGCCAAAAGGAGGATTCGTAAAGATACAGTCGAACTTGCCCATCGCGTTCTCAATAGAGTAGGTCTCATCACAATCGGCAATGTCACCTTTCTGTTCAACGCTTTTTGCCACTGATGCGCTAACCTTCGGAATGTCGGGCAGTGTTCCATTCGGATATTCCAGGGAGTTGATGTTATAGATGTTGCTATGACCGTCGCCAGCCATCACCATATTCATCTTGGCTGCTTTCTTTAAATCTGGGTCAAAGTCGAATCCGAAAATCATGTTCTCTGCATATTCACGCACTTTGTCATTGACAGTATCGGTATTGGCCTTTGCTTCTAATAGCGCACCTTCCAACTCTGGGTACATGCTCTTTGTTATCTGCTTTCGAACATGGTCAAGCACCATCACAATAAAGCCTCCAGAGCCACAGGCTGGATCAAGAACACGGGAGTTGACAGTCGGATTCAGTATCTCCACCATGCACTTGATGACATTGCGAGGGGTAAAGAACTGTCCAGCCTCCTGTTTCAATGTATTGCTGACAATCGTCTCGTATGCCGTGCCTTTTACATCTACTGTTGCATCAAGGAAAGAATACTTGGCAATCTCTGAAGCAACGTAAGCAACGCCGTAGTCAGACAGGGAAATTTCCTCGTTACCTGCAAATACTTCGCTAAAAATGGCATCGGTCTTTAGCTGTTTGAAGATAGCCTTAATACGTTTTGCCACTGCCGCTTGTCCTTCAGGTGTGTTGCGCTCCTTCACGCCTACCCAGAACTGACGGTGGTAGCTTTCATTACGTTCGGCACAGAGGTAACGACGTTTCTCATCATAGATTTTGCAGAAGATAAGATTCAACAGTTCCCAGAACGCATCCTTCTTGCGGCCTTCATTGCCATAGATATAATCATGGCAACGCTTGAAGGTACGAATAAGAGAGTCGTTGGCAGGCTTACGAGGTTGTGCACGGTCGCCCATACGCTCCATGTCTTCGATAGACTCGTCGATGCCTGGGAAGTCGGCAATATCCACTATTCGCTCGTTGCCAACGACATCTTCCACACGCTGGCTGAAATGAAGCTCGTCGCCATTCGTCCAAAGGCCGAAATCGCATCCGGCAGCTCTGAGC
>ODAJ012154831.1_pt1 | contig 13528 bp, 16 predicted proteins | sample 1539241 | NCBI WGS metagenome assembly ODAJ01 (sample SAMN02144231, study PRJEB22623) | gut metagenome | biome: sheep rumen | host: Ovis aries | place: New Zealand | reverse complement strand
ACGGGCTTGTCATGAGCCCGTTATGGAGGTCATGCGTGGTTGAGCAGAGGCGTGATCCGGGTGTTCCACTCCGGGATACTTTCCTAGTCCAGGACCTTGGTTAACCGGACACAGCCTAAGGAAACATGTCAGGCGGTGTGGAGCTTTACAGGCTGTGAAACACTGCCGCACTTTAAGAAAGGAGGCATCAGGGTATGCCGCAGGAGTACATCTACATACTGGCATCCGACGGGAGACCGCTGATGCCGACACAAAGACGCGGGCATGTGTTCAAGCTGTTACGGCGGGGCAAAGCACGCATTGCCGAACACGTACCGTTTACGATACAGCTGAAGTACGAAACTCCCGGGGTCACCCAGCCGCTCTTTGGCGGCACGGACCCGGGAAGGACCAACATCGGGAACGCGGTCATGACTGCAGACGGTGTAGTCGTCTACAAGGACAAGGTGGAAACACGGAACCGGGAGGTCCCGAAACTCATGGCGAAGCGGCGCACGCACCGGCAGGCATCACGAAGAGGAGAGAGATTGGCTCGGAAACGGCTCGCGAAGAGGCTCGGCACTACCATGAAGGGCCTTCTTAAGCGAAAGCTCCCTGGATACGGGGAAGGCACCGTGACGGTGAAGGACATCATCAATACGGAGGCCCGGTTCAACAACCGGAAACGCCCGAAGGGATGGGTGACACCGACCTTGACGCGGTCTGCATCGCAGCAGTCGGCGCAGCACCGGCAGACATACACGATACGGCCCACGCGTTTACCGTCAGGCAGTACAGACGGCATGACCGCGCACCTCTTATAAGGACAGGCGAATGCCCTGACCCAAATATCAGAAAAAAGATCGATCACAGGCACGCCTCGACCATGCACAAACGCCGTCCGATGCCGACGTACAAGCCGGAAGACCCGTTCAACGAGGCTTTCTGACAAAAGAAATCGCATACAGCAATACATCGCAACCGCCGGTTCCCCGGCGGTTTTTTGTATGCCAAAACCCTTTGGATAAGGCCCTCCGCCCCTCTGAAATAAAATTATCTGACATATCAGATAAAGACACTTCAATGAACTTTTTCCCGAGGAATCCTGCGGTTTCAACCGCGGGAGGAATCGACTTTTTTACAAAGTACCGGTTAAATTTGTATCATTTTGATACAAATCAGTACCTGGATCAGCGCGCCGCATCCTGCTTTCAAGGTAGGCAATAAAAAATCTGACATATCATTGGTGAGAGTATCGCTGAGACACCATATTGTTGCCAGCGTGTGTCTTGAAGGAAGGAGGCAGTAGGCATTCATGCGTATATGTTCCGAAATGCCGTTCCACAGCGGGATCGTCCTTAGGATATATCCGTCGCGGGACCAGAAACGCATCATCGTCGTCAATGACGGCTGTGACAGGGTCGTCTACAACCGCCTTGTGGCCCTGAACAACGAACGGTATACCCTCTCAAAAACGGCAGACATTGTCCCTTCTTACAGGGACAGGATCGCTTACATCTACAGTATCCTGCGCAATCCGGACGCTGCGCTTCCGGCCGCCCTGAAGAACAGCATGCCCTTCCTCTATGGGAAGGATGTCGATTCGTTAACGATCGACAACGCCATCAGGCACTACAGGGCTGCCTGGAAGAAGTTGTCCAGGTCTCTTTGACCAATATATGCGTCAACAGAGAACCGTGCGCGCAAAGCTGGGACATCTACGAAAATATCATGCCGGGCACCACACAGGTGATTTCGTTCGGCATTTACGGGGACGATATCGAAAAACTTGGCCTTACCGGCCTTCAGGATATCGAAACGCTCACGTTCACGGCAGCGCAGTCAAGATACAGCTCCGATGCAAGACAATACGAAGAGACGGACCGGGAAAACGTCACAATCGTGTCGGGCAGGTCTTAAGGAAGGCAGGGAAAAATGAGCGTCATCATCATCGATATGGATATGCCGGAAAACTGTTTCAGGTGTCCTTTTTGTCAATACTACAGCACGGGCTTGTTTCAACCACCGCGCTCGTGGTGCGTAAGAGTCAACAAACCGGCAGCAAGAGAAGGCAGACGGGCAGACTGCCCGCTCCGTGAAACTGCAGAAACACAAACAGGAAACACAACAACAAGCCAGGCATCCGAAAGCAATGAGGAAAAAACATGAGAGACATCGACAGCCTGGTCCTCGTCCGTCAGGAGAGAACCAGAAAAGTAATCTACGATTTTAACAGGCGTGCAGAAAGAAGTCTCCCACCTCTAAGCTCTGCGTAGGTGGTGAGATGAATTTCGGGAAAGCACGCCCCAGATGAGCCCTGGTCAATGCCTACAAGTCCGCAAGCAGCCGACTGATCAAGAAGGAGTTCCCCTCCATCAGGCAGGCACTGTGGAAAGAGATGTTCTGGTCGAGGTCTTTCTGCCTCCTGACCACAGGGGGTGTGACGACCGACGTGATCCGCCGGTATATCGAGTCCCAGGGAGAGAAGGAGTAACTGTTTTGCTGACAAAAGTGACCCTGCACAAAGCCGAAAAGTACGCATTTGACATGCGGCGTCTTTCCGAAGACGACCGCAGCTTTTTCATGCAGAACTTCGGCTGTGCCCGCAAGGTCTACAACCTCTATGTCGACCATCTCTACAAAGAGCTCGAAGAAGCCGGTTACACGGGCGGCGGCGTACTGCCAAAGATCAGGCTCCCCGAAGTCAGCTCCTTCAAGAAGGACTTCCCTTACCTGAAAGACGCGGATTCGCTCGGCCTTGCCAATGCGAAGATCGCCTTCCAGGCGGCTGTAAGGCGCTACAATGAGGAGTACGACCATGTGTCCTATACAAAGCGCGCCGTCAGGCGGGACGAGTCCGGCACCGAGCCCCTGTCTTTCAGGGGCCTTAGGGGCATGCCGAAGTTCCACTCGAAGGCACACGGGGACTTCTCCTACACCACGAACTGCCAGCACGTATCCCCGGACAAGTCCCTTAGACAGGATACGGTCCGACTTTTCAGCAACAGGCTCTTCCTTCCAAAGCTGAAGCACGGCATACAGCTGGTCGTTCACCGGCCGCTCCCCGAAGACGCAGTCATAGGAAATGTCACCATCCGCATGGATACTGACGGGAAACTTTATGCTTCCGTCGAGTACACATACACCGTCTTGATGGATATGACCCTCCGCACGGCGGCGGTGAAAGGGGACACCTCTGTCCTCGAAGGCCTCAGCATCATCGGGCTTGACTATTCCCAGCAGGACTTTTATGTAGACAGTGAGGGCAGGAAAGCCAACTACCCCCACTATTACAGGAGGTCTGAAGAGAAGCTCGCCCGGATGCAGAGGAAGCTGTCGCGCATGCAGGAAGGATCAAGCAGCTATAACAGGACGCTGGCAAAGATCCGGAAGCTCCACAAGAAGACCGCCAACCAGAGGAAGGACTTCATCGAGCAGGAGTCGTGCCACCTGGCGAGGACGTATGACGCCGTCGCTGTGGAGGACATCGATCTCCGGGCCATGGGAGGGACTCTTTCCCTCGGCAAGAACCTCCACGATAACGGCTTCGGCATGTTTCGATGTGCGCTCCAGCGCAAGCTGAACGCCAAAGGGTCCGTCCTTGTCAAGGTCGGCAGGTCGTATCCAAGCACCAAGACGTGCAGCTGCTGCGGCCACATCAGCCGGGCCGTTGTCCTCGGTGTAGACGAGTGGGACTGCCCGGAATGCGGCGCACATCATCTGCGCGACGTCAATGCCGCCATCAACATCCGCAACGAAGGCCGGCGGGTATTCCTGGAATACTTCGCCGCATCCATAGAGGAAGAGGCCCTGGCCGAAAAGAAAGCCAGGGCGCTGTCAGAAGGCAGACAGAAGAAAAAGAAGCCTGCCTGACGTCAGGACTCCCATATCTCAACCGGTCGGAACGCCGGGGCTAGGTCGTACCGCCATCTTGCGCATGCCGCATAGCACGACAAAAGTTCCTTTTTAGGAAGCTCCCACCTCTACGGAGTAGGTGGTGAGTAGTTCACGACGAAAAAATACTTCGCCGCATACGAACAGCCTTTCAGCGGAGGATGGCATACAAACGCCTGGCTGCTGATCCAGCCTTTTGTGATCGCCGGCGTCGAGGCGGGACAGAGAATGTTAGAAAAACTTCCAAACACAGCAAAACGAGCATCCGCCTTTGTGCTGTTTTTTCTGGCGGCGTGCATTGTCGTTGCGGCATGGGAGACTTATCTGTCGCATGGAACAGAAGTGCTTCGAAAGAACATGAAAGAGATCGCTCAGCCGGAAACAAAGAGATTTGATGCGTGGAAGCGGGACATTACCCGAAGGCTTCGAAACGCCCTTCTTTTGGGCGTGGTCATGGGGGCGATCCAGATCGGACTGCTGGTTGGCTTTTTTTGTACGGGCAAAGCTGTCCTGCTCACGATAAGCATCGCTGTGTTCTCGATCACATATTGTATCATTGCAGCCGGAAGACCCGCGGCGCTGTGGGAATACTACGACCTTGTTTACCAAGGGAGGAAAACGTTATGAACTCCTGCTTGAAATATCCCGGCGCGAAAAACAGGATCGCGCCATGGATCGTTTCCCATATCCCGCCCCACGAAACATATGTAGAGCTGTATTTCGGGTCCGGCGCGGTCTTCTTCCATAAGGAACCCTGCAAAATCGAGACGATCAACGATCTCGATGAAAATGTCTATAACTTCTCAGAAAAGACGATAGAAGGAGAAGGAACATAATGCGCAAACATTCTCATATGAAATCTCACATGATGGTGATGCTCCATGCGGATGAGGAGCATCAGGTCAACTACGAGCTTATCGCAGATAAATACTGGCAGTTTGACAAACAAAGGGACAGAGCCTCGAAAAGCGGCAACTGGTGGCTCCTTATCCAGCCATTTGCGGTCGCGGGGATCGAGGCAGTCAATCGTTTCCTCATGCGGTATCAGGAGAATATCAGGAAACCGGCTGCCTTCATCATTTTCTTCCTGTTTGCAATGGCCGGAACACTTGCATGGGAGGCATACCTTTCCGCCATGCTGGATAATGCCAAACGGAGCGGCCGGCAGATACCAGAGCCTGGCCGGGAAACGATGCAGGTGTGGGTACGGGATATCCCGGGAAGGCTCCGGAAGACGGCGCTTATAAGCGCGGCAGCGGTACTCATCATCTTCGCCCTTTGCGACCTGTTTTTCCAGACAGGCATACCGCTTTTTATGACATTGGCAGCGGCGGCATATCTGGTCGCGTATTTCATTATCGCATCGGCTAGGCCGGTCGCACTGCTGTTTTACTGGTTCGCATTTGGAAAGGCGCTTACGTTATGAACTCCTGCTTGAAATATCCCGGCGCGAAAAACAGGATCGCGCCATGGATCGTTTCCCATATCCCGCCCCATAAAACATATGTAGAGCCGTATTTCGGGTCTGGCGCGGTCTTCTTCCATAAGGAACCCTGCAAGATCGAGACGATCAACGATCTCGATGAAGATGTCTATAACTTCTTCAGGCAGGTGAGAGAGCATCCCGAAGAACTCGCCGCCCTGCTTGAGTTGACCCCGTTTTCAAGAGCCGAGTACGAGCATTGTTATGACAAGGGGGATACGAGCGATATCGAGAGGGCGAGGCGCTTTGCTGTGCGGTTATACCAGGGATACTCCAGTTCGGGCCGCTATATGAACGGGTGGCGGCAGTCCAAAGCTGTGACATCCCCGCACACAACAAAGCTATGGGCGAAATATCCTGATATGATCGTACAGGCTGCGGCCAGACTTAAGGAGGCACAGATCGAGTGCAGGCCGGCGCTGGACGTCATTGAAGCGCACAACAGTCCAGACACCTTCCTGTATGTAGACCCGCCCTATTATCCGGAAGTCAGGAAGCCGTGTATCTATACGCACGAGATGCGGAAAGAAGACCATGAGGAGCTGCTTGATGTCCTCCTGCAACACAAAGGCCGGGTCCTGCTATCCGGATACGACAACCCGCTCTATAACGACGCCCTGAAAAACTGGAAAAAGTACAGCAAGGACACAACAGCAGACAGCGGGATGCGGCGTACGGAGACCTTGTGGGCGAATTTCGACAACCCGGAACAGCTCATGCTGTCATTGTAGACATCTGACTGCGGTACATGAGAACGACTGATTTGCTGGCGATTTATATATTGGGAGGATGACATGAAAAAGACAGCACGCTGTTTGAAATATATGCTGATAGTAATGTGCATGATTGCGGTGATGACAGGCTGCGGGATCAGAGAGCGCAGCGATAAGGCGGCCAGGCTTCTTGAGGCAAAATACGGAGAGAAGTTTATAATTGACGAATATCGCGGATATCCCGCGAAGAAGCCAACGCAGGACTATTATGTGGTGGTTGCACATTCCGAAGAGTATCCGACGATCCTTTGCTCGGCACGGATCGGGGATGATGATACCATCAGCGATACATATGTGTGTGAGCGTCTGATGGCGAGAATGAGCGCTGAGATGAGTCAATCGTTGGAAATCCTTAAGGGTCCCAAATACATCTTTATGCAGCCAGTGAGGAAATCACCGCAACTCCTGAATGACCTTGGATACGACGTTATGCGAGCCTTTACACCATATGCCACCATAAGTGATCCAAACACGAGCCTCGAAACATTCCTGAAGGAGGACCCGGAACAGGAAATCATTGTTTATGTTGGCTACGTCCCCCAAAAGGATGAAACGGCAGAAGAGCTATATGACGGAATAACAGCGATGATCACTTCGATGGGCTCCGCGCATGGCTATGTCGGCGTTTATATATGCGACGACAAATCGCTCGGAGAAATGCAAACATATGTTGAAGGCCATGACATACTTTATCGTGACTACGACAAGCTAACAGGAGATAGATTGGCGGGGTTTATCCGTTATGAAAACGGAAAATTGATTGACGCCAAAGGTGATTTTGTCGAAAGCGCAGGGAAGTTGCTTTGAGCAATCATGTATATAGTGAGAAAGATAACGCAACAAGGAGGGAACATGAAATGGACGCTATGTTAGACAGATACATCTTTATGCACACTCATAACGCCAGAGGATACTATTTTGACACACAGAGCAAAAATATCAAAGTCTTCATCCCTGACTACGCAAAGGGAAGGCCCTGGGATAAAACCTCTGTTATAGAAGTACTCAGCATCCCTCTGACGGGATTTATCTCAACGCTCCTGTACATCCTCTACAGGCGCTTCACACCGCCCGTACTTCACGTAAACGCACTTCCGGCGTATGTTCTTGCCGCCTGCCTTACGGGCCTTCTCCTGGCTCTCCTGACGGCACGAGCGGTCAACAGGGGATATAGACGGCAATGCTGCAATCTCACGGATCCGGGTACTGATGAGGCCGCCGCCGCGTACAGAGCGTTCCGAAAAAATACGCAGACGCTGACAGTGACCGCGATTGTTTTGCTCGTCCTTGTGGTGTTCTATCCGTTTTTCCTGAAAATCGGGGGACCCGTCATCGTGTGGCTGGCATACCTCACCTTCTGGTACTTGCTGTGGTTAATCATACGCGTGATCCGGCTGGACAGGCGGTGGAAAATCATAAAAATCATCAAAAAGGAGAGAGGAGATACGATATGAAAAAGGCATTTGTTGCTGCGCTCGCGGCCGCTGCCGCACTGGTACTGGGCGCCTGCGGAAATCAGGGGCAGGTGGAGACTGGCAAGACGGAAGGCGTGGAGAAGCAGACAGACACTACCTCTGCAAATGAGGAATATTTCACATGGGACAGGACCACCATTGAAGGGCTGACTGCTCTTGGAGCCAAACAGGAGGAATTAGTTATTCCTGCCAAATGCACCGGATTTAAGGGTTGCCTTTTAGACGAAGAAAATTCGGTCAAAAAGGTAAGCTTCGAAGATGGAGACGACATCATTCTCAATAATGCGTTTATGGCTGCGAAAGACCTGACAGTTTTGGAGCTCCCTGAGCATTTATCCGCGATCGGGGATATGGAATTTTCGGGATGCGAGCACCTGCAATCAATCCATATCCCGAATGGCGTACAGACGATTGGCTGGAGTGCCTTTGATTCCTGCAAAGCTCTGGTGTCGGTTGACGCTTCGGACGGAAGCCTCAGAGAGATTGCGGACGATGCCTTCATGTTATGCGAGACACTGCGGGAAGTGAAACTTCCTGATACCGTCGAAAAGATAGGTGCTTCGGCGTTTAAAAAGACCGGTCTTGCAACCGTTACGCTGCCAACAGGCATCAAAGAGATAGGCGAGCTTGCCTTTGCCGGATGCCCGAACCTGACGGATGTATATATCCCGGAAGGCGTGGAATTTGAAAGCGTGGACAGTTCCGCCTTCACACAGTTTAGCCGTCAGCCGGTAGCACATATTGTTGAGGGCTCATGGGCCGATCTTAACTTTGACAAGTGGTGCGGAACAATGACAGAAAAAGTATATGATTGAGCAGCGAGGACGAAGAATATGAGAAAAATCATCATTACGTTAGTAGTTGTTATGGCCCTGACAATGGGCGCCTGCGGTAAGTCTGCGGATACAGAAAGTCCCGTAACACTACCGCATGTAGAATCATATGCGGAAGAGAGTGTTATGGAATCAGCTCATCATGAAACATCGTCTGCTGTCCCAGAGGCAGAACCTGAGACCAATCATGCCACTGACGAGGATAAATTTACAGGCATTATCGAAGACGGAGTATTCATCATAGAAAAATGCCTTTCCACTGATAATACAGTCATCGTGCCGGATAAGATAGATGGTGCACCTGTTGGCAAAATTAGAGACCATGCTTTCTACACCTTGCCATGCAAATCAATTGTTCTGCCTGATAGTGTTTTCTATATTGGAGAAAGTGCGTTTCTTGAATGTAAAAACTTAGAACAGATTTCTTTGGGAAACGGTATAAAAGCAATAGGGGTGTATGCTTTTCAAAGTTGCTTAAAATTGAAAAGTGTAAGTTTCCCAGAAGGAATGGAGACAATAGAAGGACCTCTTTTCCTAGATGATGAAGAACTGGAAGAAGTATATATTCCAATTAGCGTCGTAAATCTGCCGGAACGTATCGCCAGCAACAAGACCTGCCCCAATATTGTGATCGTCACCCCGGAAGGTTCCGAAGCCGAAAAAATCGCGCTTGCACAGGGTCTTACCGTCCGCCATCCGAAAGGTGAGACGGCTGTCACACCGTCAACTGATACGGTGGATCTCATCTGCGAAAGCATAGACTGTACAAAGCAGCAGGCAGAGAACATCGCATCCCGCCTGTCAAAACTGGAGCTTCCCGACATCACATCCATTGAAAAAAGTTCAGCGGACGACAACAGCATCACGGTGACAACGCAAGACGGGAAGGAATACGAGGTCGGCATTGACAGGTTATGTCGCGTGTACTCTGTCAGAGACATGGAAACTGACAAGTACCTTTTCACGATCACCGAATAAGAAGGAGGAAAACTTATGAAAAGGAAACTCACAGCGCTTCTAATCGGCTCACTTGTAGCGGGAATGACTGCCTGCGGAGGCGGTGGAAAGACCGAGAGCGTAGCAGATTCATCCCGGGTCACTGTGGAGGAAGAAAGCCAATCCGCACAGAATGAAACAGAAAAGGGCTTACACTGGTACGATCTGACAGATTGGTCAAAATACAAACTCAAAGACACCCCGTTGTCATTCGGGGAGTCAGGCCTTGAAGCACCGCTTACCTGGGACAATATGAAGCCTTATATCACGGATTGGGATATTGCGCGCCTGGATCAGGATAGTGCGTCACTGGAAGATTTATTTACGTCGGACACCGTACCAAGAAGCGTTGAACCGGAGCCGTTATCAGAGACGATCGTTTTGGACGGGATCGAACTGCGGATGGGATTCCTGGATTACACAAAGGAAGCCCCCTTTAAAGAACTGTATGCTTCAAACCAGTTTGGGATGTACACAGATGACCATGTGATGAAGGCATTCGGACTGGGCGGCCTGAAAAAACCGGAGAATGCCGTGGCGCAGCAGTACAAAATCGAGGCACTGTGTGAAAAATACGGACGCCCGTCTGTTGTTGTCATTCATGAAGTTGGCGATTACGTCATGGATGTTTATTGGGACAGAGACAGTTATATATTTGGTTTTTGCATTGCGGACGCTTCTATTTTCAACAAAGAGAGCTATGATTTCAGAATAGAGTCGTTTGACTACTATACAAAACCGGCATGGGAAAACTATATTGCAAACGATGATTCGATAACGGTCATGCTGTTCGATGAGCTCATTTCCAACTAAGGAGAAACACGCATCTATGAGAAAAACTGCGATTATCACGGTAATAATTTCATTGTCACTTCTTCTCGCAGGATGCGGTCTTGTCGGCTTCATCCCGGCCCGAAAGGCGAAGGCCGCTCGGCTGCTGAAGGAAAAGTACGGTGAAGAATTTATCATTGACGACTATCAGGGACAGGTCTCCTTTATGGACGGCTATTATACGGTTATCGCACACGCCAAGGCGTATCCTGCGGTCACGTTTTCAGCCGGCGTGGGAACGGATGATGAATCACTAAGCGATACCTATGTATGCGAGAGGCTTATGGCAAGAAAGAGCGAAGATATGAGTCAATCCATGGGAAAACTGACAGGTGACAGATACATCTTTATGCAGGCTGTTACGCCGTACACTACCATCAATGATCCGAACACGAGCTTAGAAACGTTCATGGAGGAGGCCCCTAAACAAGAATTTACTGTCTATGTAAATTATGTCCCTGATAAAAACGAGACAGCGGAAGATATATATGACGGATTAGCAGAGATGATCACATCTCTTGATGCCACGCAAGGATATGTCGCAGTTTATATTTGTGACGATAAAACACTTAACAAGATACAAAAATATGTTGAGAGTCACGACATCCTTTACGACAGCTATGACGAGATCGTAGAAGGTAGATTTGCGGGGCTGATGCGTTACGAGAAAGGCATCTTGATAGAGACAAAATATGAATTTGCCAAAAGCGTAAGTGAAAAATCAAGAGAGCGTGAGGCAAAATTTACTATTTAGAAAGTAGGGAAAGACATGAGAAAAAATACATCATTTGAATACCTTTTTGGTTTCATCCTGCTTGCCGTAGGGCTTTTCATGCTCTTTAAGAGTGCATACGTCAGCAGCTTTGGTTTCTGGCGCTTTGGCCGGATCAGCACGGGAGGTATCCTGCTTGTCCTTCTCATCGTGAGTGTGATCGCGATGGTCGTCAAGCCGTGCGGTGTCACAAAATGGACAGTCGTAGGGATTGTCGCCCTTCTGGTCGTGTCTATCCTGCTCGGCACGCACATCAGTTTCCGCTATATGTCGGTTGCTGATGTCGTCCTCATCCTCGTCCCGATGGCCGTCGGAGCCGGATTAGTCATCAAGGCGATGATCGAAGAAAGAAAATAAAAACTGACTCTTCTCACGTCGAGACGACGTGAGAGGGGTCAGGAACACCGAATAAGAAGGAGGATTTTTTATGAACAGAAAAATCACAGCACTTTTGATCGGCTCGCTCGTCGCGGGACTGACCGCCTGCGGGGGCGGTGGAAAGACAGAAAGTGTGGCGGACTCTGTAACGGAATCTCACGTAGAAGAGAACGCTTCATCGTCAGAGACAGCCAATACGAATACCGCCGATGACACACAGTTTTTCGGACATGTAGAAGACGGAATATTTTGTATCGAAGACGTAGACTCGGATGCGGAAGAGATCATCGTCCCTGATACGATTGCTGAGGTCCCGGTTGGAAAGATTAAGAAAATGGCGTTTTATGATCTGCCATGTAAAAAGATTACGCTCCCCGATTCTGTCACACGGATCGGTCGCACAGCCTTTATGAATTGCGATAAGCTGGAAGCAATAGAGCTGGGAAGCGGGCTGACCTATATAGGCGCAATGGCCTTTCAGGGATGTAAAGCATTAGAAACAGTTACGTTTCCTGACAGCCTTGTCACAATTAAAGGCACACTGTTTTTTGGATGCGACTTGTTAAAAGAAGTCTATGTCCCGGCATCTGCTACTGAAATTGAAGATGGTCTGGCAAGTGCTGAAACGTGCCCCAATCTGGTGATCGTGACGCCTGAAGGCTCGCGAGCGGGAGCAGTCGCGGAAGAGCAGAATGTCCCTGTGCGCTATGTAGAAGCAGATCCGGCGCAGAGTGTTCCCGACACTGTAAATCAAGAGGACGAATCCAAAACGGACGACCCGCTGGCGGATAGAACCCTTGACGACATATGGACGACGTACATCCTCCGGGGAGAAGTGAAAAAAAGGCGCACGTACGAGCCGCCGGTAAAGTTTGCCTTTATGGATCTGGATTGGGACAACATGCCGGTTAAAGACACCCCGCCCGTATTTTATCCGGAAGAGTTTGAGAGCGGTCTGGTCATGCCTTTTATCAACAACGACCTTACAAAATTTGATTTCAGCGCATCCTCAGCGGGAAGAGTGACAGGCGCAGAGCTGGATAGCGACGACACTTTATTCGATTCCTCGTTGTGGGTCACCGCTGTTAAGACGGGCCCCGAAATGGCTGACCAGTACTTCAGGCTCACATCACGTCTTGACAGACCGGCGACAGTCAAAGAGATCCTGGAGTCAAACAACTACACCTTAGAACCTCTCAACTATGCGTATTATGCATTCGGGCTGCCCCTCCCCGAGGGAATGTCGAGGAAGAGCATCGATCATTTCAAGGAGATCGTAGACCATTTAGGCAGACCGGACGCGATCCTGATTGAAAAAACGACACAGTCAATCGACCCGGAAGGCCAGATGGATGCCGAGCTATTCTGGATCTACGACGATTTCGCCATACACATCTATGTCCACGATGGCCGGCAGAAAGACGCGGACGATTACTTTGATTTCACTGTAACAATTATCGCAAAAGAAGCGATCAATTCCTATGCTGAGAAAGTCTGCGATAGGGACGACCTGTATCGTTGCTGGTAATGAGACCTATTATAGGAGATGCGCGTAAACCCCGGCCGACGTCCGTCGTCCGTGGGATGTAAGCGCTGCGGCGCAAGCCGCTAAGCCATTCCGTCGGCATATTCATCCCGGATGCGGCCGAAAATATCTGACATATCAGTAGTATGGTCCCGTACCGAAAGAAGTAACTCCCGTAACAGGGAGTAGAGGGCATGTGTTTGCCCTGCGAGGCGTTTTCCAGTCTCGCAAAAGACGCCCCGAACCGATCCGTAAGGATCGCTCGGGGAGTAATCAGATTGCAAACGACGATTCGATAACGGTCATACCGTTTGATGAACTCATTTTCAAATAAGGAACAGATAATGTATAGAAAACTTTCAATGTTACTGCTGGTAGGAACCCTTGTGGCTGGAATCACTGCATGCGGCGGAAATACAAACAGAAAACACCGGCGGGTCAACATCTTCACTGCCGACGGTTAAAGCATCACAATCCACACCCGCAAAAGATCAGACTCGTCAATCAACTCGGCTATTGAATAGCCGAGCATGAAAGCTCCGGTCTCCGAAAGGAGAACGTCTTTTATGCAGGCTGTCCAACGATGATT
>ODAJ014791705.1_pt1 | contig 13530 bp, 10 predicted proteins | sample 1539241 | NCBI WGS metagenome assembly ODAJ01 (sample SAMN02144231, study PRJEB22623) | gut metagenome | biome: sheep rumen | host: Ovis aries | place: New Zealand | reverse complement strand
GTGGAGCCCTGCCGGTTGCGGAAGCTGTTGATGTAGTCCTCGATCATGGCGCAATACTCCGGTTTTTTGTACTGCATGGAAATCCTCCTTCCTTGCGGGCGTGCAACGGAAAGCTGCCGATTGGACACCCGCACTCTCGTGAACGTTTGTTTCCGATACCAAATATATTACAGTTTGTTACCGGGCGCAATAGCGCATTTGTCGCTAATCAGGCAGGTGCAGTCAATCGACTGCACCTGCCCGACACTTACACATATGTAGACTTGACAAGCGAAAAGAGATGTGATAGATGCCCGCAAGCATCGCCGATTGGGGACAATCGGCAGCAGGTTGGGGAAAGCCCAAGCCCTGAAGAGGTTGCAGGAATCTCCTGCGGTGGTGGCTGGGGTATCACAGACGCGATGCTTGCCGGTATGCTGCAGATCGGATGCTTGCAAAATGAAAGCATGGGTTTCGTGCAATGCTATCAATTTGAAAGCACCGTCGGTAAAGAGGTTCAGGGGAAGCACAGCGTCCCCTGGCCCACGGCACTTTGCAGACGAAGGCTGAAAGTGTCATAGTGGGTTACACACTTTCAGCGAAGTGCGTAACCCACTATGTCTTGTCTTATCATCTCGAAATATAAAGTGTTCAATGTGAAAAGCTTTTCATTTGTGTGTTATCTGAGATCACAATGCTTAAGACGATATGTGCGAGGACTTACGCCAAACTGCTTCTGAAACTCGGCGTAAAAATAAGTGCGATTAGAGAAACCCAGTTCAACGATAATATCTGAAACTGTCCGGTCGGTCGCGGTCAGCAGTTGAGCGGCGCGTTTCAGTGTGAAATGTAGAGAATATTGCGTGATGTTCATACCGGTATAGGTGTGAACGATCTGATTCAGATAGCTTCCGGAGTAACGAAGCTTTTTCACCATTATTTCACGGGTGATGCGGCCGTTGGTTTCCTCCAGCAGTTGTGTGATCTCTGAAAAAATGCGGCTCTCTGATTCTGTGCCAAGCATGATCGGACGTGTGGTGAACAGATTCTTCTGACACAAAAGATTCAGGAGTCGGCAGAAGTATCCCTGAAAAAAATAACCGTCGCCCGGCCCTGGCGCGAGCATGATCCTGGTCATGCTCTCAAACAGATCACAAACTGGTTTTTCGCTCTCGCTTCCTTCGGAATGTGGAATAAAGTCGAGGTAGTTTTTACCGTGATTGCCATCACCGAGCAGTTCTTCGGTCAAAAACGTCCGAAGATCCGTGCTTTCACCCCACACATGCCCGGCGGGAAAAGGCGAGCTCCGGTCGTCAGTCAAAAGCTTTTTGAAATAGTCGGCGGACAGTGACAAACTGACAGTACTGAATGCCGTATCATACTCTTCCGTGTGGCGAACATTTCGATTCAGGATCACGAAGCTTCCGGCAGGATACAAATGCCGTTCCGATTCGATCCGCTGATAAAGATCCCCTTCTCGAATATAGACCAGTTCATATGTATTATGCTGATGAAGGCCGCCGTTCATGATGACGCGCTGAAAGCTTTCGGACTCAAATTCTACATACGTGTATAACTCCGAAGACATCATGATGATTCGGTAGGGTACAGAAAGGGCAGGATCGTAACTGATAAGTATCAGTTGGCACGGAGCATCCGTCCGCAAAACTCCGTTGTGGAGAGACAGATTCGCTGTGTGCAAAAAGCTTTCCTTTCGCAAAAAATCCAGCGGTCCCTGAACGATATTGTGCTCGGTGATGACGAGATAGTGACCCATAAGAACCTCCCGTAATCCTTATCTGGTCAGATTATAGCATATTTGATACAAATAGACAAGAAATATCCGTATTTTCGTCATTTCATAACAAATCTATTTTTGATAGACTAAGGTCACCAACAAAAAAGGAGACAGTCTATGAAGCAAAACAGTTTTAACAGAGATTGGGTCTTCTTCAAACAGGGAGAAGAGAGCAGAGCTCGTGCGGTCACATTGCCGCATGACGCAATGCTTTATGAGTCGAGAGACAGGAATGCCGTGACCGGGGCCGCGTGCGGATATTTTCCGGGCGGCGCCTATGTATACCGCAAGCGCTTCGCTGCCCCGGAAGAATGGGCATGTATGGCGGTTACGCTGGAATTCGAGGGAGTCTATCAAAAAGCTGCGGTCACCCTGAACGGGAAGCTTCTGGCCAAAAACAACTATGGCTACTCCAATTTCTATGTGCCGCTGGATGATGCACTGCACTATGGCGGAGAGAACCTGCTGGAGGTACTGGCGGACAACTCCGCCTGCCCCAATTCCCGCTGGTATTCCGGAAGCGGCATATACCGCAATGTCAATCTGTATCTTGGCTCAGAAGCGCATATCCTCCCCGACGGGCTTTTGATCTACACGCAAGGCAACCGCGCCCATGTCCAGGTACAGAGCAAGGGCGGAGATTCCGTTCGGGTTACAGTTTACGACGGAGAAAAGGCTGTCGCCTCTGAAACGGCGAAGATTGGCGATCAAGGCACGGAATTGGCGATCACAGTTGAAAAAGCCGGACTTTGGAGTGTGGAGGAGCCGAAGCTCTATCGCTGCGTGGCAGAGCTTTTTGATGGCGAGACTGTTCAAGACAGCGCAGAGGCCAACTTCGGCTTTCGCAGCATAACATGGAGTACCGAGGGGTTCTTCCTTAACGGCAGGGAAACCCTGCTTCGGGGCGCTTGCATCCACCATGATAACGGCATTCTCGGTGCATGCTCTTATGAGGCATCCGAAGAACGCAGGATCCAGCTCCTGAAGGAGGCGGGCTTCAATGCTATTCGCAGTGCCCATAACCCTGCGTCCAAAGCATTGCTCGATGCCTGCGACCGACTTGGTATGTTGGTCATGGACGAGTTCTGCGACAACTGGCTGATTCATAAAAACCCGCATGACTATGCGGACGCTGACTTCCGCGCCAGCTGGGAGGGCGATCTGCGTGCTATGCTGATCAAGAATTATAATCACCCCAGTGTTGTCATGACCTCCATCGGCAATGAGATCTCTGAGCTGGCGCTCCCTGAAGGACAGGAGTATTGTAAAATCTTAGCAGACTATTGTCGGGCCTTCGATCCCTCCCGTCCGATAACGCTTGGCGTCAATTTCATGCTCTGCAGCATGACTGCCAAAGGCGGGGGCATCTACGGAGAGAAGAAAAACGGCAAGGAGAACAAAAACGGCAGCCAGGGCATGGACAACCTGCCTACCAGCCAGCTCTTCAATTTCTGGATGAACAAGCTGGGCGGGTTGATCGAAGGAATGGCAGCCAAGCCCGCAGCCGATAAGGCTACTGAGGCGGCGATCGCCGCCCTTGACATCGGCGGATACAACTACGCAGCTTCCCGCTATGAAAAAGAACCTTCGATCCACCCGGAACGAGTGATCGTCGGATCGGAGACATTGCCGAAAAGCCTGTTTCACAACTGGCAGATGGTCAAGCGCCTCCCATATGTGATCGGCGACTTTATGTGGACAGGATGGGACTACCTTGGCGAATCCGGCATCGGAACCGTACGCTACAAGAGCTTTAAACAGCCGGGCAACGATGCACCGATCATCTCCGGCGGCTGCGGTGTTATTGATATCTGCGGCAAGCTTCGCCCAGAAGTGCAGTGGAACCGTCTGATCTGGGAATTGAGTGATTGCCCGGGCATTGGCGTTGAGCCGCTGACACATGCCGGAGAAGTCGGCAGCGTATCCATGTGGAGGGATACCGATGCGCTAGAAAGCTGGTCCTGGGCCGGTTTTGAAGGGAAAAAGACCAAGGTGACGGTCTACGCCTCAGGGGCTGCGGCAGAACTGGTGGTAAACGGCAAGTCTTACGGGAAAAAGAAAACCCGGGATTTTAAGGCTGTCTATAAAAGAGTCGCCTATGAGCCGGGCACCATTACTGCCGTGAGCTATGATGAAAGCGGCCGTGAAATCGGGCGGAAATCTCTTGCAACAGCAACCGGCGGCACAAGGATTCACCTGGTACCGGAGAAAACAGAGCTGACTGCCGATTGTCAGGATCTCTGCTATCTGAATATTACACTTACGGATGAGAACGGGACCGTGAAGGTCACAGAGGACCGACCGATCACTGTAAAAGTGTCCGGTGCGGGCGAACTGTTGGCACTGGGTTCAGCCAAGCCGAACATGGGCGAAACATTTGTCTCTGATACACATACGACCTATTATGGCAAGGCACTGGCCGTGATCCGGGCAGGATCGGAGACAGGAGACATTAGAGTTTCCGTCGTTTCCTCCGATTTGAAAGAACAAAGCCTGACGATTCAAGTGAAATAAAGAGAGTTAGGAGAATGCATAATGTCAAAGAATAAAGTGAAAGATCCTCTGACCAGTACGACTTTGGAAAAAATCCTTTACGGTCTCGGTGATGTGGGCGTCAATATCATTTGGGCTCTGCCCTCCTCCTTCCTGATGCTGTACTATACGGACAGCGTCGGAATCAGCGCTGCTTACATAGGGACAATGATGCTTATTTGCCGCCTGTTTGACGGCGTCAGTGACATTCTGATGGGCGTGATCATAGACAAGACCCATACGAAATGGGGCAAAGCCCGACCCTGGCTGCTGTTTATGGGTCTGCCGCTGATTGTTTCTGTGTTTCTCACCTTCCACGTTCCCGGCTCCTGGTCAGAAAACGCACAGAAGGTCTATTCTTTTGTTACATACTTTGTGATGTCAGTCATCTGCTACACAGCCGTCAACCTCGCCTATCATTCCATGCTGCCCCGATTTTCCTTGACGTCTCAGGACCGCAGCGTTACCAGTGTAATTCGCAGCGTTTTTCTCTCATCATTACGATCGCCGTCTCTACTGTGACAACGATGCTTCTCGCAGCCTTCGGCGGCGAGGCCAGTCAGACGGCATGGACCACTGTTGTGATCCTCTACGGCGTGATTGCTGAAATCGCGATTCTGGTAACCTTCTTCGGGGTAAAAGAAAAGAATCTGTTGGACCAGGATGCTGATGGAAGCGAATCGAAGCGGCCTACCTTCGCGCATGCGGTCAAGGTGCTGCTCTCTTCTCGGTATTTCTATATTGCGGTGTATCTGTTCTTTGCTTTCTATATTGCCAATGGAACCTCCGGTATCATGGTCTATTATGCGCGCGACATCATGGGTAATGCCAACCTGATGGGACTGCTCTCGATTGCCGGCATTGTGCCCATTATGCTCGGCTCACCCTTCTGCCCGGTGTTATTCAAGCGTTTTGGCAAGCGCAACACCATGTTTTACGGCATGATTCTCGCTGCCGTGTGCTCCAGCCTGAAGCTCATTCAGCCGACCAATTTGATCTGGTACTTGGTTTTCTCTTTTATTACTTCTCTCGGGTCCGCACCTCTGATGAGTGCCATGTATACGCTCGCTGGCGACATTGTAGACTACAATCAGTGGAAACACGGTGTGCGTACAGAAGGCATCGCCACCAGTGTCAACAGTATTGGCATGAAAGTCGGCACCGGCCTCGGCTCTGCTCTTCTCGGATGGCTGCTTGCATGGGGACATTATGACGCAGCGCTTGCCCAGCAACCGGACAGCGCACTGCGCGCCATGATCATTGTCGCAGTCGTTATCCCCATAGTAATTTATGCCACCGCAGCGATTGTCCTGGCTTTTTGGGATTTGGAGAAGTATCAGGATCAGATCGTTGCTTTTCTCGAAGCAAAAGAGAAAGCGCACGAATAAGAATCGAGAAAACACCGGTTTACGCAAAACTGCCTTGCGCAAGTAACCCAAGCAAATCATAGAAAAGGTTTTATCCCCTGAGCAAGGTATCTTCTTGCTCAGGGGATAAAATTGTCCTTGACAAAAACTTGCCATGTTGAACCTCTGTCATCAATCCTGCGAGATTGCTCTCCGCAGCATTTTTTCGTATTCGCGCTTCACTTTTGCCGGAGCTGTGATGCGGACTTTTCCGTCAAAGCCGAAGACCCAGCCGAAGAAAGGTTTGCTCGCCGTCACCAGTACGCTGGCCTGAAACGTTTTGCCGTCCACGGGAAAGGTCTCGACGTCCTCTCCGAAGCGATCGACGATGTGATCCATCACACTGTTGTCGCAGACGAGCGTCACCCGCTGCGGCTCGCCGATGAACATGCCGAACATCGTGTTGATGCGCGTGATATCAAAATCCTCCGGCTGCGGTACCGCGTTTTCTTCGAGAATGTGCGGCGGCAGGGCAATGCGGTCAACCCGGAAGGGCGTGATGCCGTGCTTGTCAGTGTGACCCAGCAGATAATAACAGTCGCCGTTCCAAACCAGCAGCCAGGGACTGCACACATATTCCGCGCCGCTGTTTTTCAGCTTCTGCTGCTTGCGGCCGGTGTACTGAAAATAGGAAAAAGATATCTTCTTCCCGGCGTTGATTGCCGCGTGGATCGCATCGACGATGTAGTAGACTTTTTCATTTTCCGGCTTGATGCGTCCCTCGGCGTAGAGAGTCCGTTTCAGTTCGTCGGCTTTGTTTCGGCTTGAAAGCTGTGTGATCTTCCCGACCAGCTCCTGGCTCTTTTTCGCGGTGATGAACTTCGAGGATTCCACCGCGTCGATCAATAGTTTCAACTCCGGCAGATCAAACAGCCTCTCGGCCAGATAGTATTTGTTCTGCGTGGACTTGACCGTGTAGATGTCCAGCCCGAAGGAGCGCAGCTGCTCCATATCTTCATAAATCGTGACGCGGTGCGCGGAGATGCCGAACTCGTTTTGCAGCGCCTCGATCAGCTGATTGGTGCTCAGCGGATGATCCTCATCGGTCTGCTCGTATAAGATTTTTGCAAGATACAACGCGCGCAGATTCTTCGTTGTTTCCATTTTCTCATTCCCCGTTCCGACTTTTTCCATCAACATTTTACCAGAGTGATCTTTCGCTTTCAATATAAACAAGACCAATCACAAGATCTTCTGTCAGAAATTCTTGACACTTGCAAGTTTGAAAAGCAAAAAAAGATGGCGCGGAGTTTTTATCCGTGCCATAATCATTTTCGAAGAAAACCTTTGCAGTTTTTTCTGCAAAACTGTGAGATGAAATCGAACCGCGCGGGATTGGGGTGCGCAAACCTCAACAAAGTGCCGGAGGACACAAATTCATTTTTGACAGACAAGGCGAAACTTGCTCTAAGCAAGATTCGTTGAATCAGGCATAAAAAATAGCCGGTTTCACAGAATTCACTCTGTAAAATCGACATCCCTTGTGCTATAATTTATTTTGTGATTTTAGACGCTGCGCTCGGTTGCACACCGACAAAGCACGTCATCATGAACCATTCACTTAGGGGACAAAGACCGTACTTCTTAGGGCAGCATGTCAATCGCACGCTACAGGAGTGGGTTAGATGAATATGCATACGGCAAGGACTACACCGTCCACAGCGCGCTGAGCGCCTTCGTAAAGAACGAGGATTCCCATGTAAAGAAGGCCTATGTACTGTCTAACACCCGTGAGATCACGACAAACGGCAAGATCACGTATATCCCGATCTATGATGTGATGTTCCTAGGCGCATAAGAGGCGATTGCGATGTTGTACGGTACCTGTCTGACCATCTGACCCAGGAGATCCGCACCGAGGACATTGCCGCGGCTGTAGGCCTGAGTCCTTATCATTTAAGCCGTTTGTTCAAAGCACACACCGGACTGACCATGCGGGAATACCTGACAAAAGAGCGCATCGAGGCCGCCAAACAGCTCCTGGCAGCAAGCGACCGCACGATCCCGCAGATCGCGTCCCTGCTGCGCTTCTGCGACCAGAGCTATTTCACCATGGTATTCCGCAGGCAGACCGGACAGACCCCCGGGGAATATCGAAAAGAAAACAGAAGATAAAGGGAGCCTGCCGACAAAGCAATTCGGCAGGCTCTCTTTAAGTATCAAAGGTTTGCTTCAACAGTAGGAAACTGCGGTGCTCTTATCAAATCAACGTTTTATCCGATACGACATCTTCGATAAGGACATTCAAAATCGACGTGCCGAAACACGTCGATTTTAGGGCGAGGTTCGGTATTACTCCTTGTCCTGCTTTCCGCGTGCTCTGCCGGGCGTTGTCCCGTAGACCCGTTTGAAATGCTGAATGAAATTTGCCTCAGAAGGAAATCCGAGTAGAGCGCCGATTTTGTAGGAGGGCAGATCCGTGAGAAGCAGCATGGATTCTGCCTGAGACAAGCGGAGACGAATCATATAGTCATGAGGTGTAAAGCCTGTAAACCGTCGAAAATGCCGGATCAGATGATATTTGCTCATATGAGCGATCTGTGCCAGATCATCCACACTCATATCTTCCGTATAATGTTGGCCGATATATTGCTGGACGGAGGAAATACCCTCCGGAACTGCCCCCTTCGCCGGCCCGGAAAGGTCTTCGCAAATCATCTTCAGCAAGTCGCCCAGCAGAACGGAGACGGCAAGGTCGCCGGAGGGACTGATCGAAGAATGAGCCCGCAGAGATTCTTCCAGCACGGATTGAAAACCGTTTGGATGTTGCGAGCGAAACAGCGGCGAGGCAGTCTTTATGAACTCTGAATAGAGGTATTCCGTATTCCCGCCCCAGATGTGAAGATCACCATGCACCCACAGTTTACCTTCCGTCTTATACCGGTGGGCTTTTCGGCAGTCGATGATAAAGCCTTCTCCTGCGCGGAGTGTATAGCTTTCCCCTTCATATTCCAGGGATCCGGCGCCGTCATAAGTATAAAGAATCAGAAAAGAGTCATAGCTGTCCCGTTTTGTATAATACTTCGATCCGCTTTCCATATAGCTGTAAGACTGAATATACGCCAAATGGTTTTTGCGCTCCGGCAGCATAGGCCGAGAAAGCAAATATTGTGTGTCTCCATCCACCTCATACTCCTGGCGTTCCTGATCCGGCACCTCGTTCTCCCGAATGAATTGTGCGTATGTTTCCGCTTTTCTGACGTCTTCATGACTGTAGCTGCCTTTCACAAGCTGAAAGGGGATTCTATCAAACACGACTGCCACCTCACAAAACAGCAATTTTTGATAGTATTATAGCAACATAGCAACTGACAATCAAGCGATCATTTTTGTAAAATGATCTTGTAGACTTGGCGCTGTTTAAAGAATAACCAGAAAGGCGGGAAAGCATGGAGATCACCGAGGTATTGGTCCAAAGCGTTGACAAGCCGCTCGGAACAGGCGGCCACCCCTATTTTTCATGGAAGATCATCAGTGAGGAAAAGAACACACTCCAGCAGAATTACCGATTAACAGTAACCACACAAGACGGGCACGTGTGCATGGATACCGGTGTAGTCAGCAGCCGGAAGAATGCTTATGTGCCGTATTCCGGGGAGCCGCTGAACAGCAGAACCGCATATACCGTAATGCTGGAAGTGACAGATAATCACGGCGAAACCGCAACGGCCGTCAGCTTTTTTGAAACAGGTCTGCTTCATCGTGAGGACTGGCAAAGTAATTGGATCATCGCGGAAAAGAAACGCAAAAAAGCGCAGCCCGGGTTTGGAAAACAGTTTCCCTCCACGCTGTTCCGACAGAGTTTTCCTGTCAAAAGCGGGCTGAAGCAGGCTCGTCTGTATGCCACTGCGCACGGCGTGTATGAGCTGTATATTAATGGAGCTCCGGCGGACGAACGCTGCTTTGCTCCGGAGCACACGGTCTACGGCAAATATCTGTGCGTGCAGACATATGACGTGACCAAGCTGTTGGCCGCAGGAAGCAACGCTATCGGTTTCCATGTGGGAGACGGCTGGTATTTCAGCCCGAATGCAAAGCCGAACATGAAGACAGACAACCAGCACGCGGTGCTTTATCAGCTGGAACTTCTCTATGAAAATGGCGAGAGACAGCTTGTCTCCTCCGGTGAGGATGCGCAGACTTCGGAAGGGCCTGTGGTTTCTGCCGACCTGTATGCAGGCGAGCTCTACGACGCGGCCAGGGAGATTCGGGATTGGAGCAAATCCACCTGCCGGGAAGGACAGTGGACGCCTGCGAAGGTCAAAACCTATGGCTATGACAATCTCGTGCCGCAATGCGGTGACCGCGTGATCGCAGTTGAGCGTTTTCCCGTGAAAGATGTCCTTCGCAGTCCCAGGGGAGAGTGCATTCTGGACTTCGGGCAGAATCTGGCCGGGCGTGTTAGGATAACGATGCCCCTGAAGGAGGGCCAGCGTCTCCGTCTGGAGCACTGCGAGGTACTGGATAGAGAGGGCAATTATTATAACAATATCATGTCTGCCGGTGGAGTCGGTAAGGGCTGCGACCAGACGGATGAGTATATCTCCGATGGAGCGGATGTCAGCTATGAGCCGCATTTTACCTATCACGGATTTCGCTATGCCAGACTCACGGTGGACGGCAAAGCACCGGAAACGGTAGATCCCGCATGGTTTACCGCCGTGCTGCTCTCTTCCGAGAAGAAGGACGTCGGCAGCTTTTCCTGCTCGGACGAAGCGCTGAACCGCTTATACCGCAATATCCGGTATTCGCAGGCATCCAACATGCTCTCCATCCCTACAGACTGCCCACAGCGCGAGAAGGCGGGCTGGACGGGCGACATGCTGGTCTACGCCAGGACGGCTATGCTCAACGAGGACTGCACAGTTCTTTTCAGCCGTTGGCTTGAAAATATGTCGAAGGAGCAGGATCGCTACGGGATCGTTCCGATGGTCGTTCCCGAAAATGGAGCGTATCCCATGACGGGCAAGCTGATGAACCTGATGGCTGGCGCAAAGGGAAAGGCCACCTCCTCCGGCTGGGGCGACGCTGCCGTGATCGTTCCGTATTCCATGTACGAGGTGACCGGAAACACAGAGGTGCTGAAGCGGCAGTATTATTGCATGCGCCGCTGGTGTGATTATATCATCCGTCAGGCAAAAACCGAAAAGCCGAAGGATTGCAAACGCCCCGACGAGATCGAGCAGTACCTGTGGGATACCGGATATCACTACGGTGAGTGGCTGGTGCCAAGTCAGAGCAAAAACGGGCTGGATACCAAGAATCTCAAGAAAATCATGGCAGAGAGCTCCTGCTATACGGCGCCGATCTTCGGTTGGTACTCTGTCAGTACTTTCGCGCATATCAGCCGTATCCTCTCGGAAGAAGATCCGACGCAGGCGCTTTATGCCACGGATGCTCCAAAATACGCGATGATCGCGGATAAGATGAAGGAGGCCATCCAAAAAGGCGTGATCGGCTTGGACGGTTCCATGCCATCGACGCTTATGGGTGCCTATGTGCTGCCGCTCTATTTTGACCTCGTGCCGGAAGCGCATAAGAAGCGTTTTGCAGACGACATTGTGCGCAGTATAGAGACTAACGACTTCTGCCTTGACACGGGCTTCCTGGCGACGCCTTTTCTTCTTGACGCTCTGTGTAAAATCGGACAAGAGGATCTGGCTTATCGTCTGCTGTGGCAGACCAAGGCTCCCTCCTGGCTGTCGGAGGTGGAGGCAGGCGGCACCACGATCTGGGAAAACTGCTTCGGATATGACGAAGCAGGCAATCCGGGTACGCTCAGCTTCAACCACTACGCCTTCGGCAGCGTGGCCGACTGGATTTACCGCAACGTCAACGGCATTGCGCCCGCTGAAGCAGGCTTCGGCAAGGTGATCATCGCACCGAAGCTTGACGGTAAGCTGACCTCGGCCAGCCGCACCTTTGACTCGGTCAACGGCGAGATTGCTTCGGATTGGCATATCGAAGAAAGGAATGGCGCAAAGCATTTCTGCATGCAGGTCAAAATCCCCTGTAATTGCGAAGCCACTGTTATTCTGCCCAGCGGAAAAACTGATTCTGTAGGAAGTGGGGTGTACAGCTATGAAGATGAGATATGAATACAGTTCAGAGCTGAAGGGACAGGCAATCGGGACGGATTATGACATGTCTGAACTTGCGCTGTCCGGCAAAATGGATAAAGTTATCCGCTTCATATCCTGGCAGATGAACTCTTACAAATCGAAAATCGCCGATATTCAAAAGGGTAGCTTTCAAGCGTCAGACGGTATTGAAATCCCTTTCTATACCTTTACGCCGAAGGAGAAGAGAGCAAAATACCCGGCAATCGTCTATTATCATGGCGGCGGGTTTATGTTTCCGATCCAGAAGGCCATGATGGACAACAGCGCACTTTACGCATCCAACTGCGGTGTTAAGGTGTTTCTGCCTGATTATCGGATCGTTCCTCGGGTCGATTGCAAGCGAGTAAATGACGATTGTTATGAGATGCTTCGGTATGTATTTCAGAATGCTTCGCAGCTGCAAGTAGACCCGGAGCAGGTCATCCTGTACGGAGACAGCGCGGGCGGATGCCTCGCTGCAAATGCAGCGATTCGCAACCGGGATGAGGATCGCTTCCCGCTGCTTGCGCAAATGCTTCTGTATCCGGTCTGTGACAACGAGTCCTGGCGTTATGAATCGGTGGACGAATACGAATATGGCGTTTGGTCAAAAAAGGCAAACGATTCTATGTGGAAACTGTTTTTCCATAATGGATGCGAGGAGATCCGACGTGTAGTGCCGATGAAAAATGACTGCCATGGACTGCCGCAGGCTTATGTGGAGCCGCAGGAAATGGATGTTCTGCGCGACGAAGCGATCGCCTATGCCAACAAACTGAAGGCTGCCGGTGTTGAGACGGAGTGTAATCTGATCGGAGGGAGCTATCACGGCTTCGACGCGGAGCTGAAAAGCCCTCTTGTGAAGCGGGTGTTTGAGCACAGATATCAGGTGATCCGACGTTTTATCCGCCAGGCAGAGGAAAAATAGGGCGGCGCAACTCCCGCCGAATGCACGATACAGTTTTATCAGAAACGCCTATAACAGAAATACACCCCTTGTCCGCGAATACACTTTCGTTATAGCAAATTATGACCCTGGAACTGACGGACGGACAAACACGAATAACGAAAAAGACCTCTCTGCGATAATGGCTGTAAACGGCAAAAAGTTGCTTTGCCGTATACAGCCATTTTCATATTCGCTATGGGAGTAGGGACAAATCTGTCCTTGTAGAAACGCTTGCCATTTTGCAGATATATAAAAAAACACCTTGACAAATCCCGTCTCAAGGCGAATCTTGCTCTAAGAGAGCATCCCGCTCTAAGAGAGCATCCCGGCTCTTTTTCCCTGCCTCACTGCAGCGGTAGGCATTCACCCTCGGTCACACCGCCCTCGCCGAACGCATCTACGGCGGCGTAATAGGTCTGTCCTGCGTTGAGCATCGTGAGCAGCACTTCCGTTTGTCCGTAGACCATGTGGCTGCTGTATAGCTTGTCCGGGGCAATGCCATAGCGGACATTGTAGCCGATGGCACGGTCAGCGGCCTTCCAGCTCAGTTTTGCAGTCATAGGATCCGGGCAAGAAGCGTCAAAGGCTGTTACCGCCTCCGGCGCGGCGCAGTTGCCAAGCCCGAACACCCGCAGGCCGGAGAGCGCAAAGGGCTCATCGTAAGGCAACTTTTCGGCCGTGACGCGCACATAGCGCAGCTTCACGCCGTCAAGCTCCAGATAATCATGCGGCAGATTCGTTTCGGCGCTGCGTTTATCGGAGAGC
>ODAJ011924512.1_pt1 | contig 13533 bp, 12 predicted proteins | sample 1539241 | NCBI WGS metagenome assembly ODAJ01 (sample SAMN02144231, study PRJEB22623) | gut metagenome | biome: sheep rumen | host: Ovis aries | place: New Zealand | reverse complement strand
TAAAACTTCTTGCTGTGCTTGTGCTTCAGATAAACTCTTCTCATAAGTAGGCTGAAGCTTCTTTATCTTGTCGTCAACATCTTTAACTGCGCCCATGACAACTATTGCACTTAAGCCGTCATCATCGATTTTAATATTGTCTTCTATAAATTCTTCATTAAATACGTAAATATTATTTTTTTCTTCTTCAGAGACCACTATAGTAGATCCGGCCGCGTCGAGTAGTTCCATTGATTCGATTTGCAACTCCTCAGCGCCAGTAATCTTTCTAAATCCACGCGATATGGTACTCTTGCCACTTCCGTTTTTTCCATAAATCAGAGAAAAATTCTGTTCTGGATTGTTGGGCTTTTCTTTTTCAAATATAGGCAAATCTATCTCTGTTTCAAAAATGCCTCCTTTTATCTTTATTGATGAAATATCTTCTAGCATTTCCTTGTTGTCTCCCTCCAAAATGTATTATTGCTTCCCCGGCTATTATATTTATGCTTAAGATTTTATTGTTTCCTCAATCGATAAGATTCCTTCCACAATTGATATGCATCTGCAATTATATAAATTATTCACTGCACGCATAAATGTATCTTCTGAAAGTTCATCATAGTGATAATCTCGTAAAATAGCGTTTGTTGCTCGCAAACAGTCTTCCTCTATCTTGCTGCCGTTCTGCAATGCAAGAAGAATTGCTGTTTCATTCTCGGAAAAGTTAATCTTAGTTAGTGATAATGAACTAAATACTGCCCCTAATATTGACGCAACAGAAACGAGTTTATTGTCAGATGTAGCCAATCCTGCACTACTAATACCAAGTCCAATAACAGCAGAAGCTATTTCCTCAAGCATCCCATTCTTCAAGTTAATAACAACATTAAAAGGCTTTCTATCCCTACTAGTTAACCCATTCTTTGTGTTTATAGTTAAATAACAAAATTCCAGCGTACTTGAATGGAATAGTTCATCTCCAGCAGTAATCTCTAAAAAGCCTATCTTTTCTAACTGCTTCTCAAATGTATCAGCTTTTGCAAGCGACACATTATAACGAGCAGATAACTCTTTAATAATTACATTAGCTGGCGAGTTATAACTATAGTCCTTATCTTCTTGTATATTACGTCTCTTCAACTGCTCCTGCAGTTCCTGAAAGCTCTCTAGTGCACTCTGCAGGTTTTCGATAATGTCATCCGCAAGTTCATCCGGAGATGGCAGATTATCGAGATTCGCAAGCGATTTATCCTTGATCCAAAAGATATCAAGGCTCGTCTTATCTCTTTCTAAAATGTCATCGATCTTATACTTGCGCCAACGTCCATCTGGATTCTCTTCCGACCAGGTTTCATGACGCTCATAACAATTCTCAGGATTATAACATTTAATAAAGTCCTGCAGATCAGCGTAGTTCATCGGATGCTGTTTCAACGTAAAATGCACATTGGTTCTGAAGTCATAAATCCATACTTCTTTTGTCTGCACCTCAGGGCTAGCTGGTTTCTTATCAAAGAATATAACATTAGCTTTAACACCAGGCTTATAGAAAATACCTGTAGGCAATCTCAATATCGTATGCAGGTCTGCTGTCTCAAGCAGCTTCTTTCTGACTATTTCTCCGGCTCCACCTTCAAAAAGAACATTATCAGGTACAACAACTGCTGCCTTACCAGTTGCTTTCAAAATAGTATTGATATGCTGCACAAAGTTCAGCTGCTTATTTGAGCTGGTAGTCCAGAAATCCTGTCGATTATATACAAGATCTTCTTCCTCTGTCTCATCATTCTCGTTAGTAAATGTAATGGATGACTTCTTACCAAAAGGAGGATTGGTCAGAACATAATCTACGCGATAACCTGGGTCTGATAATAATGCATCACCAAGAGTTACCGGAATTTCTCCGTATATATCTCCAATATTATGAAGGTATAAATTCATAAGTGCTGTCTTAAATGTAGCTGCTACAATCTCGTTACCATGGAATGTTTCATTCTTAAGAAACTCCTTCTGCTCACGGTCAAGTGTATAGTTCTTTGGATCTGCAAGATAAGCCTGTGCTGCGAGAAAAAATCCACCACTACCACAACAAGGATCTGCGATAGTTTTTCCTGGTTCAGGACACATGCATTCCACCATCGCCTGAATCAATGGTCTCGGCGTGAAATACTGACCTGCTCCACTTTTGATATCTTCAGCATTTTTCTGAAGTAACCCTTCATAGATTTCACCTTTTACATCAGATGACATAGCTACCCATTTTTCACCATCAATCATCTGGACAACTTTATATAGAATTGCAACATTGCTGATTTTGTTTACGGCTCCCTTGAATATCTGCCCAAGAATACCTTTCTGTTCACCAAGCTTTTCAAGAGTATTTTTATATTGAGTCTCAAGCTCTGCACCCTTAAGTGTATTCATATCGGACCAAGTATATCCTACTGGTATACCTGTCTCTCTTTTATAAGGAGGCTTTGAATACTCATCTGACATCTTAAGAAAAATAAGATATGTCAGCTGTTCTAAATAATCTCCATATGAAATACCATCATCTCTAAGGGGATTGCAGAGCCCCCATACTTTAGAAACGATTGCTGATGTATTTTCACTCATTAGTTTTTCTCCTTCATTAACTCCACACATTCATTATGCAGAGCATTCATTAACATATACAGGAACTGAACATCACAAGACATTTCTTTATACTCATAGACATACCTAGAAATTTCAAAAGCTTTTCCAATTTCTTTCAGTGTCAAATCAAATTGCTTTTCTAAAGTGTCTTTACGGATTCTTTCCTTTATATTATTGTCCTCAATCTTATTATATAATTCGTATAAATTATGTCCTCGAAGCTGTCTTTCTTCAGTAGTTTTATGCGTGTAAGCCAATATTGTCTTAAGAAATAATTCACATGCAAAAGATGCATTAGATATCATTGGAATACTGCACTCCGTTAAATGCGATAGCAGTATAATTGATGCCCGCATATATTCATTAGCACTTTCATATGCGGACATGGCATATTTTGAGAAATCATCCTTGTTTATTAATTCTTTACGAGGGTTCTTGTCCATTTGATAATACACCATTATAATTCACCTTCAAACGCCTTTTTTAATATACTTTGACGCATTGCTTCTGCTTGTGAAAACGTTAATTCAACAGTATCTAATATAGCATCGCATAGTGATAGCCTCCTCTCAATAGAATTAATAATTTCATTTTGCTTAATTCTATCTGGGTACCTAAACAAAATACTTCTAACTGATTTCTTATCTATAGTTGGTGTTCCTACACCTTTTATATACTGGTCTATATCCGCTGTAGCCTCGGGAGATTTTAAAAAGTAATATACATACTTACTTTCTACCTCTTCTGAAAATCGCATTGCAAACATATTCATCGCCAAAGACATTGGACGATGTAGGTTTTTCATATAATAAACTCTACCTGCATTTCCTATTTTCCCCATTAAAACTTCGCCACCAAAAAGTTGGCTCTTCTTTAAAAAATGATATGCATGCTCATCTATATACTTAAGATCAAATATAAAGTCCTTCTTTTCAAAATTAGTTGATCTAACCATTACTGCATAGCTTGGGTCATCTAATAATGTTACGTTTTCCTTCAATACCTGATAACTTCCATTAGAATGATAATCCGTTAAAACAGTAATCACATCTCCAAGTTTACAATCGTTCCAAGTACAATCTGCTTTAAAAGCCTCGGATAAAACTGCTTGTCGATATACTCCCAGCTGTTCCTTTGTTTTATTCAATGTTTCAACAGCATTATCAAGAGCGGATAGTGACTCTTCTATCTTCGAAACAATACGTTCTTGCTCCTGTAATGAAGGAATCTTAACTTTAATCTTCGAAAATTGTTGAATCCAATAACGCTTATGGGTGCTATGATCAACATGTATGGTCTGTAACTTATAATATATATACTTAGGCAATACCACTTTGTTATTAATATGCAATATTTTCATAGCTGATGATTTTACCTTAAATTTGAAATTCACATATTGTGTTGCTGTAGTAAAATCATCAAAAATGATACATGGTAACTGGTCATAAATTCCTTCTGTTTCATTGGTATATCCCAAAATAAATGATTTTCCTGCAGTTAGAACCGGTGTTTTATAGGAATCATTGTATTTTGTTGACTTAACTATATATGCTCCCGGTTGTTCATATGGCAAAAGCTCGTCCAATGTATATTCCTTAAAGCTCATTGTCCTTTATATCTCCTATGCTACTAATTCTATATTCATCTCATTTAATATTTCTTCATACTGATCACCAAATGCGTCATAAAATGCAGCTAATCCACCATGTTTATCAAACGGTGTAAGGTCAAGATCCTCTGGCAAAATGCTCAATGATGCAATAATATGATCCTTAATTAGTCTCAGCCACTCCATCTGTTCTTCTGTGAAATGAACCGCACCGGTATTCTTGCGGAATGTCCATTGCATGAAGTTATAATTTACCTTATCCGCAAATGGTGACAGAATATCTGTGTATCCCATCTCAAATCTGATCAAGGCAATCAAGTCCGTAATCTGACCCAACGTACCTTTCTTGACCTTATCAGGCTTCTTCATTGCATAGGAATCCCACAAACGTTCTACAGTTATACCCTTGGATTGAAGCTTTTCATATAAAGCTTTGAGGCCTTCTATCGCCATCGGTCTATCTTTGTATGTCTGATTATAGATTATACGAAGAGCTATAATTTCATTCTTATTTTCTTCAATAAACTCATGGAAGGACTTGATCACACTGTCGGCATTATTAGCCTTTTGTGTATCGAATCCCGAGAATAAAACATGGTCAATGTTTTCATCATCTATAATCTGATCATGACTTCTGCGGACGTTCTCAATATATTCTCTGACATCCGGATTATGAAAAGGCTCTGTAGCTTCTTTTATCAGTTCTCTCTTAGCCTCTTCGAGCTCATTCTCATCAGGCTCATCTTTGCCTGTTGTCAGAACTGCCCTATCATGAATTACATCTACATCAAAGGCATTCAACAATTTCTCTGCAACAATTCCGGCAGACTCTCCAACTACTTTGGCAAATTTCTTCTGTTCGGAAACTGTCATCTGTGCATTCAGACGGATTACTCTATTAGCCAATGAAGTAAGCGTATCTTCATCTTTGGCACCAAGAGCCACATTCATCATAAGTTCCTTCATAGACACAGTTGGCTTTCTTTCAAGCGGTCTCGTATCAGTTTTTTTAGATGAAGTAACACCTACAGCATCAACTATTACAAAGTGATCTTTATTACCGGTAGCGGACGGGGTAACCTTCTGAAGGTCATCAGCCTTTAACGTTCTGGTGCCTCTGCCCTTCATCTGCTCAAAATAATTTCTGCTTCTTACATCACGCATAAATATCAGACATTCAATAGGCTTGACATCTGTACCTGTAGCAATCATATCTACAGTTACAGCAATACGCGGATAGTAATCATTCCTGAATGCGCTAAGCACAGATTCAGGATTATCTGCCTGATAAGTAATCTTCTTACAGAACTCATTACCTTCACCAAACTCTTCTCTAACAATCTGGATGATATCGTCTGCATGACTGTCCGTCTTTGCAAATATCAGTGTCTTAGGCACTTCTTTTCTATGTGGAAACAAGTTTGTAAACAAGTTTTCCTTAAATTCATGAATGACAGCTCTAATCTGGCTTGGATTTACAACCTCTTTATCAAGTTTTCCCTTTTTACTTCCTAAATAATCTTCATCCTCATCCATTTGCTGCCATCGCATCTCTCGAGACAGTCTGTCCCTATACTCAATCAAGCGCTTCATTATTTTGGCACCATTCTTAGTAATATCTGTCTCAATCAGGAATATATCTTCCCCGACATTGACACCGTCAACAATAGCTTGCTCTCTTGGATACTCACTTACAATATTTTCATTAAAGAATGCAAATGTTCTCTTATCTGGAGTAGCTGTCAGACCTATAATAAACGCATCAAAATATGTCAGCACCTGGCTCCACACGTTGTATATAGATCTATGACATTCATCAACAATAATGACATCAAAAAACTCAGGGGGATACTTCTCGTTATAGACCACTTCCTTCGGTGCTTTTGATTCCGCTGTTACATATTCATCAAAAGGTACTTCTTCTGCACCTTCATCAAGTTCCTCCCCCTTCAGTATGGAGTACATTCTCTGAATTGTACTAACGCATATCTGAATGTCATTAGGAATGTAAGAGTTCTTTAACCGTCTTACACCATAGAGCTGTGAAAAATTTCTGGGATCATCATTAGGCGTGTAGGCAAGGAATTCTCTTTCTGCCTGTTCACCCAGACTCTTTGTATCAACAAGGAAAAGAATCCTGTTAATCTTGGCATACTTAAGTAACCGATACGCAGCTGTAATAGCTGTAAAGGTTTTTCCCGCGCCTGTTGCCATCTGAACCAATGCCTTTGGTCTGTTATCCGCAAATGACTTATCTAGGTTATTAATAGCGTTAATCTGACACTTTCTGAATCCGTTGGTATCAAGTTCCGGAAAATGTTTCATATTATTTCTAATGGTATCCTGCGCTGCCAGAAGAGTCTTCAAGGTCTCTGGTCTATGAAATGAAAAAACTGTTCTGGAACGATACTTGATATCTTTGTAATCTGTAAACCTTACAAGCTTATCTGTAGCTTCATAAGCAAATCGAATCTGATAATCCTGCTGTACCCATTTAAAGGTACTGTTGGCATATCTGGCCGACTGGCCTTCAACAACTGTTATGTTTTCTCCAGCTTCTGTCTTCTTGGCTTCGACCACACCCACAGGAGTTCCTTCTATAAAAAGAGCATAGTCCACCGGGCCTGTACTGGTAGGGAATTCTCTAACAGCCACGCCTATACCTGCAGTAAGGTTTAATTGTTTCATATCCTGGATAATCCACCCAGACATGAAAAGTTTCTCATCAATTTTGACTCTTGCTTTCGCTTCAGGATTCATTTCGTATCAGCTCCCTCTACATCAATAACAAATTCACAGACATCTTCTATATTGCAATGCAAAATTACGCAAATTTTCTCTAAAACCTGCGTACTTACGTGTTCATTTTTTCCTAATTTAGCCAATGCATTTGTAGTAATTCCTGATTGAATTCTGAGATCTTTTTTCATCATATCTTTATCAATCAGAAGTTTCCAAAGTTTGTTATAACTAATTGCCATAACTTTTTACCTTTCAAATTTGCTTACAATCCCCCATTTTAGGGTACTTCACCACAAATAATATTATAACAGAGTAACAAATAATCATCAATTGAAAATTGAATATTTCAATCTGCATAAATCACTTTAATTAAATCATTTTCTGACCAAATGATTTAATTAAAAATATAGCTGATACTATTTGAAAGAGGCCTCAGCATTACACCAGAGACATACTTATTAAAAACAAATATATAAGCACTTGCTTTCTCACGCTTTTTTCATTATACACTATACTGATTATAAAATAGTTCTATTACAAAAGGCTCTCTCCAACCACATATTTATTGACTTTCAGCGTGTTTTACTCCACCTCTTTTCCTCCTCAATTTCTTTTTTTTCTGCTTCCCAAGTATTTGGTCTTACTAAATGCTCAAAATCTCTCTTATATAATTCAAAGAAATCATTAAGAGTCATGTTTAAATCTTGAGTATCCTGAAGCTTAAAATATCTTTCCCATTCACGAGCTTCTCCTTTAGTTCTGAAACCTCTCTTGGTTTTCTGTCTAAGCTTTCCAGTGTAATCTTTGTAGTAACATCTAACTTCCCATTTGTTTGTTTTTTCATTTTTAAATACCATAGTGCTATACCTCCTTATTAATCTTCATTATTATCTGTACCGTAGATACGCTTTTCAAAATAGCGTCTACTAAGTCTGCCTCGAACAGTTACATATCCCTGTTCTTTGAGTTCTTCGTTCAGCTTACGGATAATCTTGTAAGCCATGCCTTCAGAAATATCTAATTCCTTAGCAACATCCTTAACTCTTACATATGTGTTTGCGCTCATATCTGTCAGCTCCTTTCGTCTTAAATTTCATTACTCACAACATCACACTTTTGAACTGCGGTAAGCCTAGTTTATCAGTTCATTTCTGTGATGCCAGGAAAAATATTTCACTTCTGAACTGTTTTTTGATGTTTTGCTTTCACAAATGAACTGTATATGGTACAATACGAGTAGTTATAGAGAGATATGGGAAGGTAAAATAAAAAAAATTTTCTTTAAACGCCAAAAACCTTGCAATGACTAACTTAGGGCAGAAGATCAGATTTTACAGACAGATTGCAGGAATAACACAAAAAGAATTAGGTATTGCTACCGGATTGAATGAATCTACTGTAAGAAATTATGAACTAGGAAACAGATATCCGGATGAAGATACGATATTTGATATTGCAAACGCATTGGAGATTTCTCCATATGTCCTTGCATCACCAAACCCTGCGTCAGCTGCAAGTGCATTACAGTATCTGTTTGCTATAGAAAAGACTCTAGAATTGACTCCAACTAATATTGATGGAAAAGTTTATTTGGAAGTTTCATCAGATATAGAAGTGGATGATAAGACAGTAGCTCCGCCCGCTAACTTAAAGCTTATGCTGACTCACTGGTCTACCATGTATGAGAAATTTGTAAATGAAGAGATTGATGAAGATACTTACTTGTTGTGGCAAGCAAAGTATTTAAGTTTCGGAACGGATACAGCTGACTTCTTAATGGAAGCAGAAAATGAAAAAGCAATAGAAGTAGATAAGAGTATCTCTGATGCAAAGAAGAGATTTAGGAAAGCTAATATGAAGGATTAAATATATGGCAAATTTGAATGTAAATGATAAACAAGTAATAGAAGAATTGTTTGATATGCAATCTGGTTATGTTCTCGACTTTAGCAACTCCAGTTTCCAATCATTTGTTAAAGATTCTGTAAATATTGATATTTATACCGACACAAATTATAAAGAATACTGCTCAAAGGCCAATAAACTTCGTCAAATAATGTCTGATGAAAGCGATTTTGTTGTTGCAACACTAATGCTCAATCTTCTTAATTATTGTGAGGATTATTTTTTAAAACATAACAAGCTATCAGAATATCATTCCAAAAAAATAACTGAACTAAAAGATAAATTTAATAAAACAAAATCTGACTTCAATCAAATTGAACTTCCGACTTCTCAGGACGATACACTAGACACTCTTAAATCTGATATTATAAAATCTTTAGAATATAACGCTCCTGAATTGGTTTTAGATCGACTACATACATATTCGGTTAAATACTTGCAAAATTTGTGTGAGTCTTATTCAATTTCCATTATGGATGATAAAGGTAACAAATTACCTTTGCACAGCTTATTAGGCATGTTAATCAAAAAATATAAAACAGATAATATTATTGAGTCAGAGTTTTCAATTCAAGCTCTTAAAGCATGTATTTCCATATTTGAAAAATACAACACAGTACGAAATACGCAAAGCTATGCTCATACCAATAATATTCTTGATAAAACAGAATCTATATTTGTAATTAAAATAATGTCTGAAAGCCTAACCTTTTTGGACTCCATCGAAAAGGAAATTAAAAGAAACTCAAAAAAGGCAATCACTAATAACGATTCTTTTATCTTTTAACATAACCCTGCGGTGTGTCACCGCAGGGTCTTTTTGTATCTAAAATGAATATAAAGGATTGATTTTTTCAGTTCGTTTCTGAACTGTCGTTGTTGGTTCTCAGAAAAAAATAGTAATCTTTATTGTCACTGAGAAAAAGAAAAAGTCCACATACCCTTTATTTATGGGGCTTGTAGACTATATTTTTATCTTTTGGAACTATTCCATCTCGCAAAGACCTTCGTAGTCCAGTTCTGTTTCTGCTCTTATTCTATACTGTTTTGTATAGAATAAGGCTGTTTTTCCTCTCGTTCTCCGGCTTTAGAATGAGAAATAGTACCATTTTAGTACCGAATGTGAGAAGGTGGATTTACCAGTCCATGGGGTTATTATGGAGCATGTGAGGCAGAAAATCAATAGGGATTTTTCATATTGTGCTCTTGTATATTCTTAGCCACATTGCTTCAATGTGTAAATAAAGATTATGATACACTTCCTCATCTGATGATTCAGTAAATGATTACTAATATTCCATTGCCTTAATCATGTCATGTAATGTATCATATCCATATTCTTTTATTACTTCCATCATATTTTTTGAGTAACAATTTTCGTATTGTTTTCCCTCAACCGACAAAATAAACGCTTCATTGCCTTTAATTTTTAAGGCTATATTTCTATCTTTCTGTAATTGCTTATAGTATTTTATTACATCACAATATAATTTATCCTTTCGCTTTCTTCCTACCGTTATTTTCCTATAATTATCATTTTCTATAACAATATTAATCCCTGTTATCCTTACATGACCGCCTTTACGTATATCATATATTCTCTCTTTATTAACATTGCTTTTCAAATGAACCTGTTTCAGGCATTTATTTACACATTCTTTAATAGCTGAATAAATGGTCCAATCAATATTATCTGCCTTAAAAGAAATAACAATATCATCCGCATATCGTGTATAAATGACATTCTGCAAATTCATTTTTTTTAATTTACCATACAGAATATTGTCAAATTCTTTCATGTAAATATTGGATAATATTGGTGACGATACTAACCCTAACGGCAGTCCTTTGTCTTTTACAGAGCATAATTCTACAAGTTTACTACAACTATTGATACTCGTCTTCCCATTCTTATTCAATTCTTTGTATAATCTTTTTATTAAATAATTATGATTTATACTTGGAAAAAAATCCTTTACATCAAAGAACAAAAAAATATCATTAAACATATGAGCCTTTGCGTTTTTAACTATGGACGAGTGCTCTTTATATGCCTTTGCAAATATTGAGTCAGAACATTCCTGCTTTAATAAAGATACTATTCGCTCATGTTTTTCTCTTAGCGCATTCTCACCATTTACGTATGTTATAATTTTCCTATATTTTTTTTTGGTCTTTATATATTTTTCTTCAAGAAAATCTTCTTTATTCATTTAAAAACTCCAATATATCATCATCCGCATTGCTAACTATATCCTTTAAATCCGACAAAAAATCACTCATATTATTTTTTAAAACGATTTTGTATTGTATTTTTTCTTTATCAATTGAAATCAAATCTAACGCCTGTAACATATATAGACTGTAAGCTATTACATCTCGAAAATCTACGTCAATTTCAGTTACAAAAACGGAAATATGATTTACTTCTGTTTTGATTTTTTTTTGGATGGTATTCTGCAATATTTCTTTGTATTGATTGCATATAAAATCAACATGCTCATAAAATTTCTTTTCTATTCTTATTTCTTTACGAATATTATTTATGGATAATAATCCAATTACTTGATATAAAACAACTTGACCTGACACGTAAACTTCTAATTCATTTTCTTTTTCAGAATAAGAGATAGTTCCAACTTTATGATTTACCTTGCCAAACCTGGTTCTTTCAAAACGAATGTCTAAGTCTAATTTACAACCATCAATAAAGTTACATATCTTTTCTCCTAAAATAGGCGTAATACTATTATTTACAAAATTTGTTCTTTTCTCTATATGTTTTTCTGATATTTCATATGAATAAACCTCAGGATAATATACTATTCTTGAAATTGTGGAATCCTCTCCAAAAAAAGCTAATTCTAAGAAAGCACTTATTTTTCTTTCTTCAACACCAGTACTATCTGGCTCCAATACGCATATTTTATTTTTTAGCATTTCATTAGAAGCAAATACTGCCAATTCCGCTCCTGTTGATATACTATCATGAATGATAATAATTCCATTAGCAAATGCCGCACTTAATGTTTCTATATCATTCAAATTTTTCAAAAAAATATCATCATAGCTCAAATATCCTTTTCTTTTTCCAAACACAAAATGCTCCTCTAATATGATTACATTTTTTTTGAAATATTGATCTTTTATATATTTTTTTAAAATATTTCGTTTGTCATACTGTGATTTTTGTTTATACTTTGTTCCACACAAAAAAAAGATTTCTTTACCTTTACCAATTTTTATTTCATTAAATATATACATCTTTTTCTCCATAAAAAAGGAATCCTACTTAAATTTGTTAAATTTTTTCCGAATCAATTCCATTTGTTGTTTGCGTTCTGACCTGAGCGTAGTAGCGAAGGTCATGGTTGTGAACAACAAATGGGATTGACATCTGAAATATGACGGTAGTCATACAAATTTAACTAATTTCTAAATACATCTACCTTAAAATGTTAAGGTGGCATTTATGCCTACTAGGATTCCAAACTCATTTTAACATAAAAGGATCATCTTTTCAAAACTGTTTTTTTCAAATAATCCATCATACTTTTTAACTTTCATCTTATGTGATAATAAATCTTCTTTTTTATATAATGGATAACCAATTTCATCTAAATATTTTTTTACCCGTCCATCATTGAGTCCATAATACTTTATTAACGATATATATTTAATAAGTGTGTTTTCAATTAAAGATAACTTTTGCTTTTTTATAAAATATTTTTGTCCAACTATATCTTTAAACAATACCATATTAAGAATAAATATGAAATCCCCAAAACTAATTTTAAAATCTGCTTCTAAATACAACTCTATCTTTATATCAAATTTTCTGTAGTCAATCCCTTTTCCTTTATAAGAATTTCCATTTATATAAAAATCAAAACCCTTCCACCTATTAAAATAACAAGCTTCCAATTCCTCCAGAATCTTCAAAATTTGCTTCTCATCAAGATTACATACTATACTAATAATATCATAATCAGTTAAATCTACAAACACTGAGTTGTGTTTTATAAGCACTCTTGACTTCATAGATTTAGCAACACAAAACACTTCATTAGTTGGAATTGTAATTGACTTAAGTGGTAAATATATTATAAAATATTTATTGCTTATTTTATTTACTTTACGGTATGTATCATGCAATTCATCTATATATTCTAAAAAATCTTCTGCCATTCTATAACTCTTTCGTATTTATTGATTATATTGACTTAAGGATATATCAAACGCAAAGATTTTGCAATCTTTGTAGCCAATTCTGTTTTAGGGTTATTTCTATATTGCCATGTATAGAATAACGCTATTTTTCCTCCCGTTATCCGGCTTGGGAACGAGAAATAGTACAATTTTAGTACTGGATTTGGGGAGTTTGATTTACAAGCTCAAGGGGATATTATGGAGCATGTGAATTGAGAAGTCAAGATGAAATCATGTTCTCCAATACTTTCTGCACCTTCTCTGACTGAATCAGATGCTTCATCTTCTCATTTCCTGCTTCTACCTCCGGTCTGCCACATCTAAGACTCTCTGGATATTCCGATACACAACAGTCCCTATACCAGCACTCACCCATAAGAGAGCCCTTGACAGACCATTTTTCATTCTCTGTCAGTTCACCTACTAATGACTTCATTACCCGCTCTGTG
>ODAJ011816098.1_pt1 | contig 13535 bp, 14 predicted proteins | sample 1539241 | NCBI WGS metagenome assembly ODAJ01 (sample SAMN02144231, study PRJEB22623) | gut metagenome | biome: sheep rumen | host: Ovis aries | place: New Zealand | reverse complement strand
GGGCGCAGGAAACATAAGTTTTAATGTTTAATACAATTAAAGTAAACAACACTGATACTAACTACACTCACAGTATATTCGATATCAGTGAATATAACTCAGGAGCAATATATGCCAATCTGAGTGCAGCGCTTGCTGCGGTGCCTCAGAATAAGCAGCAGGGAGGCATGACTGTTAAATTCATACAAGTCACTCCAGCACGCTATTCAGTTGTGAAGACTGAAAACTTTGAAACAGAACCTACTGGAACTCTACTTTCTGAAGCACCGGCTATAGACTCCGGAACATATGACGAGAGTCAGCTGAGCACTATATTCAGTACACTTCCTTCTGATACAGGAGCTGAAAATGCACTGACATATTATGTTGCAGTCACAGTCGATGAGACTACGACATACACTTCATGGGTCATCACTAAAGTGCAGAATAGTGACAATAAGTATGTTCAGTATAGACTGATGTATGATGAGTGGAGTATTAATAAAGCTGATTGGACATCGGAGAGAGATGTCATAGAAGAAGTCAATGACATTTATTATACTATTCCTATAGGCGGTGATGGGCCAGGTTTTTATAATAATAGTTTGATTGTTACATTTCCAGGAGGAGATTTTGTTCATTATCACAAAGAAATTTCTGATTTAAGTGGTAAGAGAATTAGACTAAGAGCAGGAGATACTCGTGATGGCAATCTTGCATATTTCTGTCATGTAAAATTAGAAGATAATACTGTAATCCATTTGCATCAGAACACAGATTATATAGTAGAAGAATTGGAAAAATGCTATATAATTCAGATTCCAGAGGGTGCCACTGATTTATATCTTTCTTGGAACTTTAAAGGCAGCAATAAATTAATACCAATGCTTGCTTATGAACCATTAGACCAAGAAGTGGCCAATAGTAAGCAAGAAATATCTATCATAAAACAAAATAACCAAAAATTTAATCAGTTTTTTGATGCAGCATCAGACCTATCAAGTTTACCTGTTGGTTTGATACTTAATATAGAGATTTGTTCTGAAATTGACCATTTATATCCTTATGGAATTGGATTATATTTCTTAAAAGGTGGTAATACTCCAAGAGTATACATAAGTAAATATGATAGTAATGGTACAACTCAATTAAATAATATTATAGCCAGTTTTTATGATGATGTGGCACACACAGGCATTGAAGAAATTTTAGTAAGCGGGCAAAATAATAAATCAATAGGCGATGGTGCGACTGAGATTAAAATACTTATAAATTGGGATTTGCTGTCAGAAAATGAATTGACATTTACTAATGCGAAGTTCAGTAAAGCCTTTACAAAAACCTCTTTTGCAAAAAGTATTGTTAAGAACAATGGCTGTTGCTTACAAGAACTTGAATAGGGAATAATTACAACTCCGAAGTCACCGTGTCCTGCGTTCTTGCTTACAAAATCTGGAAGCTATGGGTTATTATCTAAAATAGTTTATTCTGAGTTAACATGGGTAAATGGAAAATGTTGGTCAGATTCTTCAAGTGCTGTTGACCATCATAAAGAATTACCAGCGGCTTGTTATTCAAATATTATACCTCTTAATGGAGCAACCAGTATAAGTGTAACTAAAATACCTCTTGCAGATAGATATCATATGAAGCATTGTTTCTTTGATGATAACGATGAACCTGTAGAGTTTTTTGGAAATATTGCTGAAGGAGCACAAGGGTGGGGACCTTATATTGGTACATACCAAGTTCCAGTAGGAGCTACTAAAGTTGCATTTTCGTGGGTTTTTACCTCTCCAAGCGATGTAAACTTTAAATGTTGGGGCATAGATGTGAGTCGAACAGCAGATGTAGTTTATTCTGATTTGCAGTGGAGTGAAGGTAATGCTTATTGGACTATACAAGGAACAATAAATAAAACGTTAACTATGGTAATGTCAGAGCTTTATGATATTTCACAATTTGATGCTTTTAAAATATCAACTCTGCCTTTTTTGAATTATAACTTTGCTAACGCTGCATTCTTTGATGAAAATAAAAACTTTATTATAGCACTGAGAGGCGAAATGCATGTTGGCAATGATTATACTGATTCTTATGCTGTTGTTAGAGTGCCTTATGGAGCCAAATATGCTTCTTTTAATTATGTAAGTTCCAAAAGTGAAAATTTCTATATAAGGAGATGTCAGGTAGAAGAATTTAATATTTCCGAGGATTGTTTAACTTTGGTTCTATGGAATAAAAATAAGCATCTAAATGTGAATGATGATTATGATAATAATGGAGGATATGAAATAATTCCTTTTGATTTATCATATATAACAAACGGTGTCCAAGAACAAATAGATGCTATTCTTGAACAAATATCTGTTCAAGAAAGTCAATATATTGATATAACAGAGAATTATCCAGTCCTTCCAAGTTAGTTGTTCTTGTTGTCAAATATGCCAATGTCTCTCTACAAAAATAGTTTACTGACAAATTATAAGGATAGATATAAACTTGATGTTAATCTTAGAACAGTAGTAGACAATAAGAGAAGAATTTATGAAATTCAAGAGCCAAGTTATTTCAATATAAATGATTTAGGAAGTACTGCAAAATTCTTCTTGCAAGGAGCGTCATTAACAAACAAGTTACTGTTTAAAGATGTTAATGTTTTCAAGAAGGATATTTCAACACTTTCTGGAAAAACTATAAAGATAATGTCTCTTGGAGACAGTTTGACAGAAGGTTTGGAATGGCGTAATACTCCTGTTACTATGTTGACATCTAGGTTAGAAGAATGTGGTGTTAATGTTACCATGATTGGTACTTTGGTCAGAAACGATTTTATCGACCCTGCAACTGGTCAAAACCGTCAGGTTAAATATGAAGGACGTGGTGGATGGAGATATAGGTCTATTGTCGGACTTGAAAGTAGATATGCATATACAAATCAGGAAATACCAGAATCTCAAACTAAAAGTGAGTGGGTTGTAGGCATTGATGGTGAAAACATGAATGCTATAAAGAAGTATAATCCTTGGCTATACCCTGCAACAGCGGAAGACAAGGCAACTTATCCTGACTTTTGTTTCCATTTTGTTTATGGCAGTCAAACTTATAATAAGTCATATTCAGAAGACCAATCATTAGAGGACTATGTTATTTTCGACCCGATTAGATATTTTACTTTAAGACAGGTGACTATTCCAGATGTTTTAACTATTGCGTTTGGTACTAATGAATGGTATATTCCTACATATGGTGGCTTTGATTTGGAAAAAGCTACAAGCTGTGCCAGATTCTTGATTACTAGATTTAGGCAAGCATTGCCAAATACAGATATTGTAGTAATCCCACTAAATAACTTCCCTGTATCTAGGGAAAGCGATTGGGAACAATATGCTATGCCACTTTGCGATTCAGTAACAAGAGTTTGCGAAGATTTAATTACAGCAGGTGATAATCATTTATTTGTTGCTCCTATTTATTGTCAAGGCTCAAAAGCACTTGGCTATAACGGGACTAAAGGCTCTGCTTCTTATGTCGGGAATAATCATTCTTTAAAACAGATTGACATTGACACAAATGTACACATGCTTTATGTTGCAGATGATTCTAATGATGATTATAGTGATGCTCTATTTGCATGTGTAGCTAATTTGATTTCATAAGTACATAGTTAGTTAACTAACCATTTACATAACGAATGCTGAACATATGAAGTCAGCATTCGTTATTTATGTTAAAACCAAATATGAAATTTGTTCGTTTAAGAAATGTTCTTATATTTGCAGAGTTTAAATTAATAAACTATTTTCAGTGCTCATTTGTATAATAAGTAAATAGTCTAACTTATTATATGACAGCGTAAATTCTTGAACATAAACAGATATAATTCGAGTCATTCAATACAAATGGATGACTCGAGTTTCTTTTTGATAAATAGAAGAAATACTTTATATATAAAGAAACAATGGCTAAAAATAGACTGAATGAGATGTCTCCTGAATACATCAACGGCGTTGTCAATCGTCAGCGTGAGAAGTTCAAGGACGACCAGTATATGCGTACAATATCTGCATATGACTATCTGAAGAAACTGCGTCAAATCGGAGAGTTCGAGAAATATGCTGATGAGATTGTACAAAGTATCAATCTGCGTGCTGCTGGTGCTGTCGATGCAGTGAGTTCATCAGAGCGAAAGGACGTCTTGCGCAATGTGTCGTTCGAGCAGAAGATTTCTGCTCGCGGAAAAGGAAAAGCCAGTAAGAAAGACTTTCCTGATGGTTCAAAACGTGTAGAAGGCGACTATATAATCAAGTACATCTCGTCGTTGGACGATGATGTCTGCAGTGTATGGCTTCATGCCAACTCAGTTAACGACGCACAGTCTAAGGCACTGCGTGAATATTGGGACATCGCAGAGATCATTGATGTGTTCTTGAAACCCGCACCTGGTCAGATTCGTAAGATAGATAAGTCAGATTATGCATCTACAAAAGAATTGGGCGATGAAGTAGCTAAGACTTTGACTGACGGTGAATTCTAGACACTGCCTGAACTGGTCGCTGACATCAAGGACGACCAGACGACAGTTGATAGTGCTCAGAAACCCATCTATGAGGGAGAGGACGTCGACGGTGATACATGGAAAGGCGACAAGTCATCACTGAGACGTATTGCTGAGGACGCTGGATACGACGTCAACAAGACTGCACAGAAAGCAGAAGACTATACAGTTGAACTGGTGACTTCTGTTAATCCGGACGGAGATGACGACATCATGACTGTGCATGTGACTGCTGACATCGTGCGCAAGGCATTGTCGAGAGGCATCGTTCATATTGTCTTTATGAAGAAGGACGGCACAGAGCGTCAGGCATTCGCTACTACAAACCGTAATATCATTGCTGCCAACAATGCACTTTATGACGGAAGCAAGAGTGAGCAGCGAAATTACAATCCGAATCAAGTTCGTTTCTATGACATGACTGTCAAGGCATTCCGTAGTTTCCTGATGGAGCGTCTGACGATGATATACGACGAAAGTTATTAAGAGATGTTGACAAGGCTTAATGAAGACTTCCTGGACGACCAGTTAGACGACGTGCTGGTTAATGGTGACGAATTCGAATAGTTGCCAGCAGCGTCGTTCAATAGCGGGTTCTAGTACAGGTGGACGCTTTGGTATAACAAGGTGTACAAGGAAATCTTGAATCCGACGTATGACAAGGCACCGTTGAAGTCATTCGACGATGTGTATGTCAAGATTATACGTCCGATGTACAATTTTCTGTCGAAGTATTTGTATGTCAATGGATATAGTGAAGCGCTCTTTATGACGAGTCCTGAGAAGGGTTACCCGTATACAGTCGGCATGCCTGAACTTGCTGAACGTGTAAGAGAGGACTGGTATACGAAGAGTGCTAATTTGAGACTTGACGTATATATGAATGCAAGATTCACTCCTTCTCGATTATTGTACTTTGTTCATGCTATTTCGAAAGTCACTCACTGTGATATGATAGAAGTCGAGACTAACGATGGCATAAAGACGAAGTTGAGCAGTACTATACCGCTGAAGTCTACGTTGGGGCATTCACAGAAAGACCTTGCATATTGGTTCAGTGCTGAAGAAGGTCTGGGCGGAGGTGAGGACAGCGCACGTCTGACGAATATCTATAAGTTTGTTTTAGATATTTGCGGGTACACTGTAAAGAACTACGAGATTGTCAAGAAAGACATGAACTTTGACTTGACTCCGATGTCGTTTGATGCATTGGTTGAGAGTATCAGCATGAAGAAGCCGAAGCACTTTGCTTTGAAGAAGTGTATTGAAGAGAAATTGAACAATGGTGTTCTTAATCTCGGAGAATTCTTCAGATTAGTTGGTCATGGCGTCGGTGATGTTTGGTTGCATCCTGTAATAGCAGAGACAGTTCGTTCATTTGACAAGTATCGCACGACTGCAAGCAATGCTCGAGAATATGTCATAGACGGTATGGGAACACGTCATGCGAAGATACTGAAGTGGGATTTGTTCATGCATAATGTGCGCAGTTCTTATGGGAGATATGTCTCTGCAGTGTTTTATATCGGACCCGGTGCATATAAGAAACCGAGTGGAAAAGATGCTGTGACAGAGAACTTCCTGGTGATGAGCAACTATGATGCTCGTGATGACTGGTTTGCTTCAGTTCTGAGTGATGTGCTTGACGGTGGTCTGACTACAGACGAGCAGAAGTGGTTGACAGAGAAACTGAAGAAGACAAAATAAAGTTCTATACATTATTATATATAAGTGAAACGACCGACTCTCTCGAGCCAGTCGTTTCTTTGTTCTTTGTTCTTTAACCTATGGAATGTTTGTATTTAATGTTGAGTTTGTGGAAGCGGAGAGATTCGAACTCTCGTCCTAACGCTCGTCCTGCCTGTCGTCTACGCTCATAGTCCTGCTTTGGTTGTCTGCGACGGGTAACGACCAGGACTACCTTGACCCGAAGCATATCTCCTAATAGGTTCGCCAGTCTGCCGGAGCCTCATCCTGACTATTTCCGGTGTGTCGAAGCCGCCTTTGGTTTGGAACCGGAACCCTTCCTCACCGGCGACTGGAGGCCGTCTCAATATCTTGAGCCGGTTAAGCCCGAATTACTGAACTTCGTTCAGGCAGCCATCCTCATTGGGCGTTGTGCGCCATTTATCTTTGTCTTGGCAAATTGATTAGCGAGAGTGTCATGCCGTCTCTCGAAGCGCGGACCAACCTAACTAAACGCAGTCTATTCCGGTCGCCCCCATTTGTTGTTTCACATTGTTTGACTGACGCTTCAGTCTTGCGATTTTTAGTTGCGGCGTGAGAGATTCGAACTCCCGACCTCTTGGTTATGAGCCAAGCGAGCTACCACTGCTCCAACCCGCGATGTTTATGCAAAATTTATTTATCTCTATTTATTATATATCAATTTCACTTTTTAGTTTACGTTCTCACGAACTTTTTCAGCGTCGGATGCTTTCTTCCTTGATTTTACGTCCCTTTCCATTCCAAGTGATGAGATATCCGTCCTTCTTTGTCATCAGACAGTTCTTTGAAACCGAAACTGCTTCACCCGAACGACCGGTGCTGATACTTCCGAGCATACGACCTGTCTGATTGTACATCACATAATAACCATCACGCTTCAAGACTAGCATCTCGCTTGAGTACCCGACCAGTTCACCTTTGTTGGTGCTCATCATACGAGGACTTTCATTGTCGGACACATATATATAATAGTACCCGCTTTTTGTGTCGACGTACTTGATTTGCTGGTCAGCAGCCATGCACCATAAGGGCATCAGCAACAGCGATATTGTTATCAGTCTCTTTTTCATTTCTATTTTTTATTTCGTTGACAAAGGTAAGCAATTATTCTGAACTGTGCAAATATAATATCCTTTATTTAACAAGCATTAAGAGTTTTCATAGTCAAATTATCATTTGTTAACAATAAATCTTAGATAAATATAGTCCAACACTTGAAAAAGAAATGACATATCGTTATGGTACTCGCAAGCAGAAATAGCATGACGTATCTAAAACCTATCGGCTTTATTGGTCGTCTGGCTAACATCTTCAACCGATGTCAGAGTCGTTCATATGAAGAACAATATGAGCGTGGTGTTCGTGTATTCGATATACGCATTTCTTTTAAGGATAACAACCGTAATGTAATTTTCAGAAACGGACGTACAGCATATTATACATTCTCATTCTTTGAGGTTATTCATTTCTTCAATAAGAAGATGGACTGCACAGTCAGACTCTCGCTCGATTCAACTAATGCTGTTGACCCGGACTTTCAGCGTTCAAGATTCTTGGAAGTTTGTAATTATATAGAAGAGATTTATCCTTTCGTCAAGTTCTGTGGAGGAACACGTCTGAGTAATGACGAATGCCTTTATCTGTTCAAACACGAACATGAAAACGGGACGTCTCGCCAAATCGACATATTCTTCGACGGGACGTCCAGATGGAACAAGTTCTGCGGATGGTGCAGAAAGTCATTGAGAGCTATTTGTCCTCGCTTGCACGCTTGGCTGTTCAATAATTATTATATACAGCGCTTCAGCGACCAAGACGGACTGTTAATTCTCGACTTCGTCTAATTAATATTCTTCAGTAACGTTCCCCATGAACTGTTCAAAGAGTTCTTCGTTCCACTTCCAATCTTCAATCTGCTCATTCTTTACTTCGAAATTTAGATAGTCTCCGTATCCGTCACCACCTAAATCGAGGACGTCCGGAACATATCCTTCATAAGACGCAACGACATCATCGTCTTTATCTAATAATGTATATGTACCAGTGTCGACGAGTTTCACGTTGATGAAGTCAGCGCAGAAGTCTTCTGGACAAGTCATGATGTCTCCGGTTTCTACGTCGATGACTAATCGGATTTCATCATGGTCTGTCGGATCCAGTAACATGCCATAGTCGTTCTTCCATTCTCTCAGTTCATCTTCATCATTCAGATTGTAGTTCTTGCCATTCCAATCGACCATGAATCCTCTCTCAATTGGGAAACAGACGACCAGTGTCTTGATGTCTTCTAATTTGGGTCTCATAATCTTACTTTTTGTTAAATGTTTTTCCTAATAGTTCTTTGTTCTCTCTATAGATGCAGCAGTGCTTATATTCAGCACCGCCGACAATTACATATCTGTATTCATGCTTAGATAGACATCCGTAGATAGCTGGACGCCAGATATCTCCTTTGCCGTTGCAGACGAGCACTTTTGTCTTGAACGGTTGCAAGCGACTTTCAAAGTCATCATCTTTCTTGAAGTGCTTGTCTTCTGCGTTGACGATTCTTATGCAGAGTCGGTCTGAACCGTTGTTCTTTATATATTCTTTGAAGTCATTCTCTACTTCAGCAGTTGCCAAACGAAACGTGTATTCGTTCAGACCGAACGTGTTGTCGTCTTTGTCTCTCAAGTCTATATTGATGGACTTATCAATAGAAGAGAACAGAACATTACGTCCGATATAGACATTATTGTCTTTAATAGACTTGAATTCACCAATCAGACTGATGGTGTCTGTTTTGTCTTTAGCAACTATCAATTGTCCGGAAGGAACAAACTGCAGTTCTTCCTTGACGAAATAAGGTCGTGCAGAAAATTGACTATGCTTGTATGCTTTCCAGAACTTCTCTTTCTCTTCTGCATTTGCTAGCCGGACGACTGTATGACTGTTGTAATCACCAAGTCGACGACCTTCATACGGATTTTTCAAGTACCACATATTCCATTTGCCGGATTCATACTTATAGAAGCAGATGCAGCAGTTAAACCATCTGTATTTGTTGTGGACGAGTTCTTCCAGTTCATACTTTGGGAATATATACTCTTCTCCGTCATTATTATGAATGTAGAATAACGTCCCGTCCGGAAGATTGTTGATTTCTTCTATTGATAATTTCAGACTTGTGCTTACAGTCACGTTAGACGGTGCTTTATAAATATTTTCGTTGACAGTGTCTTCTTTCTTCATGACAAATTCTGCTCCGTGTACTCCGTATTTTGAATAATTCTGAAAGATGCGTTTCTGATCTTTGTTTGCCAAAGTGAATTTTGTAGTTTTGATATCATATGATATATTCTCACTCATATTAATTTTTACACTACTGTCTCCGTTCTCGTCATTGAATACTTTCACAGTCGTGTAAAACAAAACGTCATTTGAACCGGACATTCCGGCATATGAGCAGATTATACAATTGCCGTCTGTGTCAGTTGTAATTAACAAAGTATTGTTCTTTAAGCAACGGAGTTCTTCAGGGAGAAGGAAGTTCTGTTTCTGCTTATGCATTCCCCAGAAGATTTCTTTCTTAGTGTCTTCTGCTTTCTTGATTTCTGTACATTGATTATATATGACAAGTCTGTTCTGAACTCCGTATGGTTTGGGTGCTTCATAATACTTGTAACCATGAAACGAACCGTTCGGGTTATAAGTCGCAACTACATAACCCAGACAATAGCAAACATAAACCGTACCGTCTTCAGCAGTCTGTGTTCCGTAGTTAGGATAATAGTACTCATCACTTCCGTATTTAGCATATATCAGTTCACCACGTGCAATGTCATTTAGCTTGTCTATTGGGATTCGGTTCGACGCATTGACGTTCTCGACGAACTTCTTCTTATTGATTGCATCGAACAATTTGAACTGTTCGTTTTCAGTAGTGAATTCAAGACGCATGAAAGAAGCCCACTTCTTGAACTCCATTTGCTCATAGACATCATCATGAACTGGTGCAATTTCGGTTTCAGTAATTTCTTTGTCATATGCTATCAGTCCTTCTTGCCAGTATATCATGTCAGAAGATTCGTCGAAGTGACCGAACACGAATATGTAGTCCGGACCTTTATATGGTCTGTACTTGATGACAGTTCCGGGAACAAGTAATTTGAGCCGGTTTCTTGTTATTCGTTGATGTGAATTCGTCGTTGTTGCCATATATAAAATATGTAATTGAGTGCAAAGATACAGATTTGAATTGATATTGCAAAACTATATTGAAGAAAGTTTCGTACTTTTAAGAACAATTAACGATTGAATAAATACAGCATGAGAATAAACGAGGATTTCTTGGACGTCGAACCGGAATCGTCACTAGTGCAGAATGACGAAATCAAATTGCGTAATCGTGGTGAGTATCACGATTATCCTTATCGTCTTGGTTTCTGCTATTTTGACATTCGTTATTAGACAAGCGTCATCGCTGCTAAGGTCGAAGAATACCTGGACGCTTGCCCGTACATTACGGAATTCTCGAACATCGATGTTCATTTTCTTCCGAATCGTTTCAGCAATGAAGGTAAGCAGTATCTGTATGTGAATTTCGGCTTTGAGCATAGGTTCCGTTCTCCGGGACAAATATTCCGATTATGCTTTGCTATATGTCGAATTTGTTTCAGCAATCCGTGTGCTGGACCTCTGAAAGTAGACATAGAGAATGATGAGAAAAGTTATATGTTCTAGTACATGGACGAGATGAATGCATTCGTCCAGAACGACGGAAAGTTCTATAAAGAAGACTAGAATACAGTAGCGACTGCGTGGCGTGATTTCTTCTCATTCTGCTGTCTGATATTACCTGAGACATTAGACGTCTATACACTGATGCAGAAGTCATTCCCGACGAAATATGACTTGAACGAATACAAAGCAAACTTCGTTGCTTCTATGACTAGCAACTACAATGCTAAACATACTAAGATGACGATTGCCGACAGGTTTGTGAAAGGAAAGAAACTAAGCATCGGACGTATCGTTGATGCATTCTCGAAGTACAAGGGAAGTCTTCTTAATGTAGTTTTCTTTCAGCAAGAGGTCGAGGGATTTCTGCATAGCAAAGTCGAGTACGAAGAGAAGGCAATCAAGAAAGTGACTGAAGAATTCAGAGGTGCTGATGAACTTGAAGTGTTAGACGTCCGTCGTGACCGTTTTGTATTCCCTGATGCACTTTCCAATCAGACTGTCGAGAATCTCGAGTGGTTGTCGTTCTATTTGGGTATCACTAAACGAGATGACAACACATATCATTATACGACATTGGCAGTGACGTATACTGGGATGAATTACGTAAACGTGCTTTCACTTATCACTACTATATAAAGAAAGCGTTATAGAATTCTAGATTTATTGCTATCTTTACAGCCAATTAGTGTAAACTTTTTGGTTGTTTTATTGTATAATGTATTAGAAAATCATATTGGGCGAAAACGATGACAATTAAAGAACTGACGCAGAAGTATGAAGACGCAGAATACGAACGTCTGAAAGCAGAACATCCGAACTATGAGTGGGACGCTTACGATGAGGGTTATATGGATGCTATCGACGTGCATATCGGACGTGCATATGAACAGGGTTGTCGTGACGTGCTGGACGTCCTGGAAAACGAGTTGAAAGAGTACGGCGAATACGACAGGATGAGCGTCTATTGGTTACGTCATGTTATCAAACAGATTAAAGGATTGAATGATGGAAAATAGTAAGGTGATAATTGACGACGACAGCAATATGCCAGTTCAAGAGTCAAAGGATTACGGCGTGACTGAAGAGTATGCTCTGAAGAAGACAGAAGAACTGCTTGACAAGATTGATTTCGAAGAGAAGTTCGGGTCAAATATAAGTTTTTCTGTACATGAGATTCAAGATCATATAGAGCAGGAAGCAATGTGGGATCACGAATTGATTGACTTCATGATAGAGAATGAAGACATCTTCGAGGGTGGTTGTGTGTTTAACTGGATGAGCGAAGAAGAGTTCGTTTGCTATCTTCAGAAGCGTTACAGTAACACTATGAAATACTACGAATGGGAAGAAGTTCATCGAGAAGTTACGTTTAATAAGAAAGAATCATGATACCAATACCATTAAGATGGGACGACTTCGAAGTACTCGATGACAATAGAGAATACTCGGAAGCATTCGACGTCGTCGTAGAGCACAAGTACCAGGAATCGCCGGAGAGCAAGGTCCTGACAGCACTGTTCCCTGCACGTGCATGGATTTCCAAGAAGTCTGGCGAACTGATTGTAGAATACTGTCATGTCGTTGCATACAATCACATATTCCGTCGCTTCTCTTATTGCAAGGAAAACATGCCCGTGATGTATCTCAGAGAGAAGTTGTTGCATAAGGTACACATTGCACTCGGTCTCGGAGCACTTGTCCTATGGGACAAAGAGAACGACACTATTGTGAAGCCTTCTGACGGACGTCCGACACAATGGTTCTTGCTCTGGAAAGACGAGCCCTGGTACACATGGGACAACGAGACTCAGAGTTATTCTAACTTGTGGACGCATGGTCTGACAGCAGCAGATTATGAAGAATCGTTCTTGCCCGAAACGATTGAACGATATAATAAGATTATGGGCTTCAAGAAGAGATAATCAATATCTATTTCTATTTTGATATTTGTTCTTCTTAATTTTTACTTCATAGCCGATGAGCTCGTTGTTCTTAGCAGCATATGTCAGACGACAATGTCGCTTTTCGTTGTAACGAGGTCCGTCTGATGGCCATTGCCATTCTGCATAATCAATTTCATCATCAAATTCGCATATAATCTTTGTTCTTTCTTTATTCGTTGTTATCTGCACTTTGTCCAGATTATTGCTGACCCATCTCGGACGTCCCTCCCAAATCACGCAGTTCTTGTTCTTTGGGTGTGTATAGAACTTTGATTCTGTATTCTCATTAGCATATTTCAAAGAAGATAATATATAATGCTTGCGATATAAATCTTCAATTAGTTCTATCGGTTCTGTGAAACGACGACGCATCTCAGCATATATCTTATCATAATAAATTACATTAGGACATATATCGTTTTGATGTATCTTGAAACACTTAAGTTTCTTTTCGCAAGTCGGATCATAAGTATCATACATATAATTAATATAGCAATGATTCAGATAACTGTTCAGTTTCTCAGTATTAACATATTCTTGCCAGTCGTTAACGATGAATAACGACTTCTCTTCTTCTACTTTGACTTTGCTTGGAAGGATAGCAT
>ODAJ014730893.1_pt1 | contig 13543 bp, 10 predicted proteins | sample 1539241 | NCBI WGS metagenome assembly ODAJ01 (sample SAMN02144231, study PRJEB22623) | gut metagenome | biome: sheep rumen | host: Ovis aries | place: New Zealand | reverse complement strand
ATGGTCTGAAGTTCTGTTGTCTTCATTTGAGCTGACAAAATTACATATTTTTTTTGAAACTTCTGCAATTTTGGCAGATTTTTAACGGAAAATCACTTTTCGGGGGTCGACTTGAACTAATCCTTGGCCCTCACGGCAAAGCGAGCCTTGTCGCCATCCTCCCGTTTCTCATGATAGAGCTTGGGCAGCGGATTTCCCATCGGCTCATCGTATTCAGCCCTGTGGCGATACATGTCGATGGCCGTGTAGATCGCGTGCCTCATCGACTGCGCGTCGGCAATGCCCTTGCCTGCGATGTCGAAGGAGGGTCCCTGGTCGGGTGTCACCACGATGGCCGAGATGCCTGCCTTCAGCTTTACCCCATATTCCTGCGCAATAGACCTGAAGGCAACGGTGCCCTGGTCGTCGTACATGGCCAATACGCCATCGAAATCGAGATAGAGTGCCTCGCCGAAGAACGCATCAGCCAGATAAGGACCAAAGGCCTGAATACCGGCTTTTTCGAGCTCTTCGACGGCAGGCTTGATCACCTGTTCCTCCTCTGTGCCCATCTGCGGATTCAGCGCAAGGATAGCCAGCCGGGGATTGGAGATGCGAAAATCGCGCCTGAGGCTGGCATGGAAGAGACGCCCCTTATCGACGATCTTCTCGACGGTGACGGCCTGAGCCACCTCCTTGAAGGGCAGATGAGTCGTCGCAAGTCCGATGCGCACACGCTCGCAAGCCATTACCGTAAGGGCCTTCTCCTCACGGGCTGCCGTTCCGGCAGGCACCACTGGGGCTGTCACCAGCACGTCATACAGGTGTTTCTGAAGGTCTTCCTTGGCTTTCTCCATCGCCTTACGGGCAGCCGCAGCCGAATCTTCAGTAGGCTGACCCAGCTCGACTTTCACCTCGTCGGGCACAGCCGACAACAGGTTCACCCTGCCGTCCTTTGCCTCCTCGGCGCTGTTGATCACGTTGAACTGCGTCTCTGCCTCCAATGCCTTGCGGTGAAAGGCTGCCACCTTGGGTGAGCCATATATAATGGGTGTACAGAGTTCGAGCATCTCGGGGTCCTCAAAGACCTTGAGGATCACCTCATATCCGATACCGTTTGTATCGCCGTGCGTGATAGCCACGCGAATCTTTCTATTATCCATATATCTTGTCTATTTTATTTCATTTTTTCTAGCTGTTGACAGGAGTCCACAGGCGGCGAAGATGTCCTGTCCCCTACTCGCCCTGATGGTGGTGAACACACCGTGATGCGTCAGGTAGTCACGCAGCGACTCCATGCGCTTCTCGTCGGCTCCAGGCAGATCCACGCCTGGGATCTCATGGAAACGTATCAGGTTGACGCGGCACTCCAGTCCGTCGAGCAGTCTCACGATTTCACGGGCATGCGTCATCGTGTCATTGAGCCCTGCAAAGCAGATATACTCGAAGGAGCAGCGGCGCTGATGGGTGAAGTCGTACTGTCTGAGCAGGGCGACAACCTCAGCGATCGGCATCTGCCCCTCGGCAGGCATCAGCGTGCGGCGCTGTTCGTGAAGCGGCGAGTGCATCGAGATGGCCACATGGCACTCACTCTCATCAAGAAAGCGCTTCAGCTTGCCCTTGATGCCGACGCTGCTGACGGTGATGCGCTTCGGACTCCAGGCATAGCCGTAGTCGGCAGTGAGCACCTCGGTTGCGCGCAGCACGGCGTCGAGGTTATCCATCGGCTCTCCCTGTCCCATAAACACGATGTTGGTCAGCTTGTCTCGCTCTGGCAGGGCGTAGATCTGATTGAGAATGTCACCCGCCGCCAAACTGCCCTCAAAGCCCTGCTTGCCCGTCTGGCAGAAGAGACAGTTCATCTTACAACCCACCTGGCAAGACACGCACAGGGTGGCACGCTCACCATCGGGGATATAGACGGTCTCCACGAATTTCTGCGACGGTGCGTCGGAGGCAGAGCACCTTACGGGGAAAAGATATTTGACAGTACCATCGACAGAGCGCTGACAGTCGATAGGATCCATCGCTCCCACGACAAAACGGACAGCCAGCAACGCGCGATTCGCCTTGGAGATATTTGTCATCTCCTCTATGCTCCTCACATGATGCTGATAAAGCCACTTCTGAATCTGGCCTGCTGTAAACTGAGGCATACCCAGTTCTTTCACGGCAGTCTTCAACTCGTCGAGCGACATCCCTAGCAATACTGTCTTTCCGTTGTCCATTTCCTGTTTTTGGGTGCAAAGGTAGAAAAAAAACTTGAATTATTTGGTATTCTCGGAAAATATTGCGAAATTTGCACCTTATTAATATAAAAAATACCCCATGAGAGAAAAAATCGACAGTTTTCTACCTTGCGACGACCCCAAAGTCGCTCAACAGACCGTGTCACAACTGAGGGGCAGCAAGACGATACAGCACATATACCTGCTCGTAACACAGCCTATACCAGAGGCTGAAGCAGAACAGCTGAAAGACTGCTACCAGATAGAGGTTGACAACCTGACAAGCAGCAACACCCTGATGAGTATTGCCGAGAATGCAAAGGCCGACTACATCCTGTTGCAGACGAAGTTGACACAGCTGGAGCTTGGACTTGGAGCCCTTGACCGAATGTTGCGCATCGCCTCCGACTCTGACGCCGCGATGGTCTATGCCGACCACTACGACATGATCGACGGAGCACGCAAGCCGCACCCCGTGATCGACTATCAGCCAGGCAGCATCCGCGACGACTTCGACTTCGGGTCACTGCTGCTCATCAAGACACCATTGCTCCACACCTTTGCCATGCAGGCTGGCGAGAACGACTACCAGCATGCTGGCCTCTATGCCCTCAGGCTCTTCCTGAGCCGCAACGGACAGCTCTTCCATATCTGCGAGAGACTCTATACAGAGGAAGAGACCGACACACGAGCCTCTGGCGTGAAGCAGTTTGACTATGTCAATCCACGCAACCGCGAGGTGCAGATAGAGATGGAGCAGGCTGCCACCGCCCATCTGACTGAGATCGGTGCGAAGATAGACCCTTCGTACTACCGCCGTCCTGACTTCAACGAACAGGAATTCGAGGTAGAGGCATCGGTCATCATACCCGTCTATAACCGCGAGAAGACCATCTGCGACGCCGTAAAGAGTGCACTGGCACAGAAGACCACTTTCAAGTTTAACGTGATCGTGGTGGACAACCACTCCACAGACAGGACCACCGAATTGCTTCAGGGATTCCACGACGAGCAGCTCGTGCATATCATCCCCGAGCGTACGGACCTCGGCATCGGCGGCTGCTGGAACCTGGCCATCAATGACGACCGCTGCGGGCGATTTGCCGTACAGCTCGACAGCGATGACCTCTATTCCTCGCCCAAGACCCTGCAGCAGGTGGTTGACGCCTTCTACAAGCAGCATGCAGCGATGGTCATCGGCTCATACCGTATGTGCGACTTTGACCTGAACACACTGCCGCCGGGACTGATAGACCATCAGGAATGGACCGACGAGAACGGCCCCAACAATGCGCTCCGCATCAATGGACTGGGTGCCCCTCGCGCCTTCTTCACACCACTGCTGCGCCAGATAGGCTTCCCCAATACAAGCTACGGCGAAGACTATGCCCTGGGGCTGATCTTCTCGCGTCACTACCGTATCGGGCGTATCTTCTCCGAACTCTATCTCTGCCGTCGCTGGGGCGGAAACAGTGATGCGGCGCTGAACATCGACAAGATCAATGCGAACAATCTCTATAAAGACCAGTTGCGCACGCTGGAAATCATGGCCCGCAGGCAGATGCTGCAGGGAAAACAGGAGCTGATGAACGACTCCCCACTCCAGCGATTCTTCAACCGTCAGCTGGAGAAATGGGACGATGCCCGCCAGCGCTATCAGGATCTCCGTAATGTGAAGACACGAGAACTGGGCGTAGGAGCCTCATCGATACAAGTACAGTGGAACCCTGCCAGGATGGTATCGACAGGAGCCCGCATCGACAAGCAGGCACTCGCCGAGCGGCCTTGTTTCCTCTGTGAGCAAAACCGTCCGAAGGAACAAGTGAAGAAGAGCGTTGACAACCAGTTCGACCTGCTCGTCAACCCCTTCCCCATCCTACCTATCCACTTCACGATTCCCAGTGTGAAACATGAACCACAGCAGATTCGCGACAACTACGGCGAGATCCACAAGCTGCTCGAGGAATATCCTGAGATGATGGTTTTCTACAACGGTCCCAAATGCGGGGCCTCGGCTCCAGACCACGCCCACTTCCAGGCTGGCACGAGCGGCATCCTGCCCCTGCAGCTTTCCTGGCAGCGACTGAGCCGGAACCTGACGAAGGTAATCGGCATCAACGACAATGAAGACATCTCCATCATAGAAGAATATCCCTGTCCGGCCCTGCTCATCCGCAGTCGTACACAGTATGGCGGCGAGCAGCTGTTCCTGCGTCTCTACGATGCACTGCCCATCAGGGAAGACGAGACTGAGCCGATGATGAACATCGTCAGCTGGCGGCGCGATGACGAATTCCTATCTGTGGTCTTCCCACGCCGCAAACATCGTCCCGACTGCTATTATGCCGAAGGTGAGAAACAGTTTATCATCAGTCCGGGCGCCCTCGACATGGCAGGACTGATCATCACACCACGTCAGGAAGACTTTGAGCGACTGACACCAGAGAAAGCCCTCAACATCCTCAATGAGGTATCGCTCACGAGGGAGGAACTGCATCAGGTTGTCACACGGCTGCAGGGACTTACAAGCCAGAAGCCCTTCAACAATCTCCCAAGCCAGAAAGAGCCCGACGTCTCCGTCGGCATCATCAGCGCCGACAAGATATCTTTCTCGCTCAACAAGCCTTATGTCGCCAAGGGAGAGAGCATCACCGGCGAACAGACCGTAGAATTCTCCGAAGGTGGAATCCTGTGGAGAGGCGCTTTGTATCGCGAACTCACGTTCTGCCCGCAAACCGAAGATGCCTCCTTCTCACTCAAGGATGTCACGATAGGTGTGAACTTCCACTGGGAACGCAAGGAGACACAGACATTTGAAGGCACACTGCGCCTTGTCGTCGAGGCAGACCATATAGTGGCGATCAACGAACTGCCAGTGGAGAAATACCTGACGAGCGTTATCTCCAGTGAGATGTCGGCCACGTCGTCACCGGAGTTTCTGAAAGCACACGCCGTCATCTCGCGCTCCTGGCTGTTGGCACAAATGGAGAAGCGCCGCCAGCATGAGAACGGCGATAACAGTTTCTTCTCATTCACGAAGAAAGACGATGAGCTCATCCGATGGTACGACCGCGAAGACCATGCTATCTTCGACGTCTGTGCCGACGACCACTGCCAGCGCTATCAAGGCATCACCAAGGCCACCAGCCCGCATGTGGCAGAAGCCGTCAACGAGACCCGCGGACAGATACTCACCTACCAAGGGGAGATCTGCGACGCCCGTTTCTCGAAATGCTGCGGCGGTGAGACTGAGGAGTTCCAGTATTGTTGGGAAGACACGCCGAAGCCTTATCTCGTCAGCTTCCACGACCCTTACTGTAACACGACCGACAAACACATCCTCTCACAGGTACTGAACGACTACGACCAGGAGACACCAGATTTCTATCGCTGGACGGTGGAATACACACGGAAGGAACTCTCCGAGCTCGTTTGCCGCAAGCTGAAAGAGGACTTTGGCGAAATCACTGATCTCATCCCTATTGCCCGAGGCAAGAGCGGCCGTATCTGGAAGCTGAAGATTGTGGGTACCAAGAAGACCCTCACCATCGGCAAGGAACTCGAGATACGACGGGCACTCAGCGAGACCCACCTCTATAGCTCAGCCTTCGACGTAGAACAGCAAGGCGACCGTTTCATCCTCCACGGCAAGGGCTGGGGGCACGGTGTCGGACTCTGTCAGATAGGTGCCGCCGTGATGGGAGAACAAGGCAAGCACTACGATGAGATCCTGCTCTTCTACTATCGCGGGGCAGAAATAAAAAGAATATATGAATAGACTTTCCTAAATATCGAATCAATGAACAAAAGAAACCCTTGGGCCTGGGTGCCCACCCTCTATTTTGCAGAAGGAATCCCCTACGTGGCCGTGATGACCATCTCACTCATCATGTACAAGCGTCTCGGACTCAGTAACACAGACATCACACTCTACACCTCGTGGCTCTATCTGCCGTGGGTCATCAAGCCCCTGTGGAGCCCGTTCATAGACATTATCAAGACGAAGCGCTGGTGGATTGTAGCCATGCAGCTGCTCATTGGCGCAGCCCTCGGTGGCGTGGCCTTTACGATCCCAGCCCCCTACTGGCTCCAGGGGTCGCTGGCTTTCTTCTGGCTGATGGCATTCTCGAGTGCTACGCATGATATCGCTGCCGACGGTTTCTATATGCTGGGACTGGAACAGCACGACCAGGCCTACTTCGTGGGTATCCGTTCCACCTTCTACCGCATCGCCACCATCTTCGGACAGGGGCTGCTCGTGATGCTGGCTGGCAATCTTGAAGTCCTCACCCGCAACGTGAAATACTCCTGGAGCATCACGTTCTACGGGATGGCAGGGCTCTTCATCGCCTTCTGGCTGTGGCATCACTATATCCTACCCCGCCCCTCTGAGGACAAAGGCATGGAGAAAATGAACGGGCAACAGATATTGCAGGAGTTCTGGCATACCCTAAAGACGTTTTTCCAGAAACCACAGGTTTGGGCTGGTATCTGCTTCATGCTCTTCTACCGCATGCCAGAGGGTTTGCTGGCCAAGATAAGTGCCCTTTTCCTCATCGACGCCACCTCGAAAGGGGGCCTTGGACTCTCACCTGCCGAATACGGTCTCGTGCAGGGTACCGTAGGCGTGATCGGACTCACCCTCGGCGGCATTCTCGGCGGCATCCTTGCCAGCCGTGACGGTCTGAAACGCTGGCTATGGCCAATGGTACTTGCCATTACCCTGCCCGACCTTGTCTATGTCTATCTCTCCTATGCGCTGCCTGAGAGCCTGCTGATTATCAATGTCTGTGTCTTTATCGAACAGTTCGGCTATGGTTTCGGCTTCTCCGCCTACATGCTCTACCTTATTTATTATAGTCAGGGCGAGCACAAGACAGCTCACTATGCGCTCTGCACGGCCTTCATGGCCCTCTCGATGATGATCCCCGGTCTCTTTGCAGGTGCACTCCAGGAGAGTGTCGGCTATCCGGCTTTCTTCATCATCGTCGTGGCGGCCTGCGCGATGACCTATATAGTGACGGCCATGCTGAAGATCGATCCTGAGTTTGGAAAGAAAAAGCAAGAATAGGGAAACCCCTATTGACGAATAGGAGAAATCTCTTGCCTGGGAGGATGAATCCTGCTATCTTTGCAACGTGAAACCATTTAAAGAGTTACGATTATGAAGAAGTTATATTTTTACCTCCTGATGACGCTGTCAGTTTTTGCAGTGACCAGCTGCGACTCTGACGAAAGGATTGCCAACTATCTCATCAACGGCAACTGGAAGGGTGATCTGCATACCTACTACGTCAACCGCTGGGGTGATGCCTTCAAGGATGGTGAATACTACACCGTATGGCGTTTCGACGGCGGCGGCTACGACCGCTATGGCTATGTCACCAGCGGCTATGGCTACGAAGCTGACTATAATGCCTATGATGATCGCGAGTACGCCTACAGCTCCTTCCGCTGGGAAGTCAATAATGGCAACATCTACATCTATTACGATGACCCTACGTGGAATAACGTACGTATAGACTGGCGTGACTATCGCATCAGCCGCGACTACTTCGAAGGGACAATGTTCGACTGGGACAACCGCGCCTACGACTTCAGCCTCCGCAACGTAGGCTCCTGGAACTGGAATCGCTACTGGACACGTACACGCTCTGGCGAGTCTGACAACGACAGCACTTATGTCAGCGACAATGGTGCCAGCGTGGCAACAGGACGCTTTGCCAAGGCGCTGAAGAAGATAGCCGGGAAATAGAAATAGGAATAGAACAAAAAAGGAATGGCAAACCCGACGATGGATTTGCCATTCTTTTTGCTTTCATATTTGCTTTTATATACCAGCCCCGTCGGTGAAGCCTGCATCTACAGCCTTCGACTGCAGGATTCGCGAGTGTGGCGGTACGCTGTGCGTCAGCCAGATGTTGCCGCCGATGGTCGAGTGATGGCCGATGGTGATGCGCCCCAGGATAGAGGCGTTCGAATAGACCGTCACGTAGTCCTCGATAATCGGGTGGCGAGGGATGTTCAGCATATTCCCCTGTTCGTCGTACTTGAAGCTCTTGGCACCAAGCGTCACACCCTGATAGAGCGTCACATGACTGCCTATAATTGAAGTCTCCCCGATGACAACGCCAGTACCGTGATCGATGGCGAAATACTCTCCGATCTGTGCACCAGGGTGGATGTCGATACCCGTTTTCGAGTGGGCAAGTTCTGTAATGATACGTGGCAGCACGGGAACCTTCAGCTCGTGCAGCTTGTGGGCTATGCGGTAGTGGGTCATCGCATTCATGCAGGGATAGCAGAAGATGACCTCTCCATAGTTGGGTGCAGCGGGGTCGTTGTCGAACAGTGCCTGTACGTCTGTATAGAGCAGCCGTTTGATTTCCGGCAGTGTCTCGATGAAGAGCAGTGCCAGCCGCTCCGCCTCGGTATATACCTGCTCTTTCGTACGGATGGCCTCACAATCCTCGCAGAACTGCAGGCCGTGGGCTATCTGCTTGGTCAGCAGCGTGGCCAGTTCCTCCATGTGAACCCCGATGTAATACGAGCGTATGCCCTCGTCGGGCTGGCGCTTGTTGAAGTAGTCTGGGAAGATAATGTTCTTCACCAGCACCACGATGCGCTTCACCAGTTCTACCGACGGCAGGGGAGCAACCGTTGCAGGCATCATGCCCACCTCGCGCTCCGTCTGTTTCGACAACAGGGCCACGTTCTTCCGCAGCACCTCGTTCACCTCATTACTTTTCAGCATCCAGATAGCCTTTATAGTAAGTTTCAAGATAGTCTTTCAGAGCCTCGTGCCAATCCCTCATGGCATTCACGCCACGCAGGTTCAGCTTGCGTGTCCAGAGCCGTTCACAGGCAGGGCGCTCTGCGAAATATTCCTTGGCAAAGTAGTCAGAGGTCACCACATTGATCTTCACTTCGTTCTCAAGACCCAGGATTTTCAACATCTCCTGACATACCTCCAAACGGCTTGTCTGTCCACCACATACACAGTTATACAATCCCCAGTATTCCTTCTGTATCAGGTTTTTCACCGTACGTGCGAAATCCTGCGTATAGGTAGGTGTGCCGTCCTTGTCGTTCACGATGAAGAGTTCCTTCTTCCCGTCTTTCAGCTGCTTCATGATCTTCTGAATGAACTTCTTGTCCTTAGAAGGCCCTGAACCCATCATCCAGCCAGCACGGCATACGAGATAGCGACGGGCATTCTCAACCACGAAGCGCTCTCCCATATACTTTGAGCGGGCATATACGCCCAAGGGGTTAGGCGTGTCCCAGTCGTCATACAGCTGTTTCTTTCCGTCAAAGATACCTGCCGTGCTGATATAGAGCATGGGGATATCAAGTGAATTAGCGATATAGACCGCATTTTCCACACAGAGTGTGTTTGTCAGATAGACTTCGTCTGCATTCTGCTCACACCATTCCAGGTCTGTGTAGGCACCCAGGTGGAACAGATAGTCGGGCTGGAACTCCTCAACATCCTTCCGATAGGCATCGTAGTCGCGGAAATCCAAGAATGAGAGCCAGTCGGCATTCACGTCCTTGTCCGTGCACTTGATGATATAGTCGTCCTTGAACTGTTGATAAAAGGCCTCGCCTAACATACCGCCGCATCCGGCAATATAAATCTTCTTTTTCATTACTTATTTACATGTAAACTAACTTTCAGGGTGCAAAGTTACAAGAAAAAGCCGAAAGTCAATCAACTTTCGGCTGAAAATATATGTTTTTGACGCTCAAAACTGAAAATCGATGGTGTCAGTGTCCCACACGTCATCCACATTAAGCGAAATATCCATCTTATACACAGGTGAGAAAAGATAGCCTCGACAGATTGTGATGTGATTACGCTTTACCGGTATATTCTCTATACCCTTCTCACTAACAATGTCTTCCGACGAATCTCCCTCCTGATGATAGGTTGTAGCCATCACCTTCAGCACGTCCGCGTCGTCCTTATGGGGAATCGTGTAGATTTCAAATTTCTTTGGTTCTGGATTATGACTGATGTCATACCACTGTTCCTGCTTGGAATCGACAACGCCCCATCCGCCTTCATTGGCGCTGAACGTACCGGAGCCACCTGTATAGTAGAAACGTATCCTGTCTGCACGCTGAGGGATAGCATCTTCAAAGATGAACCTCACCATCGCAACGATACGCTTCAGATCAAGCGTGCGCTCCATATCCGTGTCACCCACTATCAGGCTGTCGGCATAAAGAAACGTGTCCGTATAACCTGTCGCATTTGTAAATTGTATCTTCTGAGGGGTGGTCGATGTTGGATTACCGCTGCTGCTATGAGCCAGCGCCACGAGATAGTAACGCCCTTTGGCAAGCTTGAACTGGATCTGGCCGAAACCCTCGTCGCCAATAGTCTGATACTCGTTCCTGATACGTTCACCATTCTGATAAATCAAGAAATTAAGCCTGCTGCACACATCGCGCACCGAAGCCCTCGTTCTGGAAAGAGTGAACGGAACTTGTTCAAAACTCGTGACACGCACCGTCACGCTGACGCCCTCCCCACCTGCGTCAGCGTCGCTGACATTCATTTTCTCACACGATGCCACGCCAAGCAGCAGCATCCCACACACAACAATTACAAACTGACGAAAATGCCGGTTCTTCATAATCTTTAAATTTAAAAGTTCAACAATTACCCGCACACATAAGCGGGATTCGGAGGCAAAATTACACATTTTGTCCGAATCCGCCAAGAAAATTTAAAAAAAACTTGCTACTTTGTGTAGAAATCTATAAGTCGCGTGAGCGCATCCTTGCAGACAAGGCAGAACTCAGGCTCCTCGTTGGTGCGCATGCGGCAGTTGTCGAAACCGCGCCATACGCCGTGTTCAGCGACAACAGCAGCACGCCTGTCAATAGTGCATTTCTCATACACTGTAATGCCTCCAATTAATAGTTGAATCCGTGTCCGTTCCACTTCAGCGTCTTCTGCGACGCCTTGCCGTTGCTATAATAGCTCCACCTATTGTCAGCAAAGAGCTTGTGCTTGCCGTCAGACTCGTTCCAGTAGCACATCTCTACTCTGGAGAAGTTTTCGTCAAATTTTACCTCATAGACCAGGAAACCGTTTTTCACGTCGATCGTAAGCGTGACGTTCTCCTCGAGCGGAAGTCCCTTCTCCCGACACGTTATGGCATCCTGCAGGCCTCTGTATAGGTTTAGCCCCTCGGCATCGCACTCCTCGACCTCTTCGGAGAGCATAGAAGTGAGATAGGCCTTCACAAAGTCCTTGATAGTGGGGCGAGCGCCCTGATAGTCCACTCGAAAGTTTTCCTGTGCTGCTACAGCCAGTGTGCAGCAGGCAAAAACGATTGCTAATGCGATTCTTTTCATATTCTTCTCCATTCTGGTTTATAGTCTATACTGCTGCAAAATTACAAATAATTAAGCAAAAACGAGTAGCTTTCCCCGCTGATTTTAACGCAATTATTTGGCAGTCTTGATTGAAAAGTGTAAATTTGCAGCACAAAACCTCATTGAAAAGTGCAGAAATGAAAAGACTGATTCTTATAACCATAGTGAGCATAATCCATTTGCTTGTATTTGCCCAGACACGACTGGAGCATCGGGATAACAGTACGGCAAGAATCATTGCCAACGGGAAGCCGATGCTGATAATTGGCGGAGAACTGGGTAATTCTTCTGCCTCGACGCCAGACGACGTGAAGCGCACTTTCTCGCATATTTCCAGGATAGGACTTAATACCGTCCTCGTTCCTGTATCATGGGAGCTGATAGAACCACAAGAGGGAAAGTTTGACATGACCTCGCTCGACGTCATCCTGACAGAAGCAAGACGTAACAAGCTCAAGGTCATCCTGCTATGGTTCGGCGCTTGGAAAAACTCCATGAGTTGCTATACGCCAGAGTGGTTCAAGCGCGACGTGAAGCAATTCCCGCGTGCCCATACACCTGAAGGGAAACCCGTTGAGGAAGCATCTTCGCTGAGCAGGAATGTGCTGGAGGCAGACAAGCGTGCCTTCTGTCGCGTGATGGCCCATCTGCGTGATTATGATGCCCACGAACAGACGGTTATCATGGTGCAGGTGGAGAATGAGATAGGTATGATAGAGGTGCCGCGCGACTATTCAGCGGATGCCACCCGTATGTACCAGAGTGCCGTGCCTAAGCAGCTGACCGACTATCTGAAGAAATATCAGCAGTCGCTGCACCCTTATCTGAAAGCAAAACTACAGCCGCAGGCAAAAGCAAGTGCCAACTGGCCGCAGCTATTTGGTGACGACATCTATACGGAAGAGATCTTCCAGGCGTGGACCTACGCTACATACGTCGAGCAGATAGCCAAAGCAGGGCGCGAGATCTACAACCTGCCGATGTTCGTCAATGTGGCACTCAATAGCCGAGACCGCAAGCCGGGCCAATATCCGTCAGGCGGTCCTTTGGCCCATCTCATAGACCTCTGGCATTGCGGGGCGCCCTCCATCGACGTGCTGGGGGTTGACATTTACGACAAAGGCATCAAGTCATGGTTGTCAAAATACCACCTGCCAAACAATCCGCTCTTCGTTCCGGAGATCCGGCTGGAGGACAAAGACGCCATGTATGCATTATATGCCTTCGGTCATCATGGCGCGATGGGTTTCTGTCCGTTTTCCATCGAGGACTATCCGCTCACTACGGCATCCGACGCCCACGACTGGAGACAGATGGACCTCTCACAAGATGACCAGCTCAATGCCTTCTCGCCTATCGGCACGTCACTCTCCCCGCTTGTTGCATCCTATCAGCTCTTACGTCAGGCAGAGCCACTGATTCTCGATCGGCAGGGAACCAAGGACATGGATGCCGTGCTGCTTGACAATGAACAACGTGAAGCAGAGATCATCACGCCAGACGGCATTCGGCTCACCGTCAAGCATAGCTACTCACTCGCATGGGAACCTGGCGCCAAAGATGCCGAATGGCCCGAAGCTGCATGCATCATCCTCCGCCTCGGCGAGGAAGACTATCTCGCCATAGGCAGTGGTGTGGTCATTACCTACACCGATGCCAAAGGCGATAAGGTGTGGAAAAAAGGTGATACGAGGATCGGACTTGCCAAGTGCGAGTCGGTAAGCATCTCAGATGGTCATCTGCACGTCAAGCGTCATCTCAATGGTGATCAGACACACCAGGGCCGCCATGTACGTATCCCTGTAGGCCAGTTTGACATCCAGCATTTCAGATTGTATCGCTACAAATAGCATAGTGCACATGGGGACAGGAACGATGTGCATCCTAATTATAGCCGAACTGCTGCAGTTCCGCTTCAGTCACACCCATCAGCCGCTTGCAGT
>ODAJ012163801.1_pt1 | contig 13547 bp, 13 predicted proteins | sample 1539241 | NCBI WGS metagenome assembly ODAJ01 (sample SAMN02144231, study PRJEB22623) | gut metagenome | biome: sheep rumen | host: Ovis aries | place: New Zealand | reverse complement strand
GCCGGTGATGACCACGACGGGCGTGGAATCGGTCATCGCATCATGCACGCCGGTAATGACGTTCGTCGCTCCCGGACCGGAAGTCACGATCACGACGCCGGGCGTCCCTTTGATGCGGGCATAGCCCTGCGCCGCATGGATGGCACCCTGCTCGTGGCGAACCAGGATGTGGCGCACATCATCCTTATAATCCTCCAAACTGTCGTACACGGGCATGATCTGCCCGCCGGGATACCCGAAAACGGTATCCACACCCTCCGCGATGAGGGCCTTCCAGAGCGCTTCGGAACCGGTAATCATCTTTGTCATTTCGAGCTTGTCGAGAAATCTCTGACGGCCCCCTTGTCGGCCGAAGTCACCATCCGGGCATACGCCTGCAGGCTCCGGGAAACCTCCCGCTGCCGTACGGGCGGCGTGAAGGCCTTGTCCCCGCGAGCTTCCTCTTCCGCCCGACGTCTGCCGAGTTCCTCATCGGAGAGGCAGACACGGATGGAACGTGCCGGGATGTCGATTTCCAGGATGTCTCCGTCCCGGACCAGGGCGATATTCCCGCCCGCGGCCGCTTCCGGAGAGATGTGGCCGATGGAAAGGCCCGAGGTGCCGCCGCTGAAGCGGCCGTCGGTCAGGAGGGCGCATTCCTTCCCCAGATGGACCGATTTGAGATAGGAGGTGGGATACAGCATTTCCTGCATGCCCGGGCCGCCTTTGGGTCCTTCGTAGGTGATGACGACGACATCCCCGCTTTTCACTTTCCCGCCCAGGATGCCGTCGCAGGCCGCTTCCTGGGAGTCGAAGACCTTCGCCGGGCCGGTGAACTTCCAGATGGAGGCATCCACGCCGGCCGTCTTCACGACGCACCCGTCCTGCGCAATATTGCCGAAGAGGACGGCCAGGCCGCCATCGGCCGTGTAGGCATGGGCCACCGAACGGATGCAGCCCTTTTCCCGGTCCGTGTCCGCTTCGGGGTAATAGGTCTCCTGGGAGCCCATCCGGGTGCTGAAACGACCGGCGGGTGCGCTGAGGAACAGTTTCTTCGCCTCGTCCGTCACATGCGGGGAAAGGAGGGCGTAGCGGTCGATCTCCTCTCCGAGGGTCATCCCGTCCACCCGGTAAAGGGTGGTGTCCACGAGGCCGCATTCGGCCAGTTCGCGCAGGATGGAGACCACGCCGCCCGCCCGGTTCACGTCCTGGACATGATAGACGGGGGTATTGGGAGCCACTTTGCAGATACAGGGAACCTGGCGGGAAAGCGCGTCGATATCGGCCATCGTGAAATCCACGCCCGCTTCCCGGGCGACGGCCAGCAGGTGCAGGACCGTATTGGTGGATCCGCCCATGGCGATATCCAGCGCCATCGCATTCAGGAAGGCGGGACGGGTGGCAATCGAACGCGGAAGGACCCGCTCGTCGCCGTCCCGGTAGTATTTCCAGGCATTCTCCACGACGAGGGCCGCGGCTTTGCGGAAGAGTTCCGTCCGGTTCACATGCGTCGCTACCACGGTGCCGTTACCGGGCAGGGCCAGGCCGATGGCCTCGGTCAGGCAATTCATCGAATTGGCCGTGAACATGCCGGAGCAGCAGCCGCAGCCGGGACAGGCCCGCTCCTCCACCTGTGCCACTTCGTCATCGGACAGGGAGGCATCCGCAGACTGGACCATCGCGTCGATGAGGTCCAGTTTCCGGTTTCCCATTACGCCCGCTTCCATCGGACCGCCGGAGACGAAGACCGTGGGGATGTTCAGCCGCATCGCAGCCATGAGCATGCCGGGGGTGATCTTGTCGCAGTTGCTGATGCACACCATGGCATCGGCCTTGTGCGCGTTCACCATGTATTCTACGCTGTCGGCGATGATTTCACGGGAAGGGAGGGAATAGAGCATGCCGTCATGACCCATGGCGATACCGTCGTCCACGGCGATGGTGTTGAACTCGGCGGCGAAACAGCCCAGTTTCTCGATTTCCGCCTTCACCAGTTGGCCGGCTTCATGCAGATGCGTGTGCCCGGGGACGAACTGCGTGAAGGAATTCACGACGGCAATGACCGGTTTCCCGACCTGGTCCGCCTGCATGCCGGCCGCCCGCCAAAGGGCGCGGGCGCCTGCCATCCTGCGTCCCTCGAAGGTGACGCTGCTCCTCAGTGGATGTTTCATATCAAAACTACACTACTATATAAAAAACCTCCTTCCCGTCGCGGACTGAGAAGGAGGTTGGTTTATGGTATTCACCGTCACGCCTTTCAGTCCGCGCCTATCTTAAGGACGAGGATAATCAGAGAAAGGACAAGGACGAGAATGCTGTTCATCGGCTTATAAATCGTAACCGATGACAAATATCGCAAAAGAGTTTTTAAAAAACAAGAAAAACTTTGGAAAATTATTGAAAATCAGCATCGAGCAGCGCCGGGAAAGAAGCCCGCACGTTATCCAAAAGCGCCTTTTTGATTTCAAATTCAATGATGTCAATCCGATTTTCCTTACAAATTGAAAGTTGTTCCCCGCGCGGACCGTACAATCCGGTATGTCCGGAGTACAGGTTCCCGGGGTCCTTCCCCACCCGGTTCACACCGGCGACAAAGCACACGTTCTCAATGGCCCGGGCCTTCAGGAGGGCATCCCAGGCATCCACCCGCTGCTGCGGCCAACTGGCTACGTAGAGTATCAGATCGTAATCCGGCTTCCCGTCCACCATCCGGTTGCGGGCAAAGACCGGGAAACGGAGGTCGTAGCAGACTTGCAGCAGGATGCGGAAACCGGCATGTTCCACGATGACACGCTCCTGCCCCGCCGTGTAATGCTCATGCTCCCCCGCATACGTAAAGAGATGATGCTTGTCGTAATACACATAATGCCCGTCCGGATACACGAAATAGAAGCGGTTCCGGTAGGTACCGTCCGAGGCATGCACCGAGACGCTGCCCGCTACAGCGCAATCCTTGGCCTGCGCATAGGCCTGCATCCAGCGGAGGGCATCCCCCTCTTCGCTTTCAGCCACCCCTTCCGGCTGCGTCACGAAGCCGGTGGAAAACATCTCGGGAAGGACCACCAGGTCCGTCTTCTGGGTGCCCATGAGCATCCGCCGGGCATCCTCCCGGCTCTGCTCGGGCGCCGCCCAGGTGGGCGCAGTCTGCAACAGTGTAATTCTCATACGTTTCGGGCTTTTTCACAAAAATAAGAAAAACTCCCCGTTATCCCAACAAAAAAAGCGGCATCTCCCTTTGAGACACCGCTTTCACTGGTCGGGAAACCGATTAATGCGTCACCTTGGGCTCAAGTTCCTTGGCGAGGTCGATGAACTTCTGGATTTCCTTCTCCACCGGGGTGCGGCGGGTGAGGTGCTTCTCCTCATTCACTTCGGCCATCTTGGCGGCGAGGTTCGCGGCATTGCGGTTGCGGAGTTCCTTCACGGTGTCCACACCGGCAGCCTCGAGCAGTTCGGCGAACTGCGGGCCGACGCCCTTGACCCGGAACAGGTCCGCGTGATTCACCCACGTGAGGACGAGGTCGTGACGGATGCCGGTAGCCTCTTCGATGGCCTGGCGGCCTTTCGCGTCGGCGCCCTTCTCAAGGAGCTGGTCCACAGTCTCGATGCCGATAGCGGTGAGCTTCTCAGCATACACAGGGCCGATACCCTGGATGTCGATAATCTTGTAAGTCATATCAAATTTGTGTTTAATGGTTGTTGTTTTCGCGTTTAATCCCTCAAATATACAAATTTATCGTGGAAATGTCCAAATTTTTTCATATATTTGCAGGTGAAAACTATTTTTGATGGAAACCTTCCCGCTTGACCCTGAAAAAACCTACTATTCGCAAGATTTCCTGACCTTGGACTGTGAAAACGGTTCCCAGACCTTGAAGATTGGAGAATGGCTGAATGTGGATCCCGTCCGGATCCATCGCATGGTTGTGAAGGAAAAAGCGCTGAAGGTGGACCAGATGGAGGTGTTCGCTCCCCTGGTATCCAAGCTCCGCCGGGCGGACTACGAGTATTACAAGCGCATCACCGGCCTCAAGATGCTCATCGACTTCCCCGGATACACCTCCGAAATCGAAGCCAAGATCCCCTACGACACGGACCCCATCGCATTCTACAAATGGTGGCGGAAAGGCAAGCATGAGAATGTCGTGTATCTCTCCCCCGCCTACCAGTTCAAGCTGTTCCAGAAGGTCTCCGTGATGGAGCCCAAGATCATGCTCAAGAAAGACATCGACTTCGTCAAGAACTTCTGATATGACCCTCGAAGAAATCCTCGGCGTCCCCACGGTTCCTTCCCCTGAAGAACTTGGGGGCGATATTTGGGACGACGAAAACCGCTGCTCCTACTCCCCTGACGGGAGCAAACTCCTCGACGCGGAGAACTTCCCTTCCACCGTAACGGTCCGGGAAGGATGCCGGATCCTGTGCGACGGCGTCTTCGCCTTCCAGGACTACATGGCCGAGGACCGGAAAACCGGCGAAGAGATCCCGCTCGACGAGCGGAACTCCTTCCTGGAGAAGATCCACCTGCCCTCCACCCTCACGCACATCGGCAGCGCCGCTTTCAACGAATGCGGCTATCTCGAATCCATCAAACTCCCGAAGAGCCTCCTGTACATCGGCGAGGACGCCTTCTGCGACTGCTGGAACCTGGAGAAGGTCACCATTCCGGCCGCCACGCGCTTCATCGGCCCCCGGGCCTTCCAGGGCTGCATCAACCTGTACCAGATCCGGCTCGGAAAGAGTGTCGAAGCGATCGGCGAGGACGCCTTCGACGACTGCGAATCCCTCGAAACCATCCTCGTCCCGCACGGGATGCTGGAGCATTTCCTCGCCCTCATCCCCAAATCCTACCACGAAATCATCGAAGAGATATGAACGGACCCGCCGGACAGAAATTCACTGTCGCCCATGACAGTCCCCTCCTGAAATACCTGTATGAGATTTTCCCCACCCAGTCCAAGACCGGCGTGAAGAACATGCTGTCCAAGGGACAGGTCCTGGTGAACGGCGAGCAGCGGACCGCCTTCGACCATCCCCTCTTTGCCGGGGACCGGCTCCTGGTGCTCCCCAAGGTCGTTTCTATGGCCCGGGAGAACGTGTCCGACGCCCGTGACGCCGTGGTGAAAGCCGGTGTCCGGATCGTCTTCGAGGATGCCGACTATGTGGTCGTGGACAAGCCCGCCGGCCTGCTGACCGTCTCCACGGCCAAAGGTTCCCAGAGCAAGTCCGGCCACAAGGAATCCACCCTGTACGCCATCCTGAACGCTTACGTGAAGGTCCAGGCCCGTTCCCGCCGCAAGGAGGACCTCGCGAACGGAATCGCTCCCGACAGGTCCACGGCGAAGGTCTGGATCGTCCACCGTCTGGACAAGGGAACCTCGGGCCTGGTGGTCTTCGCCAAGAACGAACGGGCGAAGGACATCCTCCAGAGCAAATGGAAGGAACTCGTGATGGAACGCCGCTACATCGCCTTCCTGGAGCACAAGGTGGAGAAGGAGTCCGGCGCCATCCAAAGTTGGCTCGTGGAGAATCCCAAGTCCCTGAAGGTCTATTCCTACCCGGAAGAGGTCAAGGGCGGCCAACTTGCCATCACCCATTACCGGGTCCTGGGCTATGTCTACAAGGGCGGCGGCTACTACACCAAGACGGAGTTCTCCCTCGAAAGCGGTCGCAAGAACCAGATCCGTGTCCATTCCGCCGACATCGGCCATCCCGTGGCCGGTGACGAGAAATACGGCGCCGAGACGGACCCGATCCGCCGGCTCGCCCTCCATGCGGCTACCCTCGTATTCCGGAATCCGATGTCCGGCGAGGTGATCCGCTGCAACTCCCCTCTTCCCGAAGCCTTCTCCAAACTAGACCGATAGCATGGAAAAGTTCACCATCCCCGGCGCTTCCGACAACGTGCAGCTGAGCACGCTGGTCATCGCCCCCGAATCCCCCAAGGCCGTTTTCCAACTTGTCCACGGCATGGCCGAGCACAAGGAGCGCTACATCCCTCTCATGAATTACCTCAGCGAGAAGGGCTACGCCTGCGTCATCAACGACCTCAGCGGCCATGGGGAGAGCGTAGCCTCCCAGGAGGACCTGGGCTACATGGGCAAAGGCGGCATGCGCGGCCTGGTGGACGATGTCCATAACGTAACCAACTGGGCGAAAGAACAGTACCCCGGTCTCCCGGTTTTCCTGCTGGGCCACAGCATGGGCTCCATGATCGTCCGGAGCTATATCAAGCGGTACGACAGGGACATTGACGGACTCATCGTCTGCGGCAGTCCCAGCAAAAACCCGGCAGCGGGCCTGGGGAATTTCCTCGCCTGGTGCATCGGCCTGTTCAAGGGACAGCGCCACCGGTCGGAATTCCTCGCGAACCTGAGTACCGGAAACTACGACAAGCGCTTCAAGGCCGACGGGCTCCGGAACTCCTGGCTTTCCACGAACCGGGCCAACGTCCAGGCCTACAACAACGACCCGCTCTGCGGCTTCACCTTCACGGTCAACGGCTACCGGAACGGCCTGTTCCGCCTGATGCAGGACATCTACTCCCCGAAGGGATGGACGGTCTCCCATCCGGAGCTTCCGGTCCATTTCATCGCCGGCTCCGACGATCCCTGCATCGTCTCCATCCGCAAGTTCTCCGAGGCGGTGAGTTTCATCCGCGCCCGCGGCTACCGGGAAGTGACCAGCCAGGTCTATCCCGGCCTGCGCCACGAAATCCTGAACGAAACCGGCCGGGAGGATGTCTTCCGCGATATCCTCGCGCGCCTGGAGAGCTGGCTTTCCCGATGATCCCCTCTTCGAAGGAAGTTTTCAACCGGGCCGAACTCCTGCTCGGGGCCGACGGGATGGAGCGCCTCGCCTCTGTCCGCGTCATCCTGTTCGGCGTGGGCGGCGTGGGCAGCTGGTGCGCCGAAGGTCTTATCCGAAGCGGGGTCACGCACCTGACCCTGGTCGATGCGGACCGTGTTGCCCCCTCCAACATCAATCGCCAGCGGATGGCCACCGTCCATACCGTAGGCCGCTCCAAAGTGGAGGTTCTCCGGGAAATGCTGCTGGAAATCAATCCCTCCGCTGAAATCACGGCGGTTGAGGCCCGTTTTACCGAAGCGACGGCCGATTCATTTGCGCTGGGGAATTACGACTACATCATTGACGCAATTGACGCCCTGAAGGACAAAGCTGCCCTCATCCTGCACGCCACGGCAACCCCGGCCACGTTCTTCTCCTCGATGGGCGCAGCCTGCAAAATCGACCCTACGAAGGTACGGGTCGCCTCTTTCTGGGACGTACGCGGCTGCCCGCTCGGTGCCATGCTCCGTAAGAAACTCCGCAAGGCCGGCACCTTGCCCGCCAAGGATTTCCTCTGCGTCTATGATGAGGAACTCCTGGAGAACCGCGGCATCGACACTGCCCTCCCCGAGGAATTGAAATTCGAGAAAAAAGCCCACAACGGCTCCCTCGTCACCGTCACCGCCCCCTTCGGATTCACCCTGGCCTCGCTGGTGATTCAGGACTGCCTGCAGTCGGGGCAGATGCCCTTGACCAGGTAATTGACCGTCTGGGCGGCGAAACCCTCCGGAACGGAAACCGGCGGGATGGGCGTACCTTCCAGGCAGAAGGTCCGGTGGCACTTTTCACAGTAGAAATGGACATGGAGGTCATCGTCCTCGTCGTCATGATGGCTGTGGCAGAGTTCGTAGCGCACCCCGTCGCCGGTATCCTCGAGGACATGGACCAGATGCGCTTCCCGGAAGGCCTGCAACGACCTGAAAACGTTGGACTTGTCGATGGTTTCCAACACGCCCTCGAGCTCGGTCATGGACATGGGACGCCCGGCCTCCGACAGCGCCCGCGCAATCAGGATCCGGTTCGCCGTGGGTTTCACCCCATGGTGTTCCATCAGTTCGACCAGGTGATTCTCTTCCATATCAGGAGCAAAGATAGCACAGTTCCCCCGCAAAAGCAATCCCCACTTATGGGGATATACGGTTTTGCGTGCGATGCCTATTGTCGGAACAATCCGAATTGCTTATTTTTGTATCGTATTGACAATCAAAGAATAATAGTAACATGAGCCGAATACTCCCCAAATTTGCCGTCCGGGAATACCTTCTGAGCACGCAGGAACTGGACATCTACGGGACGGCATCGGCCTATAAGGGGCCGGTTCTGCTCCTCCACGGCTCCGAGGCCGTCGCTTTTTTCCGCCGCCTCTTGCACAATCCGGCGGATTGACGTACATTTGCAGCACGAAAGCATTTTTCATGCGTACCTGATTTTTCAGCGACAACAGTATTTCTTCCATCCGGGCGAAGGCCTGAACCTTCGGACAGGGCGTATTGTACCCTGACGGGCCGGGGACCCGGAAATCGTTCATTCAAATACTGTTATCGCATGTCAAGCAAAAAGTACACGCTTGTCGCCTGGACCGAGAACGGAGAGGTCCGGATGGTCCCTTCCCTGATCCATGTCGCTTCGAAGCCCTACCGCGACCGGATCGAACGGGTTGAATCCCGGTGGGAGGAGGTAAACGACGAAATCGGCTGGCTCCTTGCGCAAAGCCGCGCCCATGAGGACTTCGCCCGGTTCCTCCTGCGGGTTGGCCATCCCCGCAAAGCCTATGTCGAGTTCGAGAACGCCGCCCGTGTCTGCACCTGGTGCTCGGACACCCTGTGGCTCCAGGGAGAGAGTTGCGACTTCCCCGCCCTGCCCCTCCTGTACCGCTTCCTCGCCATGCACCGCGAATGCGTCCGTCTTGCCGCCAAAGACCGGTTTCTTACCCTCGCCTACGAAGGCAGCGAACTGGAGTCCGACTACCTCTTCTTCACCCGGGACGACCGGGAAACCGAGAGAATCTTCGACGCCTGTTTCGAGAGCAGGAAAGCCTGGCGGTTCGGGAAAGGCAACTGACCCGGGCCGTCGGGCCCCTCCCCCTGCCCGTGTCCGGGGGTGGACACGCCTCCGGGAGGGTATCTTCCTTCCTCAATCAACGGTTTCATCGAACCTTCGGCACGGCGCAGGGAACAATAATATGGGTTTTTGTGTCCGGGCACGTGCTACTGCATGTAAGAGGGCACATTTGGGGGTAAAAACGTGTCTTCTGACGTGCCGTTCCTGAACAAAAGCATTCATGAAACAACGCCCTTCATTGACAAATTGAGACGAATTGATTAGTTTTGCTGCCGCCGGCGACTCCGCAAAGATACGGAATAAGTCGCGGGGATCAAATGGACAGCATGATATCGTTCAGGAGGCCGCCGGCGGTCTGGCGGGTACCGGCACCGGCGCCCTGGATGAGCATCGGCGAAGGATAGTCGCCTGTCGTGATCATAATGGCGTTGTCGGTGCCCCGGAGGGCATAGAGCGGGCTGTCGGGTCCCACTTCCTGGAGGCCCACGGTCGCGTGTCCTTCCGCGTCCACGGAGGCGACATAACGGAGTTTCAGCCCCTTGGCGGCCGCCGCGGCATAGCGCTCGGCGATGTCGGCCGGGACGGGCTCCAGTTTCACCTGGGACTCTTCCAGCGGAATGCCGGTCTGGCGGCTCAGGATGAGGATCTTCCGGAGGACGTCCTTCCCGCTGAGGTCGATGTTCGGGTCCGGCTCCGTATAACCCTTGATCCGCGCTTCTTCCACCAGTTCTTCAAATCCAACTCCTTTATAGTTGTCCATCAAGTAGTTGAGCGTTCCTGAAAGTACGGCATCCATCCGCACGAGCGTATCACCGCTCTGGACCACGCGATCCAGCGTCACCAGGACCGGAAGGGCAGCGCCGGCCGTCGTCTCATACCGGAGGGACACCCCGGCCTTGTGCGCCTGCTCCTGGAGCGCCTTGAACTGCGCATAGGTACCGGAGAAGGGAATCTTGTTGCAGGCCACGATGCTGTAGCCGCTCCGGAACAGGGCCGGATACCGGAAACCGATTTCCCCGCTGGCGGTGCAGTCCACAAAGAGGGAATTCTCCAGCGAAAGCTCGGCGAGCGCATCGACATACCCGTTCCCGGGTGTCCCGGCGTCCAGCCGCTCCTGCGCATGCTGCAGGTCGATCCCTTCCGTGTCGATGACATACCGCCGGCTATTGGCAAGGCCACATACCCGAAGTTCCTTCCCGGAGCGCTTGGCGATGGAGGCGGCATTGTCGGAAAGCATTTCGACCAACGCTTTACCTACACGTCCATAACCAGCTATGAACAAATGGATTACCTTATTACTCCACTTATCGAAGAACTCCCGGTGGATAGCCCGGATGGCGACCTCTGCCCGGACCGAGGGAACGATGACGGAAATATTGCGTTCGGACGACCCCTGCGCCGTGGCGCGCACCGGGATGCTGTGCGCCCCGAGGGCGGCGAGCATCCGGCCCGTCGCTCCGCTGTGGCCCAGGATGTCATCCCCGATCAGGCACACGATCGAGAATCCGGTCTCCACCTTCAGGGGGTTCAGTTTTCCGAGGGAAATCTCGTAGGCGAAGCAGGCGTCGGCCGCTTCCCGGGCCTTTTCGGCATCTTCCTCGGCAATGGCGATGCACATCGAATGGACCGAGGAGGCCTGGGTAATGAGGATGATATTGATCCCCTTGCGGCTCAGCGCATCGAAAAGCCGGGAGGAGAAGCCGGGGACACCCACCATCCCGCTGCCTTCCAGGGAGATGAGGGCGATGTGGTCCGAATGGGCGATGCCGATCACCCCGTCCCGCACGCGCGGCGGGTTCCGCTCCACGAGCGTACCCGGTTCGTCCGGGTGGAACGTATCCTTCACGTAGATGGGAATCCCCTCTTCCACAACGGGTTGGATGGTCGGCGGGTAGATGACCTTGGCTCCGAAATGGGACAGTTCCTGCGCCGCCCGGTAGGAGATGTTCGGGATGGGACGGGCCGTCGGGACCACCTTGGGGTTGGCGGTCATGATGCCCGGCACGTCGGTCCAGATCTCCACACGGCGGGCGTGGATGCCCACGGCGAAAAGCGAAGCCGTATAATCGGATCCGCCCCGGCCCAGGGTAGCGACCCGGCCGTTGGAGTCCTTGCCGATGAAGCCCGGCACGACGAAAAGTTCCACGTGCGGGTTCGAGTTTACGGCCTTGGAAACGCGGGCATAGGTTTCCGGCTCGTCCACGACGCCGCCGGACACCAGCACCAACTCCCTGGCATCCAACCACTCGCAGGTGATGCCCAGGGAACGGAACTTGTCCGTCAGGATGGTCGTAGAGAACAGTTCGCCGAAACTTTCGATGGCATCCTGCGACGCCGGGCTCAGTTCGCCCAGCAGGAAAACCCCGTAGGCGATCCCTTCCAGCGAATCGAAGAGCGCATCGACCGAGGCGGCGGTCTGCTGCTGGTATCCGTCCGGAAGCAGTTCCCGGATGATGGTATGATGGCGCTCGCGGAGATCGGCGATAAGCCCCTTGTAGGACTCGTCCTTCCGGGCGGCCCGGCAGCCGGTCTCGATCAGGGCGTCGGTACATCCGCTGACGGCGGAGGAGACCACGATGGTCCGGTCTGCCTCCAGGGATTTCCGGACGATGTCTATTACCCGGAGCATCGCTTCCGATGAGGCGACGGAAGTACCTCCGAATTTGAGTACTTGCATAGTTCGTTATTTCATGATGATAGCCGTCAGCCGGGCTGTTTCCAGGAGGAAACCGTCATGGCCGAAACGGGAAGATATTTCGATGTAGTCCACCCCGGGGATCCAGCCTGCCCAGACGGAGGATTCCTGCGGCGGGAAAAGGGCGTCCGTGTCGATGGACACGACCGTCGTCCGGGCCTTGATCCGGCCCAGGGCGGCCTCGACGCCCCCGCGCCCCCGGCCCACATTGTGGCTGTCCAGGGCATCGCACAGGGTATGGTAGGAATAGGCGTCGAACTGGCGCCGGACGAGTTTTTCGCCCTGGTACCGTTCGTAGGAGGCGGCCCGGCCGGCGAAGAGCGTGTCGGGATCGGCCTCGAACTGGGTCAGGCCATAGCCGTCGAAACAGCGGTAAGTGATGAGGGCCTGGGCGCGGGCGCACTTGAGGCCGGCAGCCCCGCCGCTGAGGTCCCTGGCCTCGCGGAAAGTGGGATCGGCCTCCAGGGCCATCCGCTGCGCTTCCACGGTCGCGGACAGGTACGGGGATACGCGAGGGGCCGTGGCGATGAAGACGCAGCGCTTGAACACCGCCGGCTCCGTCACCGCCCACTCGATGGCCTGGAAACCGCCGATGGAACTTCCGATCAGAAGGTCCACCCGGTTGATTCCGAGCGACTTTCTCACCGCGACCGTAGCAGTGACCATATCCCGGACCGTCACCTTCGGGAAGTCCAGGAGCCAGGGCTTCCCGGTGGCGGGATTCTCCCGGGCAGGCCCCTCAGAACCATAGGCGGACCCGAGCATGTTCACGCAGGCGACGAAGTTCTTCTCCGTGTCGATGGCCTTGCCCGGTCCCACCATCTCCGGCCACCAGTCTTCGGGATCGCTGTTCGCGGTCAGGGCGTGGCAAACCCAGATGACGGGACGCTTTCCGTCCCAGGCATCCTGGGAGGTATGATAGACGACCCGGGCCGGGGAAAGCACTCCCCCGGCCTCGAGTTCCAGTGTAACAGCCAGTTCTTTCCTAAGCATTTGCAGCGGCATCCAGAGCGTTCGACAGGTCGGCGATGATGTCGTCGGGATCTTCCAGGCCGATGGACAGGCGCATCAGGTCCGGCGCCACGCCGGCGGCGCGCAATTGCTCGTCCGTGAGTTGGCGGTGCGTATGGGAGGCCGGATGCAGGATGCAGGTATGGCAGTCCGCAACGTGCGTCTCAATGGTGACAAGTTTCAGGGCATCCATGAATCGGTTGTCGAAGGCGCGCCCGCCCTTGAGGCCCAGGCACATGACGCCACAGGAGCCCTCCGGCAGGTATTTGAGTTGCTTCCCATGCTCGGGATCGCCGGGAAGGTCCGGGAAACGGACCCAGGCCACGGCGGGATGGGCCTGGAGAAACTGCGCCACCTTCAGGGCACTTTCCGTATGGCGGCGGATCCTCAGGTGGAGCGTCTGGAGTCCCAGGTTCAGATAGAAGGCGTTCTGGGGGCTCTGGATAGCCCCCAGGTCCCGCATCAGGTGCGTGACCGCCTTCGTGATGAAGGCCGCCTTGCCGAACTTCTTTGTGTAGGTAAGCCCATGGTAGGACGCATCGGGCGTCGTGAGGCCGGGGAACTTCTTCGCATGGGCGTCCCAGTCGAAGTTCCCGCTGTCCACGATGCAGCCGCCCACGGTCACGCCGTGACCGTCGATGTACTTGGTCGTGGAATGGGTGACGATGTCGGCCCCCCATTCGAAGGGACGGCAATGGATCGGAGTCGCAAAGGTATTGTCCACCACCAGCGGCACGCCGTGGTCATGGGCGATCTTCGCAAAACGCTCGATATCCAGCACTTCCACACCGGGATTGGAGAGCGTTTCCCCGAAGAGGAGCTTCGTCCCGGGACGGAAGCAGGCGTTCACCTCCCCGTCCGTGGCCTTGTGGTCCACGAACGTCACCTCGATGCCCATCTGCTTCAGGGTGACGCCCAGCAGGTTGAAGGTTCCGCCGTAGATGTTGTTCAG
>ODAJ012161901.1_pt1 | contig 13552 bp, 7 predicted proteins | sample 1539241 | NCBI WGS metagenome assembly ODAJ01 (sample SAMN02144231, study PRJEB22623) | gut metagenome | biome: sheep rumen | host: Ovis aries | place: New Zealand | reverse complement strand
TTTACCTTTCTACCTTTTTACCTTTTCGCAGAGGAAAAATCTGTTCGAACGGATAGGGCAACTCGAAGTGCAGCCGCTCGTTAGTCACGGGATGCGTCAGTTCCAGGCGATCAGCGTGCAGACAGAGCCGCTCTTTAGCCACTCCACCCTGCGTCTGAGGGGCTCGGCCATAGAGTTCATCGCCGTGAATGGGACAACCCAAACCGTCCTCATGGGCACAATGCACACGGAGTTGGTGAGTCCGCCCTGTATGCGGGTAGAGTGCGACGAGTGTGTAACCCGTCTTGCCTCTATAGGGGGCGTCAGAGGGGATCACCGCCAGCACCTCATACTCAGTGACAGCCGTCTTGCCCCGCTGATAGTCAACGATCTGGCGCGGGCGGTTCATGGGATCGCAGAAAAGGGGCAACTCAATCCTCCCCCTACAGGGGGAGTTAGAGGGGGTCACCGCATGGGAAACACGTTCACTATCACCTCCCCTAACCCCTCCTGCAGGAGGGAGGATAGGCACGCCGTCAAGGACGGCGATATAGCGTTTCTTGATGGTATGCCTGACAAACTGCTCCTGCAGCGACAGATGGGCCTCCTTCGTCTTCGCCACCACAATAAGGCCTGAAGTCCACAGATCGAGCCGATGGACAAGCATCGCCCCCGGCCAGCGTTCCTGCGCCCAGGTGGCGACGGAATAGGACTCCGTCCGCCCAGGTATACTCAGCAGCCCTGACGGCTTATCGAGCACCACCATCACGTCATCCTCATAGACAATCTCAGGCACCAGATGCGGGAAGCCATTCTCCTCCGGATTCGGATCGACATCGAGTCCCTGCAGCATCCACGTCAGTATAGGCTTACACTTCCCTCGACAGGAGGGATAGAACTGGCCGTGATGCCTGACTTCGCTCTTAGGGGAGTCACCCCACCAGAACTCAGCCATGCAAACCGGTTTCAGATGTTGCTGATAGGCATACTGCAGCAACTTGGGCGCGCAGCAGTCGCCCGCTCCGCCCGGCGGCAACGGATACTTTCGACGGAGGCGGGGGGAGCAGTGATAGTCTTGCCAGAGGTCCACAAGGTCACGCGTCTCGCCTCGTGCATTCAGGAACTGATATTGATGGAAGAGCCACAGTTGCAGTTCCTGCGACATCTGCTTCCGCAGCAGCGGATGCTGGGCCGGGTCCATCGCCGATATCTCGCGCTCGGTCTGCTTGAAATGGCCGTCGGGCTGCTGTGCGTCGAAGACGGGCGGCACGAAATAGGGCCAGTCATTGCGACCTTCGAGCAGGCCAGAGTAGGCTGCCAGGAAGCCGAAGGAGCCAGAGGGGGTCGCCACCACGAGCACCCCGAACATCTTGCCCTCCGTGAGCGACATCGAGGCCAACTCGCGCTGCACCTCCTCAGCCGCCAGCACAGCCAGCGGATGGGGCTCATAGCAGAACGGATAAGTGAACCGCTCCGGCCCGGCAATAGTAGTATGTAATGGATGTATCCTCACTTTCACGCTCTCCTCATCACAATAAGTCCAGACATTTCTCCACAGGGATGCCCCGGTTCTTATCATCGGTATCTCGATAGCGGTCGATCATCCGGAAGACGGTGTCCATCGCCGTGCGTGTGCTCTGCTGCAGCGGTTCGCCGTTCAGCAGATGGCCGATGAGGACGGCAGAAAAGATGTCGCCCGTGCCATGGAAGAGCCCGGGAATCTCCTCATACTCCAGATGGAAATAATCGCCGTTGAAATGATTGTAGCCGCAAACGGAAGGTATGCCGTCAATCCTGCAACTCGTGATGATGACGGAACGGCTGCCGATATCCCTGATGGCGGCCAGCAACTCGCGGGCCTCCTGCCACGTGATGCCGTCTTTCTGGAAAGGGGTGTCCGTCAGATAGCAGGCCTCCGTATAATTAGGAAAGGTAAGATGAGCCACACTGACCATCTCGCGCATCAACTTGACCTGCTTCTGGGTGACACCGTTATAGAGTCGTCCGCCGTCGCCCATGATAGGGTCTACGAACACGATGGTGCCTGCACGACCCTGCTCCTTGCAATAGCCTGCCACCAACCGGGCCTGCTCGTCGCTGAACATCAAGCCCGTACAGATGGCATCAAACGAGAAGCCCAACTCCTTCCAGACGGGCAGGGTACCCCGGATATACTCCGTGGTGTCCTGGATGTTGAACTTCCCATAGTCGAGCGTGTTCGACACGAGGGCCGTAGGCAGACTGTAAGTAGGAATGCCGAGGTAAGAGAGTATCGGCAGCATAGCCACCATACCCACCTTACTGTAGCCCACCACGTCGTTGATCAGCAGAATCTGTTTCATTTCGGATGCAAAGATACGAAAAAATGCACAATGCACAATGCACAATGCACAATTATTGCAAGATTTTACACGGATTAATTCTGTGAAAATCAAAAATTCCGTGAAAACCTGTGTAATCTGTGACTAAAATTGTAACTTTGCAGCGGAATTATGGGAAATCAGCAGACATCGCCGATACAGGCACTGACTCAGCAGCGGCTCCTGCTTCAACTGGAGTATGAGACTGAGAAGGAAGCCTTCCGCCGCCAGACCGAGGAAATGGGTGTGCAGCGGAAGGTGAAGCGCGGCGACGCCTGGTTTCCGCTGACCATCGGCAAGAGTTACTATAACTCGCTGAACCAACTCGTTGTGGAGGTGTACCGTCAGAGCGACGAAAGGCCAGAGGCCGGCGACCCTGACGGGGGAACGGAGATAGAGCACAACTTCGAGTTCGGGCGTCCCGTCGTCTTCTTCACGGTTCGGGGCGACCAGGATAGTAGTCTCGCGCCCCCGCACCCCCGCACCCCCACGCCACCGAAATCACCAATCAGATACTTCCCCTTCACCGCCACCGTCAGTTATGTCGACGGCAACCGCATGGTAGTGGCCGTACCCGACAACGGCCAACTCATCGATGTGCAGAGTGCGGAGAATGTCGGCATCCAACTCTCCTTCGACGAGACCAGTTACAAGACGATGTTCGACGCCCTCGACCGCACCATCCGCGCCAAAGGCCGGCTGGGCTATCTGCGCGACCTCTTCTACTCCCACCAGCATGCCGAGACCTTCAGTTTCGCCCCGCTCCACTTCCCCTATCTGAACAAGACGCAGGAGGAGGCCGTGAACAAGGTGCTGCGGGCCAAGGACGTGGCCATCGTACACGGTCCGCCAGGCACAGGCAAGACCACCACCCTCGTGGAGGCCATCTACGAGACCCTGCGGCGGGAGAACCAGGTGATGGTATGTGCGCAGAGCAATATGGCCGTGGACTGGATCTCCGAGAAACTCGTCGACCGTGGCATCAACGTTCTGAGAATAGGCAATCCGACACGCGTGAACGACAAGATGCTCTCGTTCACCTATGAGCGCCGCTTCGAAGCCCATCCCGACTACGAACTGCTCTGGGCCATCCGCAAGGCCATCCGCGACCTGCGGAGCCACCGGAAACGGGGCGACGAGAAATACCACCAGAAGATGGAACGCCTGAAGGAGCGCGCCACCGAACTGGAGGTGCGCATCAATGCCCAACTTTTCGGCGAAGCCCGCGTCATCGCCTGCACCCTCGTCGGCTCAGCCCACCGTCTGCTCGAAGGCCAGAAGTTCGGCACGCTGTTCATCGACGAGGCCGCCCAGGCCCTCGAAGCCGCCTGCTGGATTCCCATCCGCCGCGTGTCGAGAGTCATACTGGCGGGCGACCACTGCCAGTTGCCGCCCACCGTGAAGAGCATCGCCGCCCTGAAGGCCGGTCTGGGCAAAACCCTGATGGAGCGCATCGTGGAGAACAAGCCCGAGGTGGTCACCTTATTAAAGATGCAATACCGCATGAACGAGGAGATCATGCGCTTCTCCAGCGACTGGTTCTACGGCAACCAGGTGGAGTCGGCCCCCGAAGTGAAATACCGCAGCATCCTCGACCTCGACATCCCGATGACATGGGTGGACACGTCGCTTTTCGAGGAAAAAAGAGGAGAGAGGAAAGAGGAGAGTGATGTCGGAGGCACGGGGGTACGGGGGTACGAGGGCGCGAAGAAGGAGGGAGGCCTCTTCAAGGAGGAGTTCGTCGGCGAGAGTTTCGGCCGCATCAACAAGGGTGAGGCCGAACTGACCCTGCTCGCCCTGGAACAGTATTTCACGAAGATCGGCAAGCAGCGCATCCTGGAGGAACGGATCGACGTGGGCATCATCTCGCCATACCGCGTCCAGGTGCAGTATCTCCGCAGACTGCTCAAGAAGCGCGAGTTCTTCAAGCCCTACCGGAGCCTCATCAGCGTGAACACCGTCGACGGCTTCCAGGGACAGGAGCGCGACATCATCCTCATCTCGCTCGTACGAGCCAACGACGAGGGCCAGATCGGATTCCTGCGCGACCTCCGCCGTATGAACGTGGCCATCACCCGCGCCAGGATGAAACTCATCATCCTCGGCGACGCCTCTACGATGACCCGCCATCCCTTCTACAAGAAACTTTATGAGTACATTGATAATCTATAACACTTTTTTGAAACATTTTTCTCTATAGATACATACTTTCTCATAAGTTTTTTGTATCTTTGCACCGACATTAAACCAAGTTACACACGTTAATGATCGAGATACGAAGAATAACTGACAGGCAGGGACTGAAGCATTTCATACAATTCTACTATGACCTGTACCGGGGCAATGACTGCGCCGTGCCCTTCCTGTACTCAGAAGAGACAGCAACCCTCCGCCGCGACAAGAACCCGTCGTTCGAGTGCTGCGAGGCGGAATACTTCATGGCCTACAAGGACGGGAAGGCCGTGGGGCGCGTGGCCGCCATCATCAACCGCCGGGCCAACGAGCGCTGGAACTGTCAGCAGGTGCGCTTCGGATGGTTCGACTTCATCGATGACACCGAAGTGTCGACAGCCCTGCTGAAGGCCGTAGAGGACTGGGGCCGCGAGCGGGGCATGACGGAGATGGCAGGGCCGCTGGGATTCATCGACACCGACCGTGAAGGCATGATGATCGACGGCTACGACCAAATGTCGACCATGTACGTCAACTACAACTACCCCTACTACCCCAGGCACATGGAGCAGATGGAGGGCTTCCGCAAGGACAACGACTACGTGGAGATGAAGGTGAAAGTGCCAGAGGTGGTGCCGGAGAAGTTCGCGAAAATCACACAGATGGTGCGCAAGCGCTATGGCCTGCGCGTCCATAAGTTCACCCGCCACGAACTCATAGAGGAAGGCTACGGCCGACGGGTGTTCGACCTGCTCAACGCCACCTACAAGGACCTCTACGGATTCAGCCAACTCTCCGAAGCACAGATAGACAAACTCGTCAACGACTACATCAAGATAGCCGACCTGAACCTGGTGACCGCCATCATGGACGGCGACAGGATGGTGGGCTTCGGCATCACCTTCCCCTCCTTCTCCAGGGCCCTGAAGAAGACGCGCGACGGGCGCTTCCTGCCGTTCGGCTGGTGGCACCTGCTCAAGATCCTGAAATGGCACAAGACGCCCATCGTCGACCTGCTGCTCATCGGCGTGCTGCCCGAATACCGCGCAAAGGGAGCCAACGCCCTCATCTTCGACGACCTGATCCGCCAGTTCCAGGCCTATGGCTTCGAATGGGCAGAGACAGGCCCCCAGATGGAGACCAACGAGAGTGTGCTCTCCCAGTGGCAGTATCTGGAGCACGTCATCCACCGCCGGCACCGCTGCTACAGGAAGAACTTGTGAGACTAAGAAACCATAAACCCAAAACGAGAGACAGATATGGACATGACTTTGGAATTCATTTTGAGAATATTCGTGGCGGCCATCCTGGGCGGCGTCATCGGACTGGAGCGCGAATACCGTGCCAAGGAGGCCGGCTTCCGCACCCACTTCCTGGTGGCACTGGGGTCCGCCCTGTTTATGATTGTGTCGGCCTACGGCTTCGAAGGGGCCATGCACACACCGGAGCACCGCTGGGACGTGTCGCGCGTGGCGGCCCAGGTGGTGTCGGGCATCGGTTTCATCGGCGCAGGCACCATCATCTTCCACAAGAGCGAGAACGTGGTGCGCGGACTGACCACCGCTGCCGGCGTATGGGTGACGGCGGCCATCGGCCTGGCCTGCGGCGGCGGCATGTATGTCCTCTCCATCGCCTCCACCGTACTGGTGCTGGCAGGCCTCGAGGCCTTCAACTTCTTTCTGCACAAATTTGACAGGAAGCGCGACAGACTATGAGGATAAGTCGATATACGACTGTCGCCATAGCGGCACTGACGCTGCTATGCCGGCCACACACCGGATACGCCGAGGACAGCATCAGGCAGGCGCCCAAGGCCCAGCCCGCCGCCCGGCAGTACACCGAGGAGCACCCGCTCATCTACGAAGGTGTGTGGGACCTGTGGCCGTATGCATTCCTCAACGACAATGGCGAGCCGGAGGGCTATAATGTAGACCTGATACGCCTCATCATGGAGCGCCTCAACATCCCTTACGTCATCAAACTCAGACCGTCGGAAGAAGCCTTCAACGACCTGAAGAGCGGCAAGTCGGACCTGACGCTCGGACTGGCCGTGGGCTATCACGACCAGTACGGCCTCTACGGCAAGAACGCCGTCACGCTGTTCACGCAGAGCGTCGTCACGCCCAAGAACAAGCCCGTACAGATCAAGACCTTCCGCGACCTTGGCAAACCCGGCATAAAGGTCATCGTCAACCACACCTCGATGTGCTATCACCTGATGAAGGACTACGGCTGGGAGGAGAATGCCATCCCCGAGAAGGACATCCGAGAGGTCATCCAGCGCGTCAGCGCCACCGAGGAGGGGCAGATCGTGTGGAACACGCTGACACTGAAGTGGCTCATGCGCCGCTACCTGATAGACAACCTGCAGTTGACTCCCGTGAACATGCCGCACGGCGAGTATAAGTTCATGTCCAACGACCAGCACCTGCTCGACCTGCTCGACGAAGAACTGACCAAACTCAATGCCACCGAGGAACTGAAACCCCTGCAGGACAAGTGGTTCTATCCGGAACACCTGCACAAGGAGACGCCAAGTTGGGTCTACTATGCCATCGGCTCCGCCGCCGTACTCTTGCTTATCATGCTTGTCTACCTCATCAGTTACCGCCTGCAGAACTATAAACTGACCCGGCAGAACCAAAAGACAAACAGCCGACTGGCGCTTATCCTCGAGACGAGCAAAGTGCGTATATGGACCTACGACGTGAACACCAACGAGTTTGCCTGGCGCAATGAAAAAGGACAGATCGCCTACACATACTCCATGGAGGAGTTCTCGCAGAGATACAGCCGGGAGGACTTCGAACAACTGAAGGCAAGACTCGACGAACTGGCGCACTCCAGGAAACAGCCCGGCGAGGAAGAGAAGGAAGTGACCCTCAACCTGCGGGCAAAAGACAGCGAGGGAGGCGATGAGCAACTGCGCGACTACATCATCACCCTGTCCGTTCTCCGCCGCAACAGATACGGTGACGCATCCATCATCATCGGCACGAAGAAAGACATCACCAAAGACCGCAAGGCACAAAGGCAGGACGAAGAGCGCACACTCCGCTACTGGTCTGTCTTCTACACACCCGTGGTGGGCATCCTGCTCTTCGACCAGGACGGCATCCTGAAAAACATAAACCCCAAGGCCTGCGAGATACTGCAATGCGAGGAAGACGAGATCATCAACGAGCATGTCAGTCTCAGCGATTTCTTCGACATCGGCAACGAGACCCTGGAGGAAACGGACGGCTACTACGCCTCGCAAGACATCGACCTCGACAAGATTCCTCAGGAAAAGCGCAAAATCACAAGCATCCGCCGCACCGGCAAGTTATGCAACGAGATCCGGCTGATGACTGTCTATGACGACGACAACAGCCTGCTGGGCATCTTCGCCATCATCCGCGACATCACCGAGTCGATACACGGCATCAGCCAGTACACCATAGAGCACAACCGGCTGGAAGCCGTACAGGCCGTGCTGCGGGAATATAACGCCAACATCGACAGCGTGCTCCACGAGAGCGATGTACGACTGGCGACCTATTCGCCAGAGACGCATACGCTGACGATACACCAGTCGGTAGGCAAAGTACAGCACGCACTGGCACAGGCACGCTGCATGACCCTCGTCGACGACCACTCCAAGAAACTCGCCATGCGCCTGCTCAACGACATGGACTCCCGCATGGATAAGGAGATAAAGGCCGACATACATACCACACTGCGCATAAAGGGAGGCCTGCGGCTCAGAGTGCTGTTCTGCCTGATGCCGCTTCACGACAAGAAGGGCAACGTGGTGGAATACCTCGGACTGCTGCGCGACATGAGCGAGTTGTATGATCTCAAGAGGCAGTTGGCTGAACAGTCGGCTATCGTGGCCGAAGTGGAGAACACGAAGAACAGTTTCATAAAGAACATGGTTCAGGAGATACGCAAGCCCATGAACAACGTGCTCGACTACGTGGAACAGTTCAGTCCCGACCGGCAGAGCGACAACGAGGCAGAACTGAGCAAGGGCATACTCGACAATGCCGACTACCTGCTCCACTTCATCGACAACATCCTCTATCTCTCCCGCCTGCAGGCCCACATGGTGGAGATCGTCAAGCAGCCACGCAACTTCGCCGAGGTCTTCGAGTCGCAGTGCATGACGGGATGGATGAAATACCAGAATCCCGACACACGGTATATCGTAGAGAACCCCTACGAGCAACTTGTCGTCGACATCGATGCCGAAAACCTCGGGCGCGCCGTCACCCAGATAGCAGCCAACGCCGCCCAGCACACTGCCAGCGGCATCGTCAGAGCCCGCTATGAATACATCGGCCGCCGACTGGTCATCTCCATCGACGACACAGGCGAAGGCATACCCTCAGCACTGCTCGACCAGATAAAGGAGACAACAACCACCACTGCCACCAAGGGACTCGGCATAGCCATCACCAAGGAACTCGTCGGCCAGATGGGGGGAACCATAGAGATCAGTTCGGAACTCGGCTCCGGCACCACGGTCTATATCATGCTCCCATGCCAGGCGTCAGTCATCAAACGCAAAAAACTCCTGTAGCCATTATGAACAAGGTACTATCCATACTCATCACCCTCTGCCTGTCACTTGCCGCAACGTCTGCACAGACTTTGTCGGACAAGTATAACGACAAGCGTCCGGTGACGATAGTATGCGACTGGGACAAGCCGCCATACGAGTTCCTCAACAACCAAGGCGAGCCTGCCGGATCGAACATCGACGCGATGAAGGCGGTGATGAAGGAGATAGGCATACCCGTGAAGTTCGTGATGAAGGAGTGGAGCATCGCACTGAAGACCTTTGAGCGCGGCGACGCCGACATCATCATCGCTAATGCGAGAAGATACCGGAAGGAGCCCTTCGTCGTCTCTGACAACATCATCAACTACAACCGCATCCGCGTAGCCACTCGCGGCGACTCCACCAAGATGATCACCTTCAAGCAGTTGGAGCGGGAGGGCGCCGTCTTCAAGCCCGGCGACTACTCGGCCAACTACTTCATCGACAACGGCGACTCGCTGACGATAGCGTCCATAGAGTTTCAGACACCCAAGGTGGCACTGATGGGCATCATACACGGCGACTACAAATACTACGTGTGGGGGGAGGAGCCCCTGAAATGGAAGATCAAGGAACTGAACCTCGAAGGCCTCTCGCTGAGCGATGTGGGCATCCCCATCTCAGAGGTTCATGCCATCGGATACGACCAGCAACTGATGGACGAGATCGACGACCAGTACTCACGACTGAAACAACGTGGCGACATCGCCATGATACAAGACTACTGGTTCCATCCGGAGCGCATCGAGCAGAAGAAAGACTACTCCTGGATCTACATCACCGCCGGCATACTGCTCCTCTCTGCCGTGCTCTACGCCTTCAGCCGCCTGGCCCGCAGCCATGTCAAGATGGCCGTCCGCGCCTCCACCGAACTCAACGAGATGATGGTGCAGGCCCTGCACATGGGAAACTTCAGCGTGATGGTGTATGACATCGCCCGCGACCGTTTCAACAACCGCTACGGACACGTCATGCCGGCTAACGGCATGACCCTCGAAGCCTTCACCGACCGCATCCACCCCGACCAGCGACAGGAGTTCATGCAGAAGATGCACAGCCTGATGGACGGCCGCGAACGCCACTTCGAACTCAACAAGCGATGGAATGCCGGCACTGCCGACAAGCCGGAGTGGCTCATCTTCAACGGCCATGCCATCAGCGAACTCGACAACAACGGGCATCCGGCCTATATCATCAACGCCATCCACGACGTCACGGAAGAAGTGGAGGAAGACAAGGCCGCGCGCGACCTCATCCACAAATATCAGATACTGGCCAACATCCCCTTCGTGGCCATGTCGTTCTATGACAAGGACGGATACCTCATCTCCATCAACGACCAGATGCGCGAGTTGTGCGGCATGAACGAGAGCCGGGAGAACGCGCGCTTCTGGGAGACATTAAGCATGTTCGACATCCCGCTGTTCCGAGGCATCTACGACAAGGACAGGCGCGACGACATCTTCTTCTGCCAGCACATGGAATACCACGACCTCGGACTCAACAAATTCCTGGAGGTGAGCATCCAGCCACTGTTCAATGCCGAGGGCGACATAGCCAACTACCTCTGCGTGGCGTTCGACGTCACCAGCATGAGAAAACTCAGCAAGGACGTACACCAACTCATCAAGGACATCAGCAGCACTGAGGAGAAGAGCAGCCTGCAGCACGACCGCCTCCACTACCTGCTCGACAACAGCGACCGCTATCTCGTGCGCAGCAACATGGAAAAGGAGCAGTTGGCCTTCTACCGCAGCCCGGACAAGCCGGAATACATCCACACCTTCTCCCACTTCCAGCGCATCATCGCCAAGGAAGAGCGCGAGATGCTGATGGACCACCTCTACGACAAGACGACGACCTCCCCAAAGGAATTCATCATCCACATCATCGAGCCCTCAGAAGGGCAGACGGGCATCGTGTTCAGCATCAGTCTCCGGCCTGTCTACAATGCCAAAGGACAGATCACCGGGCATGAGGGCATCGCCTCCGACATCACAAGCCTGTTCAACACCAGGAGCGAGTTGGCCGAAGAGACCCGCCGCGCAGCCGACAGCGTCAGGATGAAGAGTGCCTTCATGGCCTCGATGACCCACGAACTGCGCACACCGCTGAATGCCATCGTCGGCTTCACCAGCGTGCTCCAGGCCATGGGCGACTCGCCGGAGCGGAGCGAGTACGTGCGCATCATCCGCAACTCAAGCGACATGCTGCAGCGGCTCATCAACGATATCATCGAGGCCTCCAGCATCACCGACGGGGCCTTCAACATCGAGCCGCACGACGTCGACCTGGCCGCCGCCTTCGATGACATCTGCCTCACACTGGAACAGCGTGTGCAGAATCCCGACGTGCAGTTCCTGAAGGACAACCCCTACGACTCCTTCCTCACCACACTCGACATCGGGCGCATCCAGCAGATACTCACCAACTTCGTGACCAACGCGGTGAAGTTCACCAAGCAAGGCCACATCCGCGTGGGCTACCACTACGAGCACCAGGGCATCCGCATCTACTGCGAGGACACCGGCAGCGGCATCCCCAAGGAGAAGCAGAAAATCGTGTTCGACCGCTTCGTCAAACTGGATGAGTTCGTGCAGGGAACGGGCATGGGCCTGGCCATCTGCAAGTCCATCGCCGAGCGCTGCGGCGGCGAGATAGGTGTCACCAGCGAGGGCGAAGGCTGCGGCACCACCTTCTGGGCATGGGTGCCCTGCGAGCGGAGAATGAATGAAAACTAAATCAGCATGAGGAGAACAGGCAGACTATACGTGACAAGAATGATGGTGATACTATTCACCATCCACTATTCCCTGTCCACCGCCTCAGCACAGACCTCAGAGGTGGAGCAACTCACTGCCCAGATGTACAAGATCTACAACAGCCACGACACGGAGCAGTTCCTGGATGTCACCGAGCGGCTGAAGCAGGCCTGCCTCAAGACCGGCGAGGAGCGCACGTTCTACAAGGCCTGGGGCAACCAGGCCCTCTTCCTGTGCAACAACCAGCAGCGGAGCCGGGGCTACCAGACAGCCCTCGAACTGCAGAAGTATGCCATCGAGCACAACAGCAAGTTCGGCATCTACAACGGCACCCATCTGGCCGCCTACGTCCTGGCGCAGATGCGGGCCGTGGAGGATGCCAAGCGGGAGTTCATCAAGGCCATCAATTACGCCCACGAGCATCTGCCCGGCGAGAGTGCCGCCAGCAGTTACATCGAACTGGCCAAACTCGAATACTCGTCGAACGCGATGGACAAGGCCGTCGAATATGCCGAGAAGGCCAAGCACGAGCCTAACCTGAACCCCCTGCACCGCCTGAACGCCCTCTCCATACAGTGCCTCGCCGTGGCCGACTCCACGGACTATCACCACAAGGACTACGCGGAGAAGTTCCGCCAGTACTATGCCGAGCGCGCGAAGGTGAAGGAAGCCTACGGGCGCGACGGCATCAACGGACTGCGCGTGGAGATGTGGAAATGCCTCATCGACAAGGACTTCGAGGGAGCCATTGCCATCACCAGCAAGATGCCCACCCGGCAGAATCGGCTACAGTGCCTGCGCTTCGTCTACCGCCAGATGGGCGACTATAAGAAAGCATACGAGACGACCGGGCGTTACATGAGGGTGCACGACTCTATCACGGAGTCGCTCAACGCCCACCTGCTCATGGAGATGAACGCCGCCATGGGCCTGGGGCGCGTGGAGAGCGAGGCCAAGGACCTGAGGCTGCGCAACCAGCAACTACGGCTCGACCAGGTGGCATCGGAACTGGAGCAGCAGCGGCTGGAGCAGGAGGCCCTCACGCTGTCGCTTGAGAAACAGGCCGTGGAACTGGAAAACCGCAACATCGAACTGCAGAACGCCGCCGTACGCCAGCGCAACGACAGCCTCGACCGCCACAACAAGGACCTGAAACTCAGCGAGTGGGAGTCGCGCATGGAAGCCCAGAAGAGCGAGGAGCGCACCCACCACGTGTTCATGGCCATGCTCGGCATCATCGCCGCCATCGTCATCACGGCCCTCGCCTTCATCCTCTGGCGCCGCAGCAAGCACACCCGTGAGATAGAGAATGCCTACGGCCAGTTGGAGCATGCCCACACGCGACTGGAGGATGCCTACAGCCAGTTGGAGGCCACCACCAAGGCCAAGGAGCGCATGGAGAGCGAACTGCGCATCGCCCGCGGCATACAGATGGGCATGGTGCCCCGCCAGTTCGACTTCCCCGGGCGGGCCTTCGACATCTACGCCTCGCTGGAGTCGGCAAAGGAGGTGGGCGGCGACCTCTACGACTTCTTCGTCCAGAACGACCGCCTCTACTTCTGCATCGGCGACGTGGCGGGCAAGGGCATCCCCGCAGCCCTGTTCATGTCGGTGGCCGTCAATATGTTCCGCATGGTGGCCAAGGAGGGATTCCCGCCGAACTATATCGCCACCAAACTCAATGACGCCCTCTC
>ODAJ011664907.1_pt1 | contig 13553 bp, 14 predicted proteins | sample 1539241 | NCBI WGS metagenome assembly ODAJ01 (sample SAMN02144231, study PRJEB22623) | gut metagenome | biome: sheep rumen | host: Ovis aries | place: New Zealand | reverse complement strand
TAGCTTGGCGGCCATACCATAAAATTGTTACCAATTTGTGAACAGTCTGTTAATTGTTTGATAATTGTTGGTTGAATTGTTAATAGATTGTTTACATTTGATCTACTGCCATTTGTATATACTTAAGTATATCCGGTTACGGATCATTCTAAGCAAAGGGGGTTTGTTTTATGCGGTTATCAGCGGTTAAGGATCTTTCAGGCTTTAACAAATTAACTGAAGAAGAAAAAGCCTTATTCATAGATCAAAGGCATTATGATATAGAAGTCATTAATGGCCTGATAAATGACCGGGTAATATACCGTAGAGTAGTTAAGGCCTTATCAGATCAGTTAACTAAAAATGGTTTAGTACCCTGTACTGATTATGATAAGATGATAGACAAACGGGGTACCAAAAATAAATCATTGTGAGGTAAAGAAAATGTTTAATGAAAAGTTCGGCCGTAAGAATAGCAAAGGAATGTTTAAGTTTGATTCATCTAATTGCGAATGGATCACCCTTGATAGATTTGTAGAAGAAGGCAATCCATGGAAGTTTAAGGTTAATGCAGTATTCTCTTATAAGGGTAAATACGGGGATCGTTCATGTATTGTTACAGATGATTATCGTATTACTGTTCCGGTTCATTGTAACAAGTTTATCGATAATATCCTGATAGATCCGTTATTGGTAGATGCAATTAACAAGGGGTTGTGCGGTTGTGAGGTTTACTCTTATGAGGATCGGAACGGTATTACCCGGTATAGTATTTCCTTCTTTGATATAGATGAAAATACAAATCTTCCTAATCCGGAGTAATAGTTTCATACTATACTAAACGGGTACCGGTTCCCGGTACCCTTATTTTTTATTAAGGGGTTTAATATGTGCGGTTTATCAATTTATTTAATAGAATTTATTTATAACGGGATTCGGTTTACATGGTCTGATAATGATTTATGTTTTAGGTCAAACGGCCTTGTATATCCGATCTATTACGATGATCCGCCTGTAGGATCATATAACCTTAAATTTAGTAATAAGGTAGGTGTTATTGCAGAATGAAACAGAATACAAGTTATAGGGCCTCATTAGTTAAATCAGCTAATGAACGATTAAGGAAAATCGAAAAGGTTTATAATGCTACAAATGATTCTAATGTTTATGTATGGTTACAAAAACAGGCGGTAGAATATCCTAATACTACAGGCAAGTTTTTAGGGTACTTGGATGAACAGGGTAACAAGCAATTAGAATATACTGATAGAATCCGTTTTCTGAATAAATCCGATTTTGAAAAGCTAACAGATAATGAAAAATCACAATATAACCAAATGTTAGATCGTTTCTTAGAATCCAATACATCAACTAAAATCGGTATAGATGAAAAGTACCGCAAGGCCATGCAGTCATTTAATGAGGAAAACAAGTATCAGTTTGATAATGTAGAAGATTATAAAAAGTTTTGGGACACCTATAACAACATGGTAGAATCCGATCAAATGAGCAAATTAGATTCTGATACAATTTGGTACGCATTTGAAAATATCGATATACCGGCCATGATGAACGAAAATAAAATTGAAAAGGCTTTAAGATATTTATCTACCGGTAAATGGTCTGAATTAGATAAGTTATCAGGATCATTAAAGCATCAATCTGTAAAAGGCGGTACAAGGCCGTTATCTAATAGTTAATTATCATCTGATATAGTAAAGGGGTTATTATGTATCAGTTCGATGATATACCGTTTATATTTACTAAAAAATCATGGATCTGTTCGGAACCGTTATGTTTAGATATAGAAACTTCAAATAATCATGCTGCCGATCCTAAAGATTTAATAACATGGATAACTTCAATTCAGGTATTATTTAATGGTAAATATTACCTGTTTAGAACGCCTGAAGATTTTATAGAATATCTGTTAGCATTAATTAAACGGTACGGATTAAGGGGTAGAACCAAAGAAAACAGAGGTATAAAGATTATATGTTTTATACATAACAGTTCTTATGATCTATCCTATTTAATACCTTATTTTATTAAGTATCTGCCTAATGACGGGTTAGATAAATCTTTGATCGAAAATGTAAACAAGTTCTTAACTTATGTACAGGGCGGTTTGGAGTTCAGATGCACCTATCGTTTAACTAATATGAGTTTAAATAAATGGTCAAATATAATGAATACTGAACACAAAAAGCAAATAGGCCTATATGATTATAATAAAATCATCTATCCGGATGATAAACTAACTGAAGATGAGTTATCGTATGATAAATATGATGTACTTTCCTTGTATGATTGCATAAATAAACAGAATGAATATCATAAAGATAACCTTGCAACTATGCCTTTAACAATGACCGGATATGTTAGACGGTTATTAAGGCAATCGTGTAGAAAAGATTATTTTAGAACCAAATATTTTACTAAATCAAAATTATCAACTGATCTGTATAAGGCCTGTATTATGGCCTATTCAGGCGGTTTTACGCACAATAATCGATTTTATAAAGATATGGTTATACAAAAAGGTCAAACTGTTAATTATTGTGGAAAGTCAATAAAAGTCAATAATATCGGGCATCGTGATTTTAAAAGCCATTATCCAAGTCAAATGCTCTGTTATCGGTTCCCGGTTGGATCACCTAAGTTATTTTATGATGCCACAAAATATAATAATGATATAACTATAGATGATATATTAGATTTATCTCCTAAGTATTCAACAATGACATTAATACAGTTTTATAATGTAGAATTGATAGATTATAAAATATCAATGCCGTTTATGCAGTTTTCAAAATGTAATAGTGCTAACTTCAGATATAAATTATTGGATAATGGCCGTATTATTAAGGCCACCGGATCGTGGTTAATGGCATTAGATAATTTAACTCTGTCAATTATCAGGGATCAATATAATATGGAGTATTCTGTTATAAAGTCATGGAAAATCAAAAACGGGTATTTACCAACACAAATAACAGATATAGTTAACCAATTTTTTAAAGGTAAATCCGATAATAAGAATATAGTTAATGAATTAACTGATAAATACGGTAAATTGCATGAGGAAACTATACAAGCTAATTTTGATTTAATGCAGTCTAAAATATTACTCAATTCAATATATGGTTGTACTGCAACCAATCCGATCAGGACAAATTACGATATTAATGATCTAATGGAATTCTACTTAGATAAATCTATCGGATCAGATGATGATATAGCAGATTCATTAGATAAATTCTATAGCAGCAGATCATCATTTTTACCTTTTCAATACGGCGTTTGGATCACGGCGGCGGCCCGTTTTGAGTTATATGAATATATTAAAGTTATAGGTTATGAGAATATATTATATTGTGATACTGACAGTATCTTTTATATTAAATCGGATGAAACAGAATATAAAATAGAACAGTTAAATGATATTAAGCACAAATCCGCACAATATGTAGAATTGAATAACGGTTCATTAGAGTATTATGATTGTTTTACATCGGAGCCTGACTGCATCGCTTTTAAAGGGTTACATAGTAAATGTTACGGGGTTGTTACTTCTCATGGTTTAGAATTAACTATAGCCGGGGTACCTTCCCGAACCTTAGTTGATATGGTAAATGATGAACCTGTTTATGTTACCCGTGAGGATGAATTAAGGCAAGGTGAACAGGATGATATTAAAGCATTAGATCATCTAAAAGACGGATTCAAGTTTAAGATTAATACAGGTGTTTCCGCTTTATATATCGGTTCGCATGGCCTTAACTCTGACAGAGTACCTGAAATAGTAGAAGTAAACGGTCATAAAGTATCAACTGCCGGGGGTTGTGTTATCAGGCCATTAAAAGAAAAGGTAGTACACGATATATTTTATGATGTAAATATCGATATAAATCGAGCAACAATAAATAATTATACCTTCTGATATTCAGAAGGTATAACTTTTTATTCTAAGAAAACGCCTGTATTTAATGCGGTATTTACTAACTGCACTTCTGATTCTGTTGGATAACTTTCACCCTGTACTGCATTCATGTTCATATGAGCATTCATACATTGACAGAATCCGGAACCGTTCAAAGTCTTTAATATATTGGTAGGTGTTCCGATTATCGGCAATAGATCAGAAGGGTTATCTGAAGTGCCATGACAGATTGTTACACAAGTAATTGTTATACCTAACTGATTACCGGAACCGCCACCAATACCACCAACTGAAGTATTAATAGGTGTTATAGATTCATAACCTGAAGCGATCATAGATGAAACGGCCCCGGCAGTTAAAGCGGCGTTACCTGTTGCGGCCCCGGCCACGGCCCCGGCAACACCAACAACTGTATTAGTAATTGCCGGTATATTAGCATTTGAAGATCCTATCATTATAGGCATCTGACAATTAGAACCGTAAGAACCTAAAGTAGTATCACCGCATTGTACTCTAACAGAAAAAGTACCTGAATACATATTGAGATTCATTTTTAATGTAATAACAGATTTTCCTTTAACTGCAGATGCCGGTACATTAACATTCCCGATCAAAGGGATAAATAACTGTATTTCAGTATTGGCAACATTACGCCAATCCGAAAACTGCCACGGAATCGATACATTTAATACTGTAGTCTTAAAGGGGTTAGTTACCTTCTTTGCAGATATATCTTCTACATAACCGCCTAATGTGATCTGACTAACTGCAGTTCCTTCATCTGAACAATCAAACGGCAACCAATAAGCGGATCTTATATTATCTAAGGCCTTGCCACCTGTAAATAAACCTCTGAAGCCGTTAAATAAACCCATTATAGAAGATATAAACCAAACTTTTAAAACAGAAAAACCTTCCGTCATCCATATTTGGAATACTTCTTTTATATCAGTTGCATTGTTAATATCATTACTAAAAGCGGTGGCCGTATCATTAGCGGATAAAGTAAAACCGTCTAATACAGAGTTAAAAGGTGCTAAAAATGCAGATCCAAAATCATCGGATATTTTATATCCTAATTTATCTATATTAGTATCATCCATTGTATAAACACCGGTTCCGGATGCGTTATCTGTATTTCTGCCATCACCTGTTATAGCTACAAACTTAGTACCCCGGCCCGTAGCAAATCCCCACGGCATCTCTGTTGTTGCTTGTGCGGTTGTAGGTGTAGTTCTAACACCTAAACGCCTATCAGGGATTTCACTATTAGGTGTAGAATCATAAAGCACAAATGCAGAAGTGTTCCGTATATGCCCCCGATAGGATCCCAAAGGATCAATTTTACAATCTATTTGCCACAAGTGATTAGCTAATGACTTGATATTAGTTACCCAATAATAACGGCCAAATGCCCAACAATAATTCTGTCCGTCATGCCCACCGATATTAAGAATAAATGACGGGTTTAATACATCTGTTTCTTCTTTCAATTTAACATCGAAAGTAACCCGGTTGGTAAACATGGCCGGGTTACTATCGGGTGTAGCAGTAGAATTATCTCTTTTAGTAGTTCTATAAAGTACGATCTGCATAATTAACTATATACCTGTCTATCTTCAACTGTAGCAGTAAGGGTTCCGTCTGAAGCAAGTTTAACATAGAAACCATAATAATTAGTACGATCTGAACCTCTAAACTTGATACCCGTAAAGCCGGAAAATAAAACAGGGGTTGTATAATCTGTATTATAAACGGGTAACAATTCACATGGAATTAATGTAGCACCGGCCCCAAGTATATAAACAACTAACCTTCTGCCGTAAGTACCTTTTTCAAATAACCTATTTGTTAAGACTATTGTACCTTTAGCAGTATCGTAACTTTCAGATATAGTTAATGTAATAATATCATTAATAGCCGGATTACCTGATATTACATTTGTTTTTATTATAATAGGCTTTAATGCGTCTGTTCCTATAACATCGGTAGACTCACCCATACTAATCATATCAATTCGATAAGTACCGTTAGAATTGAGCATAATTGCACAATTAAACTTCCTATAAATATGAGTAAAACTACCAGTAGTATAAATTAGCACGTTATTCATCTGAATTTGGCAAGGCGCTCCCGGACCGGGTACAAATGGCGTAACCGAACAATTTACCAAATAATATTGCGTAGTAGGCCCGGTTACATTTACAAATACAGGGAGACCGCCTTTTAATTTTTTATATAAGACTGAATAATCTGTTATTACTGCCGGGTGATCTGTATCACTAAAGTCTACAACCGATATTATATCAGCAGTTATATTATTCCCCACGCTCCAATCCTGATTATCCGTAAATCTTACAGATATCTGAATAAGACCGTTACCCACCAAATAATCAGTAGTGCCAAACCTTAAATTCTTAGTAACATTAGCCATAATTACACCTCACTAAAGTTAATATCGTTCGTTGACGCTGTACCCGTAAATGTCGGCAGCGTTCCCGGATCAAATGCCAAAGTATACGTATTTGCATCGTACGTAGCAGACGGCAAAGATGCAGAAATAGTACCTGCCGGGGTAGTCGTTACCTCACCTTTTATAGCGTTAACTATAACATCATTACCGTTAACTATATCGATGATCCTATCGTCAGCGCCGTTTACTTCTACCGCTCCGATGTAGCTGGTAATGTCACGGCCGTTAATATCACATTCTGCCTTATATGCGATAAGTTCGATTCTAAACAGTTCGGATAATTCACCATTATATGCCACCAACATATAATGATTGGTATCAGGATCTACCTCACAAGCTAACCGCCTGATATAAGTATTACCGATTACATTATTGTAAGTATCTTTCCATGCCGTTGTAGAATAATGTACAGTCAAACTATCAACGGTTCCTGTACCGTGAGTAATAGTAATATAATTACTGTTCGGATCTGATACGATAGTTTTAACATAATCTGCAATCAGGTTGTTATAACTGTCATGGATTGCCCTGTCAATTTGCGGTACCATTTCAGCGATAATAGAACCGTCTTGAGCATAAAAAGTTATTTTACCCGTAACAGGATCATTAACCGCATTAGCGATATATGTATGAGATAAAGTATTATTCAAATCATCCTTCAGGGCCTTTACTGCATAAGGTACTGTAATAGTATAAGAAGTACCGTCGTAAGTAGTAAATACAAGGTTATCACCTGATACTGTTACGGATTCGATAGCATTAACGGCATCTGTAGATAATGTTGCAAAAGGAACAGTTATCTCATTAAGTGTAGTACCATTATGTGATTCAATACCGATCTTATTACCATTAACGGCCAAATGATAACCATAATCAGATATAAAATCATTACCCTGATTATCACTTAATGCCTTAGTTGCATAAGGTACTGTTATAGTAGAGATAACAACCCCGATCTTATTTCTAAGTTCTACAGTAGTAGTACCGATTGTTAATTCGGTTCCATAAACATCTTTTATATTATCGCCGTCAATATCCTGTAATGCCTTAGTTGCATAAGGAATAGTTAATTCAGCTAATATATTGTTTTCACCGTCTTTAACTATTAACTTATCATTACCGGTTGACAGATTAGCAATATAAGAAGTAATAAGTTTTCCGTTAGGATCCTCTGAAGCCTTAGTAGCATAAGGAACGGTAAAACTATAGGTTGTATCATTACCAAATGTAACAAGTATCTTGTTACCTGATACACCAACACTCCGAACATAAGAAGTAATATCACGATTATTAATATCCTTTTCAGCCATTTCAGCATAAGGAATAGTAATATAAGTATCAACACCGTTGCCCTTAGTAAGAACCAATGAACGCCCGTTTACCCCGGCATTAAGGATATAAGCGGTAATATTATTACCTTCAGTATCTTTTAATGCAGTTTGAGCATAAGTAACTTCAAGTTTACTTATTACTTCATTATTCTGATTTACAAGTTTAAGAAAATTACCTTCAGTTTCAAGGTGAATCCCTAAAGACCGCCTTGCAAGTTCCATAAGATAATCAAGATTTAACTCGTGAAAATCTGTATAAGGATAGTTATGTACCATGATGAACACCCCCGATTGCCGTAAGTATATCGTTAAGCAGATCAATAATAACCTGATTGTCTGCCCTCATTTGTGTAGTATCTTCACTTATAGTAGTAACTTTATTGTATGTATTTAATGTATTTGTTGCAATATCTTGAGAATAAGTAGCAGTAATACCGGTATTATCAGCAATAGTAACAGATCTGTTACTTATATTATCAGTATTAAGTTTTATGCTTGTTACATTATTCCTTATATCCGATATATTTTCGTTGATCCGTGAAACAGGCGTAATGACTGAAGCGGTATTATTCTTAATATCGTTAAGGGTACTATTAGCAGTAGCAAGGTTATTATTAGTAATAGTAGCTTTACTGTTAATTTCAGTTGTATTAGTAACTATAGTATCAGTATTACCTTTTATACCTGTCAACGCCGGTACTATGTTAGTAGTAGTTGCGGTACTAATAGATGATGTATCATTACTAATAGAAGTAACAGTATCATTAATATCATCTAAGACTGCAGTATTATCCGCAATATCACCTACATCGGTACCAATAGAATTAAGTACCGATAATATAGCGGTTATATTATCCTGTATATGCCCCAAAAAGGCCGTTAATAGATCCCGTATTTCCTGTAATAAGATTGTAGGCATTTTTTATACCCCCGTTATTTAATAAACTTTAATAGTTAATTCATCTAAAAATATATCAGCTATATGATTATAGATATTAAAATACTGTACTTTTAGTTCCTGTTCCAATAACTTTTGTGAAGTCATGGATATACCCCAATTACCCCAACTATGAAACACACGATCAAAATCCCTATCATTAACAGAATCATCCGTAGATGTACCGGATTCTCCGCTTGTAGTAGTTGTTGTTCTATCATCAGTACCAGTAGAATCAGTAACAGTAGTTCTATCATCTGTTCCGGATCCCGTAGTAACAGTAGTTCTATCATCGGTACCTGATCCCGTTGTAGTAGTCGTTCTATCATCGGTTCCTGATCCTGTAGTAGTTGTTGTTCTATCATCGGTTCCTGTACTGTTACTTGTAACATCTGATTTATCATGTGGTTGATAGATATTATCATCATAGGCCGAAACAGTATTTTCGGTTACAGTATGTTCAGATGTAGAAGTATCATCATCCATAACCTCACGGGTAGAAGTAGTTGTATCAATATCAACTATTTCTTTACTATTAGAAGTAGTTTTATCATCGATTACTTCCCTATTATTAGATGTAGTATCATCATCCATTACTTCCGTTACATGGCCGGTAGTATCATCGTCTATTATTTCTTTACGATTTCCGGCGGTATTAAATGATTTATCGTTATCAAGTATATCTTTAGTATCTTCATGTACTTCTTCAAATCCGTTACGATCCCAAAGGGGATTATATTCCTGATCGAATACATAGAACCATTTATTAAATGTACGGTTCCACTTTTTCCACCACCAACTACAGGATGAATAAAAATAAACCGGATCAGTATAAAGCGGTTCAAATGTACCGCCCTTCTGTATAATTGTTGAAAGTAAAATATCCTTATCAAATGATTCCGAATCTGTTACAGTCCATGTATCAGTAATAGATTCATCATACATCTTGTTTAGAATATTCTCTATCCCGATTAGTGTTATCCTTGCGTTCATTGTTATTGTATGCAACCTCACATGATATATTACTACCAAACATAGTATTTACTTTTGTAAGACTTTCCCTTAATGTTTCTAACCAACATGATATACGGGCCTGACTTTGAGCAGATGCAAAATCCGCTTCAGATGTTATAATTCTTTCTTTCTTCTCTATTGCTACAGGTAAACCGATCTCTGTATAAAAACTATCTAAAATAGATCTCATGTTATCAAGCAGTTCACCAACAATATAGGTTTTTTGAAAGTCTTGAGTCCAATTTTCAAACGGATCTTTACGGGGCATTAATTCACCGTTATCAATTAATTCATCATAGATAACCAAACTTTCCCCGGCCTGTATCTTATCGTAAACCTTTTTTAATGTACCACTTTGTGCTTCAGAATTAGCGGTTAAGATAACGGGCATTTTAGCATTAATCAAACCAACATCTATAGCCTTTGACAATTCAGCTAATTTACCGGCATAAAAATCTATAATATCAAGTACACCCCTAAAATCAGGTGTTAACTTAATCAATTCCGTATCTTTTCCAATAGTTAAAGTATTTTCATAATAAGGATTAGCGATAGTAATATGAGAAGGATTATAATAAAAATCATAACCGCTTATAACCCCCGGTTGAAAAAGAATATTGCCGTATTTGTTAAGATCTTTTCTATCGGATCGGAAAACGGCCACAAAACCTAATGACCATAAACAGATCATAAAAAAATCATTAGACCATTCAGAAGGTAAACCCGAAAATATCAAACTTGAATCTATCTTCTGTAAAAGACTTCTAAACCAATATCTATATTGAATAGTACCATTTTTCCAATATGTATTAGGAACCTTAATACTTTCCAATAGGTTTATAGTTCTTTCATCTAACATAAATTAACCTCATTATATAAGGCGGTACCCCTGTTTATTAAACAAGGGTACCACCGTTAAAATCACTTCTTTGACTTAGAGTTATTAGCAGCATTTGACGGATCTGCCATATAGTAGATAATGGCATTTTCACTATAATCCTGAATAACACCGTACTTATAATGCCACCAAAGATTAGTGTACACATGACGGGCATTAACAGGAGTTGTGTACATACCTGTAAACTTGTTATTGGTCATGATTGCATCTTCATCGAAAAGCATACCAATTACAAGATCAAGTTTAACCTCTGACGATTCACCGCCGCCGGGTATGGCCGGTGTTACATCGATTGCAGACGGATCCTTAATTGACTGCCAATAATCAACACCCTCACCCTGTTTAAAATCAAGATATTCAGGGTTGAAAATCTCCGGTAAAACTCGAGCCTTGGCCTTAGTAAAGAACGGAGCATAGTAAATAAACTTCTGTCTATCCTTTGGCGTATGACGAAGTACATGATAATCTACGCCGTCAACTGTCTTTTTCATCGGATCATGATAAAGGGCCGTTCTATTAGTAAGTCGATCAGAATCAATTTTTACCTTAGCTACATAGAATTCAAGGAACGCCGTAAGATGTTCCTGAAGTATTTCAGCAGTAGTATAAGTTGTATTGAATTCTGTATTAAAGGCTTCAGTAAGATTAACGGCCGATTCACCGCCTAAAATGCTATTATCTGCAAGGTACTTATTACCGGCAATACGATCAATAACAACCATTCTGTTCTTAGCTTCAATAGTAGATTCAATATCATTCTGAACCTCTACCATAATGCCATTAATGAACCTGATAAATTCATCCTCATTCCTAAAGGCTTCCTTTACCTGTTCAATATATTCAGTATGCGACTTATCCCAAACAAAGGATGAATAGAAAAATCTTTCAACGGGCATAGCCGGATTCTGATCCCACATAGAACCCGTACCTGATGTATCAGTAAGACCGGATCCCAAATTAGTATTCAGATCAGTATTAAACATTCCCGATGCTTCATTATCCCTTGCATAAAATGAAACTTTACGGATTCTGTTATCAAACGCATCTGATTCATTACGGGTAATGAGTTTGAATTTACCCGTATATGGCCTACTTGCAATAATCGTTCTTCCGATCAATACTGACAAAGAATTAAATACATTTTCCATGCCCGTATCAAGTACCGCTTTTCCGGCATCGATAAAAGATGATGTATCAACTGCCGTTAGATTACTCTGCCCCGTGGCCTGACGAACAAGAGTATTCATTACGGCATAAGCATCTTTAGGTGCAAAAGTTACAACTGCCATTTTTAATTACCTTCCTTATTAATTAATTCTTCAAAGGCGTTAACCGGATCTGTTTCAGGTTCCGGATATACCTTAGTTTTATCATCTACTATCGGCGGTTCCTTGCTTTTAGTTTCCGGATCTGTTTCACATAACTCTAACAGTTCCTTTATATCAGAAGGTTTATAACCGTTCTTAGCTAATGTAACAATATCCGCAAATTTCATAATAAAACCTCCAAATAGTATTAACTTAAAATAAACATATACTAAACATAAAGTCAAGTTATAGTAAATCCCTTATACTTGTCATTCCGTATTTTTTCCAAGCATGGTTAAAATAATCTGCAGTAAACATATTATCGGAAAATACCCGCCCCATATATAATTCATTCTCAAAGTTAATATCAGTATTTTCATATATGGATTTAAGGAATAATGATAGATCATTAAAAGTATTATAATTTAATGCCTTTTGATTGGTTAAATGAAAATATGAGGATCGTTTATTAACAACTTTCAATATTAAGAATTCCCTAACATGATATATGTTTTTATAGATTAATGTTTCATCATCCTGTTCTAATGTGATCCATTTTGACCGCCTTAAAAAACAACCTATTGTTATATCAGAATCAGGATCATATATAGTAAATACCAATTTATCCTTTACTATTTCCCCAACTACAGAAGGAATATCGTCTGTTTCCGGGATTTCCCATTTACCGGTACTTATCATCTTAGAAGTAGTATATTTACTTGTCCTTCTGCCTATATCCTTATTATATTCACAATACTCTAATGATACCCTTAACAGGCCCTTTTCATCGTCTAAAGGATATTCCTTAGTTGTAATACTTCCCTGTTCTACTTTATTTATATCAATACCAAAATGTACAAAATAAGGCGAAAATTTACTAACCGTATTAGCTAACATAAATATCTTTACATCTGTATTTTGACGGATCAGAGTAGATAAAGTATTTTCAAACTTAGGTAATTCATCCCTTAACATGGATTCACCTTGCATTTGGATGAATTCATCAAATAGGATCGTCTTAACATTAGTATATGATACTGATTTTGTATGAGATGATTCTGATAAGGCCAATGAATAACCTATAACATCTATCTTTTCATTATTCTCATTACATAAATAATATTTATGCCTATAGTATTGAACAGTAAAGCCGGATCCAAATAAGGATTCTATAACAGATGCCAACGGATAAAATAACTGTTCGGCCCGGTAGCCTTTAATATCATCTGACCAACGGCGAATATAAGCAAACCGGGTATTATTTTTCTTATATGTTTCCAACATATATTTACATACGGCGTATGTTTTACCGTTGGATCTTTGGCCAATAATCAAATTATAATCTGATTTGGTAGCAAGGATATTAGATAAATTGTAATACTTGATCTTATCCATAGGATAACCCCTTTTTTAGAATGATTATAAAATAAAACCCGATTGCCTGAAAGGGTAAAGTAGCAATCGGGATCTGTTATAAATGGAGGCCCTACATATCACCCATAATTATATTAACAATTCAACCAACAATTATCAAACAATTAACAGACTGTTCACAAATTGGTAACAATTTTATGGTATGGCCGCCAAGCTACAACCTTGGTACTGTCCGTTTAATGGTACAGAACAAATGTTTGGGGAAGGCACCAAAGGGAGGCCTGGGTGGTCTATGGG
>ODAJ011890891.1_pt1 | contig 13554 bp, 9 predicted proteins | sample 1539241 | NCBI WGS metagenome assembly ODAJ01 (sample SAMN02144231, study PRJEB22623) | gut metagenome | biome: sheep rumen | host: Ovis aries | place: New Zealand | reverse complement strand
TTAATCCGTATAAGTATTTTTAAGTTGCATCTCATCGCCAATTAAGTCGTGTCGCAAATATGACGCAAAATTACGGTAAAAATCCGAAAACTGCAAGTAATGAAATAAAGTTTAACAATAACAAAAAGTGGCGTAACCACTTGTGTTACACCACTTTCTTATGATTTACTTATTGTTTCTTATCTAACCTTACTTCACCTCCTCAAATCTAAACGCCCTTGTGTATCAGCCGCTTACAAATACACGTGAACGATAAGAAGATATAATGAGGGTGGTTGTGATAATCAAGCATAGGAATCGATAAGTATATTATTGGTGATTCTTGCCAAGTACTTTCTCTTCCAACTGAGGCAGATGGTCTATGATGTTCGCGTCAATTTCAATTGTATATGTGCCCGCTGTGTTGCGCAGCGTCTTTTGAATGCTTGAAGGTTCGGTGTTGCTAAACCAGGCATAAAACAAGTTGAGTGCAAACAGAGCCGTTGTCTTCGGATCAATTCCATATTGGTTTGCAATGTTCCAACAGAAGTTCTTCAGGTCTGCTTGCTTCAGCCCCTTCTTCTTGCTGATGGAAAGGACTTCCATTCGGGTAACACCATTGAGTTCCACAAGAAGTTTGACAGCTTCCTCTATCTGATACAGTTCCTCATCCGTGAAACCATGAGGCATGAGTGTATAACGGGTATATTTGAGGATGGCTTCAAGTTTCTTTGCTTCGCGAGCGACTTTTGCTTCATTCATCTGCTTGCGGTCAATTTGCACTTGATTGATGAATAACTCCAACTCGTCATGTGCCTTTTGGATGTCACGCTTCAACTGCAACTTTGCCAATGCCTCAGGAGTAACGGATACTTCTTCTGGACTATGTGATTCTACATTGCTTTCTCTCTTGGGAGTGTCATCATCAATAGGTGCAGCATTTTTAGTATTGGTGATAGTTGCCGTCTTCTCTTGTGCCTTCTTCTGTATATGGCCAAGGTTCTGAGCGATGTGCTCCTCCATCTCCTCGCGGTCTGCTATGCTGTTCCATTCCTTGCGATGAGACTTGAAGTAAGCGTAGAGTCCCGTCTTGATGCCATGACAGACAAGCACAAACAGAGCGTAATAGCCAACGAATATCGGAATTGTGAGCAGGAAGCACACGAACTCCTTTCCTGCATCATTGCCTACAATACACTGAGACGTCTTAAAAGCAGCGATGATGTAAGTGATAATGAGAATGCCAAGGAACGCCTTGTCAAAGTTTCTGGCAATCCCTTCCTTCCGATGGGGTATAGGGAAAATATCAATCTCCATACTTTTACAGGTCTTTGATTTGCTCTTGGGCAACTTCAATGGCTTGCGAACTGAGTTCTTGCTCGCCATCCACCGCATCAAGCACTTTGTCAGCCAGCCAAAGGGTAAGCATTTCGTTCTCGTCCTGATGGAAATACTCAGCAAGTTTTATAACTTGTTCGCGCTTAGCACGCCTGTCGCCACGTTCAATCTTACTGAACATCGGGGTGTCTATCTCCAATAGTGCAGCCAACTGGCGCTGCAGTACGCCATTCTCATCTCTTAGTTCTCTAATCTTTTTTCCGAATAACATATCTATATCAATTTTATTTTTCTTCTTTCGTTGTAATCTCCCAGTAGCCGCCATGGTCAGCACCGACGCGCTTAATGATACCTGCCTCCCGAAGTTTACGGATTTGTTTCTCGACACCTCGTGCTGATATATCTATCTCCATGGCTATTTCGGCAGCAGAAATTGTCGGTTTATTCTTGATTAAATCAAGGATTTTCTCCGAACTTTTTGAGGTCTTCTCCGAACTTTTCTCCGAACCAAGCACACCTTTCTCCGAACTTTTTGAGGTTGTCTCCGAACCTTTCTCCGAACTTTCGGTAGCTATCTCCGAACTTTTGTTGCATCCTTCATGAACAGGAATCGTTACCAAGAAAGTCAGGCGGTCGTCGGTCGTCTCAAAGATAGCACGAGGCGAACCATTCTCAGCCAGTTTGGCCTGAATGGTCGGGACTCCCGTTGAACGCCCTTCTGTCAGGTCAAGTTCTTTTAAGAAGTCACCCAAACGACGGTTGCGATAGCGGCGGCTCTTGAGCATGTCGCCTCTTTCTATGTCTTCCTTTGGAATACTGCGGTCAGGACCTGGACAGTTAAGAATTGAGATTCCTGATGGCTCAATCGTTATCTCGATAGGTTCATGCTGCAGGAAATCCCGATGATAAACCGAATTTACGACTGCTTCTTCTATAGCATCGTAGGGGTAGTTCCAAAAACGGTCTGCCTCTTGCCTTCCAGAAACTTTGCGTACATGCTCTTTGAGCACATTGCTCTTGATATACCCCATCGTCTCTTTTATCATCTGAGGTACGCTACCTTTGAATGTCACTTCCGTGAAATTATTTGGATCTTTCAGCTTGCCATTAGGGAATGTCACCACATCAATCTGAGTGTAGGGAAAGAACTTGCTCGGATTCTCGCAGAACATCATGGCTGCCACGTTACGAATCAAGCGGTTCTCTTTTGGACCCGTGTATAGTTCCATTTGATCAAGAATCTTCGGAAGAGGCATCGTTGCCACTTGGTCAGCCAGTCTGCTACTCACTTTAACAAGATAGTCGCGAAGTAGTACCAGCGAAATGTCCCCTAACTGAATATCATCGTTGCCACGCTCGTCAAATGGCACACGACTGGCCAATTCACGCAGTTCATCCAGCACCTCGCCCTTGGCGATGATGCTGCTCGACCCACTACGAATGTAGAAATACTCTTTGCTACCACTCTTTGCCGTCACATTCTCAGGCACAGAGTAAGGACGATTGATGCCGGCAGGGCACCATATCACCAATACCTGCTTTCCATCCACCTCTTCAACGCTCGTTCTGGGCATATAGTATGGTGACAGTTTATTGTTGTAGCCCACCATCTCCTGTAGAATGCCATCAATCTTTTCGATAGGGACACCTTCTACTGGCCTGATAGCCATCCCTGCATCATCACTATCCACCCCCACGAGGATGTACCCTCCACCCAGGTCATCGAAATCATTGGCGAAAGCACACACGCTATGGTATATGCTTGCCGGATTCCAACCCTTCTTAAACTCAATCCTATTGGATTCAATCTTCTGCTTGTTCAGCAGGTCTTCTATGTTTATTGCCAGTGCCATAGCTGTTGCATTAATATGAATCTTCAAATTATATGATTCCCAAACTCATACCGAGTATCCTCTTGTAATTCTCACAGTGTAGATATTATTGTGATCCGAGTTCAGACATAACTTTTGCCATTTTGGGTCTATACCTATCCATCAACATTTGTGTAAGGAATAGGTACTTTCCCTATTTCTTTCATTCTTTGGATGCTTAACGCAATAATCTTCTCGCATTGTTTTAGATTAGACATTCCAATATGAGTAAAATCCTGATTAATACCCAAAGATTCTGAAAGCCATTTATAGACTATTGGTCGATTGTACACTTTGGGTTGCCATAATTGGTCAAGATAATGATGAGCACGTTTCTTTGCTTCTCTTAAATCAGAATTCGCTAACCTGCCCATTGATAAAGTAGTTCCTTTATGACATCCTACATAAGCATTGCAAGGTTTACACAAATATATTATACCATAGGAGATTCCATGATATATTTCAGCACTATCAATTTGTTTTGTAGCATTGCCGCAATAAGGGCAAACAAGACCAGAATAAACAAAACGACGTTCGTGGTCGCTAAACTCGGTAGGATTTGTAATGTCTTCATCTATGTTTGGTACAGGATAACTTTTGTATTCGAATGCAGTAAGGCATCCTTTTCTATTTCCAAATCCAAAAGGGATATACTCGTTATCAGCATACTGGAAAGCCCAATTTGCATATAAAAGATGTGGATCTAATCTACGTTGTTCTATAATAGCATAGATTCTCCACACTGGCGTAGTGGAGCCTTGCCTAAAATTCATTTCAGTTTCTATTCTGACTAAGCCAACGAACACTAACAGAAGCGTTTGGTCATCAAGCATTTCGAAATTGATAAAACTATCCAATTGGTAAAGACTATGAGGATAGAATGGGAGAAACAGATCTCTATCTATATCAAGAATTTTATTCCCCTCCCCTAATCGCTTAAGTGAATTGATTATTTTCTTGGAATACTCCATCTTATTGAGCAATTTATTCTATAATACTTTCGCTATCATCATTATGCTTTTGCGCATTTTTTAGAACAAGTTCCTTGCTTGTATTCGCATAACAATAAACGCAAAAATGGCGACAGGTGTTATACATTCCAACGTCCTTACTAACCATACAACCACAGATCTTCCGTTGACCAGAATCTTTGACGTTCTTTGGTTTCTGTGGTATAGGAGGAATCTCACCAAACATATCTTTCTCAGGCCATTTCAGAGTGTAAAGATAATAAACAAGTTCCTTGTCATCTGCAAATATGCGTTTCATCAACTCGCCATCAATGCAGCGATTATGTTCTATGCCGTAAGCTTCCAAGTCAATGTCTTCTGCACATGTGGCCATCTCAACATTCCATCCCTCACCACGCCATGTTTCACGAATCTTCTTTAATCCTTCTACGATTTCTATCCGTTGAGCATAATTTGCTTCAGCGTTTTCAACATCTTCTTTCGTGAAGAACATCGTTTCTTTTACTAGATTATTCTGAACTTTTCGATAAGCCTTTACATCGACAAAGCTAAACACCAACTTATCTGTCAGTCCCTTTAATTTGTTTCCAATATTCCAGATTCTTGTCAATAACTCTCTCGGACTGATGTTTGGCGTAATAATGAGAGGATCAAATCGCCATATAACCTTCTCCTTGCCGATAAGATTCGACAGAGTTTTGAATGTCTCTACGCGTTCATCTACAGAAGGAACATTTGGTTCAAATCCTTCTTTCACATAATCGTTCAGCGTCACTTGAAAATAGTAATGAATACCCCTTTTGTCCAGTTCTGGTAGATAAGGAATGACAGGAGCCGGATTCTTTGTCCAGAATACTATCACTCTACAACGTTCAAAAGAGATATACATCTTTTGTTGGTTGAATGGATTGTACCAAGCACAATACCCTTTAGCCAAGCGGTTGAAAAACCACTTGGCATAAAAGGCAGGAATATCAGTAGAACGACTGGCTGAGATTATCACAGGAGCTATAGCTTCAATATTCTCACCAGATTCAGTTTTAATAATGATTTTATCTAAAGCCATAGTAATCTAAGAGTTCTCTTTCTACTTGTTCCGCTAATTGAGTTGTAAACACATTAAACAAAGATGTTGGTTTTTGTGAATCACCACGTCCTTCTTTCTTGCACAAATTAATAAAGAATCTTATATGTTCACGTCTGTCATTCTTGTATTTCAATCCTGTAAACTTCCAGTTCTGTTCAAGTCTTTTATGAACATTAGAATTGATCTGATTTACTATAGGAATACTAGGAAATACTTCATCCGAAAGAGTAGAGAAAATATGACCTTTATATGACGATGTCATAACATTAAGGCCTTTGCCATCTTTGACTGATTCTTTATCGTTTTCTATATCAGTGTCTGCAAACAAATTAGGCTGTTCTGGTTTTTTTCTACCTTTTTTATTTGTTTGGGATTCATCAATGCCTAAAAGAGTGCAGACAGCTTTTTTCCCAGCCTTAGTCAATGTGGTTTTTTCTACTATGCTAGTGACATCAATTTTATTATCTCGGTTTAAATAAATTTTCAATGCAAGGCGAGCATTCTCACATTGTTTCCCGGCTCGTTTAAAAGGACTCCTATTCAATATCTCATTTAAATACTTTTCAATAGAGTCTTCAGATGGGTTGCATTTAGATATACTATCGATTAACAACTCTGATTCTTTATATTTAAATACTCCTAGAATTTGATGAAGGAGGTTATAATCTATAGATTTTTCCTGTGTAAATGAAGTAATAGTGGTTTGAGTTATTTCTGCCAATTCTGTTCCAAATACTTTTTTGTATACTAATTCATAATTCTCCATCGTCAAGATCTCAGAAAGGGCATCTTTGCTCATCTCCATATAGCCACACAAACATCCCCATAAGGCAAGAATATAACGGTAATCTTCTATCTCGTTAAGTCTTAAATAAGCCACACAATCTTTGAAGCTGTAGCCTTTTAATATAAATACGGCAATGGACTTGAGTTCGACATTATCAATACTATTAATATTAAAAGCAAAAGTTGGGTCATTTATAAAAGCATATAACCTATTAACATATGCTTTCTCTAGCGACCCTTGCCATTTTTCCTCCCCTATCTCTTCTTTAAGAATAGAAACAATTTCTGTCATCACTGCCATATAAAACTCCATCCTTTTAGCAGAAAGAATTTCTGGGGTTACAGAGTTTTCTATTATGTGTTTAATGACTACATTAATAAGTTTCGCATCCGAATACGTGACATGGTCACCCGAAATATGAATATTGCTCAAGTTTTCATTTGGAATGTTTTTTGAATATTCAGATTGGGCCACTCGTGTTCTTCGTTCAATTTCATTGCGTAAGAACGAAAAGTCATTTTCAGTTCTTAATTTTGAAATGTCTGGAAGAAATGAACAATTCCATTTCTTACAGAGTGCTTCAAACACCATGTCCCAGCAATCAATTTTCTTTAGGAAATCTACTAGACATCCTTTCAGGAAAAGAAATCTTTTGCCTATGGCATTATCAAAGTTTGTATAAAACAGTTTTGAATAGTTCGATTCAATAGGATCAACGTCCTTGTAATCATTGATTAAACTGGACAGGTGGATGCTAAAAATATTATAATTTGAAGGAGAGGAAATAAGATTTGTTAGAATATTATATAATTCCTGAGTTATTCTAAGTTGCCTGGCCAAATTCCGATTAACGGACATCTTGTTGCCTAAAAGAAAAGCGTAAAGAAGCCCTTTTTGCTTGTCAAGAATGTTATCTTCAAATTTAGAAATCTCATTTGCTGAGGATTCTATTATGGGCATGTCTTCAAGCTTCAACATGGAGGTTGAAGGATAGATTTTATATTCATTATAATATTTAATTGCTTTGCTACTCTGTGTGTTAACCAAAGTCAACTTATATGCTCTCTCATTGAAAAAGTATATTCTACAGTTCAAAGGAGTTATGTTAAGCCTATGGCCGCACAAGCATACACCACTTTGAATTTCCTTATCAGAAAAGTCACATGTTTGGCTATCATCTTCGAACTCAAGTAACATTGGGAAGTTATATCTCCCCATATCGTTTATGCTAAACTTAACTGGATATTTAAAAAGGACTATCGATTCAATAGAACGTAATTCATCCAGTTGCTCATAAGTCTTATAGCCTGAGCATCTACGGGAATAATGTATGGGAGGGAGAATACACTCAGACTGGAGTATATTATCCAAATTAAGATTTGATGTTGCTATGTAGAATTTCATATTCTGATGCTTTTAGAAGGGGCCAGTAGTCGCTTCTGCATTTCCTGCATAAATAGGGGAAGATGCGTTAGGTAGGGCTGGAGCCAAATTATTAGAATAAATCAAATATAAGTTCTCAAGTGGGCGTGTCGTAGCCACATATAAAGCAGGAATCTTTTCTGTCATCGGATCTCTAGGCCAACTAACATATTGCTTATATTCATCCCTACCACAACAAGGAATAAATACATCATTAAATTGAAGCCCCTTTGCACAATGCCAAGTTATTATTTTAGGACTGGTTGATTTGAAATCAATATCCATTTCGTCTTGTGTCTTCCACTGTACAGGAATCCCTTTCGATAGGAAATAGTCCCTAATAGATGTAACTTGACCATTGTAATAAACAAGAATACCGACATCTGTCAAACCACCATTTATAAGCTCAATAATTTTATCCAATTGAGCTACAGTCTTTATCAATCTTGGTTTTGGCCCATGCTTTATGCAGGCAAATGACAATCTGGTTTGAGGGTATATAGTTTCGCCTACTTTTGCATTTTCTATTGTTAGCCTATGATTTATACAAAGATCTTGTGGATGAACGCCGATTTGATTTGCAGTTGCTTCAACTGACTGTACTGTATGGCTATCAAATTCCATAATCGATTGGTATGTGTCGCCAAAGAACCAGCAATACTGCCCATGTGCTCTAAAGTCTGCAATCTCTTCGGCATTAAAGTCTTGACACTCATCAACAAACATATACTTGTAATTTGGTTTAGTGGATTTCTGCCACTCCTTAAAGTAATATACATGGTTTTTGGTCTGACCTATCTCTGCCAATTCATCAACGAAAAACTGTTTCAATGATTTCGTATAAACAATAATGGCATACGAATTAGTAAGAGTAGATACTTGTTTTGCCTTTTTTAGCAAAGTCAGTGATTTTCCAGAACCAGCAATGCCTTTAACAACTGCTGTTCTTTCTGCAGACATGTTGATTATTATCTGCTGATGTTGATCTGGGGTTAAACTATCTAATGCCATAGTTAATTGTTATAAGGTAAATTTTTATCTGCCATGTTATTGATTGCTCGGCAGTCTTTTTTAGGACTATTATGCATCAATTCTACTGCAAAATTCGTTTTGCATAAAACACGATAAGCGACTTTACTGATATCTTTCAATTTCCTTGTGTGAGTGACGTAAAAGGAATCCTGCATATAGCATCCAGAACAAATCCCTTCATGATTAAAGCAAGCTGCCGGTATAATACTTTTATAGAGCGATGTTTGTTTTATGTAGTTATTCAATCCAATGTTCATCATCTGCGGATAAAAAAGTATACTGTCATTGAGCTTTGTAGATACGTCTGTCATTATAAACACACCATCTGGCGAAAGCAAGGGGAATAAATGAGAAGCAATGAGTTCATAAGCATTTTTATTGAAAGTCTTATGTTGGACAAATTCGTTAATAGCCTTAAATGACATCATAAAATGATATTGTACATTCGTAAGATTAACTATATCTTTTATTTCCTGTTCAGAATTTATATAAATACATTGAGGATTAATATTGATTGTAATGCGCATTTCTTTAGAACTATTCACCGCTGACATTAAATGAAAGAGAAAACGTACTGCATCCACATTTGCATCAAAAGCGTCAACATTAACTCTTTTAAGATTTGGGAATTTAGATTGAAGAGCCACAATAGTACCAATTATTTCCCCTCCCGTACCACAACAAAAGTCAAGCAAATTTATTTCTTCCAGATTGATATAATGTTCTTTAAATCCTTTTATCGATAAAATCTGAGAAGTTATTCCATATGCTTCGGCGTAGCTTCTTGGAAAATATGTTCCCAAATATAACTTGACAAAGTCATAAGGTTGGTCTGGATTATATACTACTTCCATTGGCCTTGGCCCATATACAGCCCTAAAATCATCAAATATGATTCTATCCAGCCATTCGGGTATCGTTACGTTGTTATATTTCATATTTTCTTATTCTTACTACCAATTATCTTCTTCACATACAGAAGAACTTTTTTTACGTCAAATTACTTTGGTGTTAAAAAACACGAAAGTACCCGACTTCATTAAATCAAGAACTTTTTCAGGAAAGAAGGATGGTGTGTTCTTTACAGATTTACACATACCAACTGTCGCTTAATAAATTTTCTTATCACGAATTGTCACATTTTGACCACAAAGATAATCATAATTTTTGAGATATGGCCAATTTGCCAAAAGATTCTTCGCATTTTAGCTACATTTTAACAGATGAGAGCGACTTGCAGGCACAATTTGCTACAAATCGCTCCAACCATACTGCCTTGATTGCTTTAATAAGATTGTCCTTTCTTCTTCGTTATAGCACCCAAACCAAGTTTCCTCGTTCCATCCCAATTGGTGAGCTGATCTGCACAGCCATTAGAGCCACCAAGAGAAGTGTAGGTTTCTGCACTACATGACATATAATCAACGAAAGAAATAAAGTTGTCTATGATAGATGGCTCGTAGGTCACATCCCGTTCCGCAAATAGATGTGTCCAGTAAGTGACGCACTCTACATTGAATTTTGAACAGTCACGCCATGACATACCACTAAGGAAGTTGTTGACAGCCGAGGTTATACCTTCCTTTGTGCCAAGGTTCAATTCCATCTTATGGGCAACTGCCATGATGCCGTAGTAGATGGATGCAGCCTCTTTGTCGTTGAAGTTAGTTCTTGTAGTAAGTGCGAATGCCCTGAGGGCAACACGTCCTTCTGCGATGAAACGATTGAGAATGTTCTGGTATCGATCTTGCTTCTCTGCAGCAAGTCGAGCTTCGCGCTCCTTGCGCTCCTTTACCTTCCTTGCAGCCTCGTTGTACTCAGGTTCATTCCAAAGGGCATTCCACTTTCCCAAGAGGTTCTGGTAAGTTGACCGAAGCGAGTGCAGTTCGCTCTCAACCTTGTCGGCACGAGCAGTTTCGGCATTCTTGGCGCTTCGCAGTCGCTCTACGGCGTTTTCATCAATGAGTGTCAAGCGGTATTTGAGTCCATTCACCTCTTCTGTGAGAGTGGTTACTTTAGCACGAAGTCCACGGATTTCAACATCCTTTGATGAGATGATTCCTTCCTTGGTATTCAACTCATTGGAAAGATTCTTATTCGTGTCCCATGACATGCGGTACTGCCGTCCCAGGCTCTCAGCATTGGGCTCGCTCTTCCATTTTAGTCCAGCTGCCTTGATGAAACTGCCAATGGTTTCCCTAACCCCAGCATCATACGACTCTTTGAGCTTTGCAGTTTCCTCCTTCTTGTACTTGCCTGGCTGGAAGATCTTGGCAAGAAAGCCAGACTGGGCGTTCTTCAGTTCTTTCTGTGCTTCCTCTTTCTGTTGAGTGGCAATAGATGCTTCTGCTTCAATCTCTGCTTTCAGCTTCTCTGCCTCTGCAATGGCCAGTTTTGCTTGACGCTCAGCCTCCAGTACCACCTTGCTCTTGTGTCTACGTTCCCGTTTCTCTTCTTCGGAGAGTTCATGATACGGGATGCCTCGTTCCAAACCATACTTTTTGCCCACCTCATTATAGTACTTGGTGTGGAGGTCGGAGAGATATTCGGACTTGTCCTTGGCAGTTTCTCCCCATACCTTGGCATACGATACACGCTCGACCATTCCCTTGCTTGCCTCAGTCTTGATGTAGTTGCTGCGTTCCTCCTTGGGCAATGCCTTCCACTCTTTCGTTGACAGTATCTTGTCGGGATTGTCCTTACTTATATACTGGCTGCCGATGCGTCCACGTTTCTTGACTTGCTCTACAGGAACGGTCAAGGCATGGGCATGGACACCCGTCTCATCACAATGCACGTCGAAGCCAATGATGTTTTCCTCGCCCCACATACTGCAGCAGAACTGATAGGTGTCCTTGGCCCACTCGTAGATAGCAGGCATCAGTTTGATGTGGCTATTGTCTGCGTATGGGTCAGAGGTATCTATCTGTTGTTCGCCAAAGGCCAGTCGTTTCATCACTTTGTGGTCACCACCAAAGATAATATTCACCAATCCGTTTGGACTGTTCTTCGCTATCTGGTCGGGATGATTGGCATCCATGTATGGTTTGAACCCCAATTCATCGTGACGCTGCTGGAGGCGTTGATGAAGTGGAGTAGGATTGGAGCCAAGGGGCATGACCTTGCACCCCTTGGTGATTTCAAAGTTGAGGTGCTTGCGTGAGAAGTTGTAGTGGTTGTTCTTCTCCGTCTCGGCATTCTTGGACTGGTAACGTTTCTCGTCCCAGCCTCTGCGCTCTGCCTCGCTACCCATCTGTGCAGAGAACGATTTCTTGTCGGTGCCAACATGGATAGACGCGCGTGGTATATTCATTTCCATTGAAACTTTTGTATTAGTGTTATACATCGTTTATAATGTCTGTAAGTGGAGGATGCCAGGTCTCGGGCGGTGCCTGAGCATAATAGGAGGACTTTTTAAGTGAGCGGCTATAGCCTGTGAATCTAAAAGTCCCTATTATGTTTAGGACTTTTACAAAAGTCCGTCACGCCACACGGGGCGAGGCTTCTCCATTGTCATAATTTCCGATAGCAGTTTTGACTGGTATGTACCAAATGACCTTGACGGATGTAGTCATTAATCCACTTGGCCGTGGTACTCTCAGGATAGCCTTGCTTCTTTGATATAGCCCGATAGGTCTCTCTGTCAAATGTGTCTGGTAGGGCAGCCAACAGTTGTTCCATCTTTCCTTTCTTCGTGACAATCTCCCCCTGCCCATTAGTAGTGACCTTGCTCTGTGGCAAATGGGCATAGCAATAGACTGTATGGTAGATGAGAACATCACCTATCGCCATAGCGATGTCGAAATCATCTTTTGAGCATCGCAACAAGATCCGGCTACCGTCCTTTGGAGTCAGTGCAGAAGGATTGGACGTTTCGTCCATAAACCTGATAGAGGTCAGTACCATCATAATGCGAAACACGGTGAAGGCCAAGCGGCGTACTACACTCTGCATATCATGCGAGATGTCATCGACCGCCGCTTGATTCATCTGCCTGAAATGCTCATTGAATACCTTGCAGTATTCTTGAGGGATGACAATGCGGTAACTGCCACCACGGAAGAATGACTCGCGACGTTGCTTGTATAGCTTACCCAACTGGAAGAATCTCTCACGCAAAGTGTAGTTATCAGAATTGTGGCTGACACTCTCGACAAGGACATCACGGAACTCTGCCTTGAATGGCATGTGATAACAGGTGATGCGTGAGAAGGTGCCATCCTCAGCCTGAGGTGTCAAAGTGTAGAGCTGTCCAGGCGTTCCAGAAAGACATATGGCAAGCATCGGTCTCTCAATGACACGATATTCGTCATCCTTTCTGCGGCTCAGGTCTATGGGTTCATGGTGATAGCTCTTGCGGATGATGGAGCTGTAGTCACCATACTCCGATTTCAGTATGGCGCTCAGTGTATCACATTCCGTATCGAATATCAGACCTATGCCGTCGTTGTTGTCCAACTGCTGTATGACGGATGCCGCACTACTGTTGGTAGGAATGAAGAGTGTACGACGGTGTGGTGCTTCATCAACATTGGAAGTATCTTTCTCGCCAGACTTTGACTCGCTTTTACTCTCCTTATATTCTCTCATCAGCCGCTCGGAAGCTTCACGCAGTTCGTTGTGGATGGGAGCCACAATCTCGCGACAATATTTCAGCGAGCCTTTGCCCATACCGGCATCGGCCATAACAAAGAAGTATAGCATAGGGTACCAATCATCGTAATTGTATTCACCGACTACATTGTGGAGTGTGGCTGAGATGCAAGTCAATGTGCCCATCAGCATCATGTCTCGGTCATCTTCGGAGATGCAGTTGCCCAACACTTCCTTTAGGAAAGGTGGAAGCATATCGTATATGAAGGCAGGGAAATGTGGAAGGGATTCTTCATCCAAAATCCATTTGGAGTCCACTTCGATAGGCTGGATATTTGGTCTTTTGGATATTTGGTTGTCAGAACCATAAGTCCAAATATCCAAAGTTCCAACGGATGACTTTTGGATTTCTTTGGGATTGGAAATGTCAATACCAGCATCTTTCGCCATCTGAAAGAATGTGGCGATAGATAT
>ODAJ011753654.1_pt1 | contig 13554 bp, 18 predicted proteins | sample 1539241 | NCBI WGS metagenome assembly ODAJ01 (sample SAMN02144231, study PRJEB22623) | gut metagenome | biome: sheep rumen | host: Ovis aries | place: New Zealand | reverse complement strand
ATAGATACTGCTTTGCGGCTATTGATCCCTGGTACAGAACAAGATGTTAGTTATCTATTACATAATGTTATCGAAAGTTCATCTGAAGAAGAAAAGCAATTACCTGATATAAAATTTGAATATGGAGTTGGTAATAAAGATAGTAATACTGGTTTATATGATTTGAGGTAGGTAATGAGTAAAATACCTAAAGAACAAATTTCAGTTTCAATTTCTCCAATGGAGAAACAACAATTAGAAGAATTAGCTAAAGCAAGAGATCTTTCTTTGTCGGCTATGTGCCGAAGAGCTATTCAGGCTTATTTATATGCGGTTAACAGTAGGAAACGTAAAGTAAATTCCATTAAAAATACTTAGGATTGCTGACTAATACAGCGGAGCTGTGGCGCACAACCTCTGAGCCATTCACCTCTCCTGAGCTCAGATATTTCGACCGAAAATCACTAGATTCCCGCGTATGTATTTTCATTTTGAATTTGAAAATTGCGTTTAACGGGCGGCCGCATTTTATCTCTTTCTCTTGGAAAAAGCGTATAAAAATCAAAAATTTAACTAATTTTAAAAGGATTTTTGCAAAAAATTTTGGTTTTCATTTCCAAAAATGAATTTTCATTTTGAATTTTCGTTTTTAATTTTCATTTTCAAACGTTTCTGCTATAAAATTTTCATTTTCAACCTCATTTTTATATGATATAATATAAAAAACAGAGAAGAAATAAGAAATTATGCCTGATCTGTAAAAAAGTACTTGTCAGGAGCCCTGTTTTTATGCTATAATATATATAAAGAGAGAGGGAGAAGGAGGAAATCATGAACGAGACGTGAAAATAAAGTGAACTAAACCAAAAGAAAGTACTTGACAGCAGACATAAAAACATGATATAATATAATTAGAAAAAAGGGAGAGGAAAAAGTCCAAACCCTGAGAGGATGACCTCCTCAATAAACAAAGAGTCAGCCAAAGGGGCTGACCAAAGGACAGCCGCAAGGCAGAAAAGGAGAACTACCATGACCGAGACCAAGACCACCCAGAAGGACCTCTACGCCCGCATCGCTATGGCTCTTGCAGACGACCCCGAGATCGTTGCTTTCTGCGAGAAGAAGATCGAGCAGATTGAGCGCAACGCCGCTCGTCCCCGCAAGCCTAAGGTGAACGCAGAGGTTGTCGAGTTCCGTGAGAACGTCTACAACGCCCTCGCTAACCACGATGAGCCTGTCACCAACAAGGACATGGCTGCGGAGTTTGGTTGCTCTGCTCAGAAGATGAGCGCTGCCCTCCGTTACCTCGTCAAGGAGGAGCGTGTTGTTCGTCACGAGGGTGAGAAGAAGAGCGATCCTGCCACCTTCGAGATCGCTTAGTTTTGCCCCTGCGGCGGCCAGGGTTAACAACCGCCACTTGCTTTGTTTTTACTAATTTTTTTAAGGAGAGCTAATGAATCCTGGAGACGTCAAGTATTCTTTCACTGACAAGAACGGAACCCCGCAGACGGTGGTTATTCCTGCTGAGGTCTTCAGGCAGGCTCGTCGTGATAAGGTTAGTAATGCGGTCGCTATTGCGCGTTATCTGGCAGAGCAGGGCTACAAGGACATGTCTGAGGTTGAAGAAACCTCCAAGGCCAAGCAGTCCAAGGTTCGTACTCGTAAGCCTAATAATACCAAGCGTGAGATCATTAATCTCCTCGTCGATACCGTGAATGAAGCGTATGACGAGTATGGCAAGGCAGAGGTAACCAATCCTGAGCGTCAGTTCCGCTTTGAGATTGATGGCAAGGTGTACGAAGTTACTCTTGTTCAGAAGCGTGGTTAGGCCAATAGCGATTTCATGCGGAGGCCCGTATGCTGAAAAGCGTGCGGGTCTCTTTTTTTGGGGCGTGCGGGGCAAAAAAAGGCCGTCACTTTAATTATACCACAAAAATGCGGTCCTGTCAAGTGAAAATCTACAGATGAGACCGTATGCGCTTTGGGTCTGCGACGTATGCTAGTTCTGGGAAAATTCTGGGAATTTTGCGTATGGGCGTATGCGAGCCGCGAATTCACGGGAAAAAGCCGTATGCGTGCACACGGCGCGGCAGGACCGAACATGGAACACCAGTTCGATTTGGGGTACCTTATAGAACATCAGTTCGGTTTTTGAAAATCGAACACCAGTTCGATAGAACGTTTGTTTGGCGAATACTTGTTCTGTAATTTAGATAGGGGTGTTGGTAGTACACCTGTTTTGACCTCCCCGCATAATGCGCATTAACCAGACCACCCGGTTCCATAGGCTATTTGCCCTTGGCCTCGCCTGTAGCTTTATTGTAGGCGATTTTAGGCGATTTGAAAAGACTTCTCACAGAATCTCCACAAACGAATTTTTAGAACACCAGTTCGATCGTGCCGGCCAACTAGAACACTAGTTCGATTAAGTGATCACGATCTCGAGGATCGCACGCGATTTAATCGTGCGCGATTTAATAGGGCAAAAAACATCCGCGCCCTAGGGACTCACACGGTCAACCTAGGGCGCGGGAACTTTAAAGGGTAGGCAGTTTAGCGACTTGCCTAGGTCGCGCGGCTACGCGAGGGAATACGTAACCGACTTACCGTCCACGTTCTTGTGGAGGTATCCGAGCTCACACGCAACGCGGCAGACCGCAGCGGCCTTTTGCGTCGTGGTAATCTCGGGGATACCAAGGTTCACAATGTCCTTGGTACCCATCCCGTCACCGTGGGCGCTGATAGCGTCACGCACCCTAGCAGCGAGCGCTTCGTTACCAAGACGCGCCTTAGAAACCTGCTTGGCGCGCGGCTTGGTGATGCTTGCGTGCATCTTGGTCAGCACCTCGACAACCTCGGGGTTGTCCTCGCAACGCTCGATAGCAAAAGCGAGGGCATCGGCGCGGGTAATGCTGTTCTGCTTGGTGGTCATAATATCCCACCTTTCTCCCCCGTGGGGGTTATTTCTAGCTAGGCCCTGTGCCTAGCTAAACGGCAGAGGGTGAGGGTCACTTAGGGCTAGGTTCAGCGTTTCCGCTAACCGTCCCAAGGGGCATTACTGTCGGGTGGGCAACACTCTCGCCCTAAGCGCCCTCATAGACCTATTTCAGGTCTTGATATCCCATTTTCAAGGTTCCCGCCTTTGGGGCGCTTGCTCCCCCTCGGACAATTACATATTACACCCTTAGAGGGCTGAAAGGGACGAGAATCTGGACCAACCGCTGAACGGTAGGTTTTTATCGGTGAACGGTCAAACGCATAAAACGGAGCGTTTATTGCATACGTTGCGTTTTTGATCATTCCGCTTTTTTGCATAAAACTGGGCAAAATGGGTGTTTTTATGCACACTACCACTCACCGACGTTTTCCTACCGTTCACCGAGTCAAGTCTTGTTTTTTGGTCGCGGGTCTGGTAAAATTTTCGGCCATCTGCGATGGCCGGATTAACAATTGGCTACTTTACATAAGATACTTTATCACGGTTTGTCGCTAATACGAGTCTTTTACCTGCAGGAATGCGTGAAAATCTACTTTACATAAGATACTTTATCAGAGGTTTTGGCCGGCGCAAAAAGTTTACCTTAGCTAACTCTTTCGAGATCCGGCGCAAAGTTACCCCAGGTTAACTTTTACATAAAAGAACAGGGCGGGTTTTTCCCGCCCCATCCCGTTACTTGTGGCTTTGCACCTTGTGCCATTCCTTGCAGCTAAACACGGGCCATGCAAACTGCTTGTGGTGCTTCTGCTTGCGAGCACGCGCCTTAAAGTAAATTTCGGCTTCAATCTCGCAATCTTGCAGCGCGTGATGGGCTTCTGCATAATCCTTATCCTGCATAAGGTAGGCGTACACCGTTTCAGCGTTTGTCTTTACGTTGCCCTTATCAGTCATAAGATTGTTAATCATGCACCAACGCACATACTTATTAGTGTCGCAAATGGTAGCGAGTGCCATAGTCATAATGTCCACAATCTCGACATTCTCACTGAAAAAATCGTTTCCAAAATACATGTGGGCGTTATCATTCAACACAGAGTAATCAAACTTTGCATTGTACGCACACATAACCGTGTGGGCGTTGTAACGCTCAGAAATAGCGTTAAAGTCAGCTGCAATCTCGGCGAACGGCTTAACATCAATGCCATGAAACACGAGTGCGTCACGATAGAAATCAGACTTGTTGCGCATGAAACTATCGCGGGCAATCAGAGTCGAGCCAAAAGGCGCGTTTGCAATCTCAGAGACGAGCGCGTTGTAACGCTCAAGAACCACACCGTGAGAATCGCAAACCATCCATGCCACGTCAAACGCGAGACGCGCGTCGGTGATAGTCTCAATGTCGAGGATAGCAAAAACCTTACGCATGATAGAACCCCCCTTGGTTCCCGAGGGCGGAGCCTTTTCCCCGCCCGACAGCTATTACTATACGCTCATGCGGCGACTTTGTCAACGATTTTTTGCCCTTCATAGTCTCTTCACAATTCGATCAACGCCTGGAAAACAGAACACTAGTTCGATGAGGATCCCGGCACGATCAAGTCACCCTGAGTAAACTTTTGCTAGGTACCTCCCGCCCTCCCTCCCTTGTAATGGTAACTGTTTAGCTTTTGGGTGTCAATAGGCAACACAAAATTGTCACAATTAGTGCCGGCCGCAAAAGTTAGCTTAGGCTAACTCTTTACAAAGATAAAGACCCCGTGCGCGGCCTACGCACGGGGTTTTAGATAATGCGGGTTCTAACCCCACCCATCGGGTTTTGTAATTTTTGCGGAGTTTTTAGGGTGACCCCGCGCACCCTAGGCCTTACCCGACCTTGTGGTAGGTGACCTTCTTACCGTCGGTGACCTTCTCAAACAGCCCCAGCTCCACAGCCACACGCAGCACAGCGCTAGCCTTCTGGGTAGTGGCAATCTCGGGGTTGCCGAGGTTCACCACATCCTTCGTGGTAACGGCACCCTCAGTGTGGTCAGCGACCCACTTAGCAAGGTTCTCGTTCATCACGCGAGCCTTGGACGTGGTAGCCTTGCGGGGCTTGGAGATGCTGTCAAGCATCCTTTGAAGCACCTCGCAGACCTCAGCGTTGTCAAGGTTGGCAATGGCGAACTCGAGGGCGGACTTGCGGGTGATGGTGGTCTCGGACATGGTGACCTTCTTTCTGCGGGGCGTCCCCGCGGTTGTGGGGTTCGGCTTTTCTGTTCCCCTTCCTTGACTATTACTATACGCTCATACCCCTAATGTGTCAACGACTTTTTTTCCTTCACAGTTCCTTCACATTTGATCGTCTAGGTTGCGGGAAAACCGTTCGCCGCTCTTTTCCTACCGTTCACCGACTTCCCTGGATTTTCGCTTGCGTTTTTATGCGCGGCGTGGTAAAATTTTTCGGCCGCAAGCGGCCGGGGTTTCTATTATACCACATAAAGGAATCCAAAAGTAATAGTCAAATTCAAATTCATAAAATCTCCACATTTGAGGCCGGCGCAGATCTTGCAAATTAACCTTAGCTAACTTTCTTGTCAAGTAAAAACCCCTCATGTGAGGGGTTTTCTTTTAACGCTTGTTCTGAATGGCCTTCCACTCAGGACAACGGAAAACAGGCTGCGCGAGACGGTGAACCAGCTTCTTCTTGTAGCTCTTTGCCTTAAAGAAGATTTCAGCTTCAATATCACAATCTGCTAGTGCGGTGTGAGACTCAGAAAAATCTACATTGTTAGTGAGATACTGATAAACAGTCTCCGCGCTAGTCTTCACATTGCCCTTTTCAGTGACAAAGCCATTAGAAATGCAATAGTTGACATACTTGTTAGTTGCGCAAATAGTACCCATCGCCGCAACCATAATGTCAAGATACTTCACAGAATCGTCAAAGAAGTTCTCGCCATAGAACCAATTGCAATTCTGATTAAGAACGCAAATGTCAAATGCGGCATTGTACGCGCACATGATAACATTTGCATTGTACTCATACTGAAGAGCGTTAAACTCTGCGGCGATAGTAGAAAGCTTAGCAACGGGCACAGAATCAAAAGTGATAGCATCACGATAGAACGGATACTTGCGCTTGCTAAAACTGTCACGGGAAAGCATCGGCAGACCAAGAACACTGTTCACAACCTCGTCAACAAGAAAGTTGGCGCTAGTGAGAAAGTTACCCTTAGTATCGTAGACTTTCCAAGCCACATCAAAGACAAAGCGAGCATCGGTGACAGTCTCAGTGTCAAGAATAACATAGATGTTCTTAGTAGGCATTTGAGAATCCTTTCTCTTGCTTGACGTTGATATTATTATACCCATAGATAAAAAGTTTTGCAACTACATTTTTTTCTTCACAATTCCTCCACAAATGCGGCCGGCATCGAACACCAGTTCGATTTAATCTCTAAAATAAAACCCCGTAGTCTTACCTAGGATGACTACGGGGTAGGCGTTTCTTTACTTAAAGGCTACTCACACTCGCACGCCTAAACCTTTGCTTTCGCCTTTTGTAGTGTTAGAAAATGGCTCCTTTCCTCGTCCCTCTTGACAATTATATTATAATTTTTAGTTGACTAGGATGCAAGTGTCTTCATAAAATCTTCATAATCGCAACCGGCGCGAGATGCGGAGACTTTGTGGAGTCTCTTTTCTCACTTGACTTTTAAACGCAAAGGATTTTTGCCCAGCGCTGCACGTCAGGATGATTAATAATTTTTTCAATTATTTCATCATCCCAATAAAGAAGCCTGTCATTTAGCTTAAACCTGTAAGGGCAAACCATCATCATAGCGCCACGAAGAACATTCTCCATAGCTAGTGCATCTTCATCACTTTTGCACACAAAGTAATGTTTAATCTCTACACTACTAGTTTTAGCCATTTCAGCATAGTGATAAGATGCTTGCTGATTACGCCTGTTTCTAAGGTTGCTAGCTTTGCCCACCTTTGTAATGATAGACAAATCTGCAAGAGAAATCTTGTCAATGTAAGCATAGTGACCATTTGCAGAAGGCACAGAAGAATTTTCTTCATAATTCTTCTTTTTCATGCCCTCGCTTTTCAGTTGTGCGATAATCCCGCAAAGAACATTGACAATATTCTTTTCATCATAGGCATTGCCGTGCCACGCTGCCCGCACGTCTGCATTATCATCAAAAAGGATACTGTCCTTAATCTTTGCAATACGGCTCTTATTAGTGCCATACTTGACAACGTGAATTTCATTGAACACGTTTCCAAAGTGCTTAGTAAGCCATTCCTTTTTAGCCTGCCGCACCTTGCTATTGTAAGACTTAGAGCCATTCATAGCGCTCCAGCTAATCACACCAACGGTGATACCAAAGCTGCGAAGAGTGGTCAAAATGCTTTTGAGAATCAGCATTTCTTTACACAGGGGTTTTGCGACCTCATAAGGGGTAACATCTTCATTGTGAAGAGATTCAAGCCAACCGTCAACTCCATAGAGGTCAGTAATAGTGCCATCCATATCAAAGTAAACAGCCTGCATGATTTTCCTTTCTCTTGGATAGCTCCATTTTATATTATTGATTTTGAATTGTCAATCATCTTCATAGAATCTTTATAATCGTGGCCGGCTAAGAACGTAGAGTTTTTGTAGAGAACTCCAAAACTCTTTGTTTTAATCACCAAAGTCGAGCAGAGGTCTATCATCTAGCGCAATCAAAAGAAAACGCTCTTCTAGCATTTCATCTTCGGGCAGATAAAGGACATCAAGAAGTTCGCTTTCTCTGTCATCTTCAATCCGCACAGGCAAATCTCCATGCTCTAGGTACATTTGCTTTAGCCTAAAAAGAAGCTTTGAAATTCTCATTTTTTGCTCCTAACTGATGATAGTTGCAATTGCGGTAACAATAAAGAAGATGATGCCCCAGCCCACATAGATAGGTGGCATCCAATAATTGTGATTATCTAGCCAACACAGTACGCAAGTCCCTAGCGCGATGAAACAAAGCCAACCAAACACGATGAACAGATTTGTAAGGGTCTCAATCATTTTTTTCTCCTTTCGTTTACCTTAATTAAATTATAACATAATAAAATGATTTTGACAAAGGAAAATTTGATTCACAGTTTCTTCACATTTGCGGCCGGCAAAGTTAACCTAAACTAACTTCATTTTTAAAATCAATCCCGCCCACGCAGCGCTAAGCAGTACGTGGGCGAGGAAACAGTTTTAATTTTTGATTTTTAATCACGCTTGCAAATGAGGGCATCTAGAATTCTCATTTGCAAGATAGCGACTATTTTTTATGCGGCTCGCTATCGCCGCGTTTTATATATAGGGGACACCGCCCGCACCGAAGCCAAGAAGCATCTTTTCTCCTTTCTCTTGGATTCCCTCTTGTCAATTAATAATATACTCTAGTTGTTCTAAGGAATCAAGTACAAATTTCAATTCACAATTCCTTCATAAATAGAATCTGAAATTAGTTTTCATTTCCAAGAGGAAACAAATAGCATTTTCATTTTATCATGTCCACTTTTGGGAAACAAGTATTATTTTCAAATTCATAAAATCTCCATAAATGCGGCCGGCGATCTGCATCGAACTGGTGTTCGGTTTTGGATAAAAGAAAAGGCGCTAGCGACCGAAGCCGACTAGCGCCTACCTGCTACCCCAAAGGTTGACAGGATTTTACCCACGCATGGGCGAGCCTTTTAACGACTTGCTCAGGTCGAGAGACTAACCAATCTTGCGGTAGGTAATCTTCTTTCCCTCAGTGAGCTTCTCGAAGAGTCCCAGCTCAACGCCCACGCGAAGGACTGCCGCAGCCTTCTGCGTAGTCATAATCTCAGGGATACCCATCTCAGTAGCAGCCTTAGTGGTGATAGTCTCAGGCGAGACGTTCCACAGAGCACGCGCGGTGTTCTCATTGTTCAGACGAGCCTTGCTGACCTGCTTTGCACGCGGCTTGCTGATAGACTCAAGCATCTTGCTAAGAACCTCAGTGACTTCCTCGTTCTCGAGGTTGGAGATAGCGAACTCGAGAGCCTGCTTGCGGGTCATCTTCTCTGCCATTTGGCACCTGCTTTCTGCGAGTCTTTCTCGCGATTTGGGGATTGCCTTTTGCTCTCCCTCTGACAATTAATATAATACGCTCCTTTAGTAGTCTTGTCAATGGGAATTTTGTCTCCACATTTCCTACACATTTACCTGGAGTCGAACATGCGTTCGATTTGGCCGGCACAAGATGTGGAGTTTTTGTGGAGAACTCCTTAACTCCATTGACTTTACGTGAACAGAATCTCCCACAGATAAGTCAAATCGACGTGCAGCAGATTCTCAAAGAAATCGAAGAGGGCAAAAAGAGGTTCCCACAAAAGCTGCATGAAATCCCATCCGAAGATATCAATGATGGTGTTGGTGAGGTTCGCAGCGAGCAGGGTGGTGAGATAAGCAAACATTGTAATTCCTTTCTTTAGCGCGGTGAAATAGAGCTGAAAATCATGACGATTGCTAGAATGAAAGAAACCGTGAGCATTTATCCTCTTTCCTTTATGCGTCGTTTTCTTACAAGATCAATATATCAGAGATAGAGGATTTATGCAAGGTCTCCACAAATCCTCCACACTTGCCCTTATTAGAGCTGACGCTCAGTGCAGAACGTGGCGCCCTGAAACTTGACTTGATAGTGGCTCACGTCGGCGCCGTCGGTGAACGGAACGCTATCCTTGTGCCACGTCTCACCAAAGACCTTTTCAGTGACGAGCATTTCAGCGACCTCGCCCTTATTGTACTTACTAGCCTTGCAAATGGCGTCGAAGTTAGCCTTGGTGCACTTATAGACAACGTTGCCCATTTCTACGATGGTACGCTTTATAGCGTTAGTGGGACGGAAACGCAGCGCCGCATATCCTCCACGCTTGCTAGAGGTGCGAGAGAGGACGGTGAACAGAACAAGCGTTCGAGCGTCCACATTGTCCATCTTGACAACGTAGAACATACCATCAAGGATAAAGCAGAACATATAGTCGTGGGTGAAAGCAATGCGCGTGTAACCCTCGCACATAAGAATCTGAATGGTGGTGTCGGTCATGGTGTGCCCCTTTGGTCGGTGTCCTTTTGACAATTTGATTGTCTCATGTTGTCCGCCTAAGGTCAATAGTCATAATCGGCATCTCCACAATCTCCACACAATTTAAGTTATCAACATGTTTTCAACAAATGTTGAAAACTCCTGGGTTCTGGGATGTTGATTTGTTGAAAAGTTGTTGAAAAAAAATTTTGTGAAAATTTTGTGATTCCTCTTGACTTTTGCCGCGCGTTGTGCTAAAATTTTCGCCCATACATGGGCGCCATTTCTATTATATCACACTTAAGAGAAAATGTCAAACTCTCAGAGCCTTTTTAAGGGTTCACAAATACTACATAATTACACACGATAACAAGGTGCCTAACTAAAAAAATACGCCGTGTGAGCCCTTCAGAGCCATTCTAAGCCCTTGTAGGTAAAAGTGCTTACTTAAATAGGGCAAAAGCTCAAAACGTCTTAGAATGGCTTGTTTGAAAGTTAGCCAAGGCTAACAGTTGCCGCCTAAAAAAAGGCGTTACGCCTTTTTTTAGTTGAGCACCAGAACGCTATTGAGAACACTCTCATGCACATTCAAGTTACCATTGTGAGTAGTTGCCACGTCGTAGAACTTGCCATACTTAGTAGTGTAAACCTTAGTGATAGTGGCGTTATCGTTTGCGGTGACGGTGACGTTGTAATCAGCATAGTTACGAGTCTTGTAAGTGGTGTTAGTAGTGGCGTTCATCGTAGTGTCCTTTCTTTTAGTTCTTTTCCCTAACTAGATGATACTACTAAGCGCCCCTTGAAACCTTGAGATTCTAGGACTACACAAAACCATCACAATTAGAAACTTTCTAAAAAAGTTGAGATTGTCGCTTGCATTGCCCTGCGCGGTGTGGTAAAATTTTCGGCCATCCACGATCCACCGATTACTACAAGTACTCTAATAGATAGGTACCTACTACATACATAGATACATACACATCCATACACAGATACATACATACACATAGGCCCATGGGCATGTGTGTGCATGTGCATAATGTGCATGTGCATAGTACAGACATAGCACATACGGTGAGCCAGCCGCGCCGAACCAGCCAGCCGAGCGACCTAGTGTAGCGAGCCTAGCAGAGACAAGCGCCGCACACTCAAGCCTTTTATCTGTTATCTTCTCTTGGAGAAAGTGTGCAACTAAAAAGTGATTAAACTTTTTAGTTAGACCTCAACGAACTCAGTCGCGAAAGCGGATTCGTGAACGTTGTAACGGTTTCCGTTTTCATTCTTGACATTGTAGAACGTACCCCACTTTGCATAGGTGGTAGTGGACTCTACGACAAAGCGACCAGCATAGGCGCGAACGTCGATACGGTTCTGGTTGCTGTAGAGGTCGTTGGTGTTGGTGTAGGTTTTCATCGTCTCGCCTTTCTCTTTGTCTTTCTTCAATTAGAGTGTAGCGAATAAACAGGCTTGTGTAAAGACTTTCACAAAGTCTACATAACTCAAAAGTCTACGTTTTGCGCGGTTCATCGATGTGACTTGCATAGGCGGATAGTTTAATTCTTTATCTCTGTGGGGCGGGGCGCCATGGTGACCATGGTACGCCGAGCCGCCCGCGCCAAAGCAATTCTTGCCATACCTGAACTCAGTTAGAAATGCTACTAGGGGGCACCATTTAGTCCTTTCACCAAAGTGTTACCCTAGGTGAACTTTGCCCCGTCCAAAAAAATGTCAAGAGCAATTTTGCATTTTGATTTCGATAATTACCAACCTAGAGTATCTTTAATTCTACGCTGTCTACTAGTTCCTTTATTTAGTTTAGAATCATTAATCCCTACACCGCTAAGTTCACTAATCAATTTTTTCTTTGCTGATCCTTTCTTTCCGCCAAGTGTACTTTTAAAGCCTTTAGTTAACATTCTTCGTCCCATATTTCCTCCTTTCTCTTTAATTATATTTTACCAAAATAAATTTATTTTGTCGATATAAATTATTTATTTTATTAAAAAAAATTTTAACTTTTCTAAGAATTTCCCTTGACAACCTCTTAGATATATGTTATACTTTTAACGAAGATAAGAAATTTTTATTAAAGGAGGTTTTCCCTTGGAATTAGACTATTCACTTACTACTCCAGAAGAAAGAGTAGCTTATGTAAAAGAGCTTCTTGCCAAAGATAAAAGAAGACGAACCCAAGATGACCTTCCTCTTTACGACAATAAAACCCTAAAAATATTAGCAGATTACATGTTATTTACACACGACCGCAATCAAACTAAAAAAGAACGAGAAGAAAAATATCCTATATTAACGCCCAATAGAGAATTTACAATTGATAAGAGGCAGGTATCTTACGAAGGACTAGTTGATAAATTAGAGAACGGTGAAGATGGTTTATATAATCTTATCCGTGTTGACAAAGGCCAAATTCTAGACCCTAAAGATCCAATTACAGAAGAAGATATAGATACTATTCCTGGCATTAAAGAATGCATGGATGTTATTCTTTCTCTCAAAAAACAATTGCCAACTGCATCTAAATACCAACGTAAGCATTTAAATCAAGCAATTATTGATAGTTGAAAACAAGCTTATTTAATAAAAGGGTCATTTCATCAAATCGGTAGAATTAAATCTGCATCTCAAATAAAGACTTTAGCAAATATCCCTATTCCAGAAAAAATTTATTTAGATGCGGATAAGATGCCGCATTCAGATATGCCATTATCTTTTCTTAATCCAGAACATATATCATTCCTTCTTCAATATTATCAAATATTAAAAGAAGAATCTTGAGAAGATTTACATTCAGATATGCATTGGCATCTAATAGACTTAGAAAATATAACAGCCAAAGCTTTAGAAAAAAAATATCCTCTTCTTTGATGATTATTAATTTATAAAATAGATGGTTTAACAAATGAAGAAATTCAAGAAAAACTCTATGATCAATTTGGAGAATGACATAGCGAACAATATTATTCTACTACTTGACGTAAGCGTATTCCTAAATTAATTGCGGATCAATATGCGAAAGATTATGTAATGTGATATTATACTAATGTAGAAAAAGGTTACTGAAAGAAATGTAGTAAATGCGGCCGAGTTAAATTAGGCCATCCACTATTCTTTGCAAAAAATAGCAGCAAAGATGGCTGATACTCTCAATGCAAAGAATGTAAAAACAATAGCAGAAAAAATAAATAGAAAGGAGGAAGCGTATGGCAACTGGTCGTAAAACATGCAGTAAATGCGGACGTTCATTAAAAGAAACTGATTTCTTTAAAATGAAAACAGGAGAAAGATGCGACCTTTGTAAAGATTGTCTAACGCAATATATTGACAATCGCAATCCTGAAACCTTTCTTTGAATACTAGAAATGTTTGATGTTCCATATTTTGAAAAGAAATGAATTCAAATTGCAAATGATCGTTATCTAAAAGACCCTGCTAAATTTGGACCTAAATCAGTAATTGGAACTTATTTGCGAACAATGAACATGGTTCAGTATGCGGATTATACTTTTGCAGATTCTGACCACTTAAAACAACCAGAGGTAAAAGAAGAAC
>ODAJ012174676.1_pt1 | contig 13559 bp, 17 predicted proteins | sample 1539241 | NCBI WGS metagenome assembly ODAJ01 (sample SAMN02144231, study PRJEB22623) | gut metagenome | biome: sheep rumen | host: Ovis aries | place: New Zealand | reverse complement strand
GCTGCACACCTCATCGTAGGTCTCCAACTGGAGGAAGGCCCCGAGGACCCTCGCGTCGAACTTCTCCCACAGGGGCGGCTTCACCCCGGCCGCATAGGCATAGGCCGCCAGGACGAGCTCCCTCACACGGTTCCAGGTCTTCGCCCCACCGGAGTGGCGGACGAACTCACGGCGGGCTTCCGCCGTCACTGTGCTGCTTTCTGAATCTGTTGACATGGCGCGTATAATATTATTCCCGATAAATATAGCAAAGACACCACTCTCCGTCAAGAGCGCGGGACGATTTAGTCACGAAGCTCTTTTTGCCCTTGTAAAACTTTTTACGTTTTTATTATACTTTTCTTTGATTATTGAAATATTATTCTTTTCTTTGTCGGCAGCTACACAAATCCTCGAAAAAGGACAAAATAATGAAACGTGTCACCATATACAACGAGAAGGGCGGGGTCGGGAAGACCACGGTGACGTCCCTTCTGGCCGCCTGGCTCGCCTACGGCTGCGGCCGGAGGGTGTGCGTCCTCGACTTCGACTACCCGTCCTTCCACCTGATGGACCTCCGCTCCAGGGAGCGCACCATCCTGAAGGACCCGCGTTCGCCCCTCGCCACCTGGCTCTCCGCCCATCCCGCCGGGGAGCCCTACGACCTCTTCCGGATCGTCCCTGGGAGCGGCGGGGTCTACACCCCCGGGGAGGTCTTCCCCCTCCTTAAGAACCTCTTCAGCACCCCCTACGACTACGTCCTCTATGACTTCCCCGGGCGCTTCACGCCCGAGGAGCCGGTCGCCTTCATGGCCGCCAACGGCTTCGTGGATTTCCTGGGGGTACCGATGGACACCGACACGCAGTCGCGCCGGAGCGCCCTCGTGGTGGCCGACGCCTTCAAGCGTCACGGCATCCCCCTCGCCCTCTTCTGGAACAGGGTCACCCTCTGCGAATCGAAGGGTGACGGGAAGCGCTTCGAGAGGGGTGCGGCCCCCTTCCGGGAGCGCGGGATGGAGGTGATGGACGAGGCGGTCCGCGACATCCGGAAGCTCTCCCGCGACAGTTCGGAGATGACCTTCGTCCGCTCGACCCTGTGCTTTCCCGACCGTTACGTCAACCTGCGGAGCCCGGGGATCATCCCGTTCCTCGAGGCCCTGAAGGCCCGCATAGACCGTTCAGACCCCGTATCCCTATGAGTACGCTTCACGTCATCCTCCTGGCCTTCTTCGGGGCCGTCTTCCTCGTCCTCGTCATCCTTCTCCTCCTCCCTTCCCCACGAGTGAAGGCCCCCGTGGAGAGGGACATCAAGGTGGACGCCGGGGCCGGCAGCATCATCACCGTCCGCAAGGTCGGGGACGTGACCTCACTGCTCATCCAGCCTTCCGTCCGCGACAGCTGGGAGGGAGAGGGCGGCGTCCCCCTGCCGGCGCTCCCGCCGGAGGTGACGAGGGTCCGGGAGCCGGCCCTCTACGCCGAATACATGGACCCCTCGACGAGCGCGGTGCGCCGCTACGAGATCATCGAGGACCTCTACGCCATAGGGTACAGCCTTCCCCACATAAGGGGGCTCCATGAGGCCTACAAGAAAGAGATAGAGGCGGCCCTCTCCTCGGGCGATCCCGATGCCAGGACGGCCCTTGGGAGGACTCCCGTCAACCTCGCGGGGGCCTACCGTACGATGGAGGGCGACCCCGCCATGAGGAGCGTCCCGATGGAGGACATGGGGGACGCCGCCACTGAGGATCAGAACGACTAAACACACACCAGATCATGAAACGAAAACTGCCAGCCATCATCATCGCCGTCGCCGCGGGCCTCCTCCTCGGGGCCCTTCCGGCGCTCTGCCAGAACTTCCAGGGCATGAACGCCCTCCAGAACATAGCGTCTGAGGGCCAGGGAGCCGGGAAGTACGTCGTCAACATCGCCTTCGTCTTCTGCGGCATAGTGGGGGCAATCTGCCTCATCCCCGCAGCCATCAAGGCGTTCAAGGGCGAAGCCCAGTCGAAGGACGCCATCACGGGGGTGGGCCTGGGCCTCATCGGGGCCTTCATCATCCTCGCCATCATCAAGGCCGTCATGTCCTTCTCATAGGGATGAGACGGAGGGTATACAGGAGCCTGGACCGCCCGGCTTCGGTGTTCGGCATCAGGGGGAGGTTCCTCCTGGTGATGGCCCTCGGCGGGGCCCTCGCACTGATAGTGGGGATGACCGTCGGGAGGGCCGCAGGGATGCTGGCGGGGACGGGGACGGGGCTGCTCCTCACCGTGGCCGCCTACGTCCTCACCCAGAGCCTCCAGTCGAGGATAGAGGAGAAGGACCTCGCGAAGATCCTCGTGAGGCGTACCTACCCCACCCTCTACAGGGTCCACCCCAAGCACATACGTAACATATGGAAAGGATTCAACATAAGGACGGAACGGGGGGACGGGCGATGAGCGGGAGGGCCCTCCACCTGGAGGAGTGCATCCCCGTGGCCGCCGTCATGGACGGGGCCGTCATCGCGCGTGACGGGGCGCTCACCATCGGATGGGAGCTCTTCCCCCCGGAGGAGTACTCGCTCACCCAGGAGCAGTACGACACCATCACTACGATCGTCTCCGCGGCATTCCCCTCCCTCCCCGAGTGGACGATGGTCCACAAGCAGGACATCTACCGCCGGAGGCGCTACCACGGAGCCCCCACGGGACGCTTCCTCGACGACTGCTTCTCGGCCCACTTCGAGGGCCGTGAGTACCTCGAGCACCGCCAGCTGTGGTGGTTCACCTTCAACCCCGCCATCCCCGGCCGCGGGGGCGCGATGAAAGGCGCCCTCCAGGGGGCCGCGGGAGGCATCCGCTACCGGAGCCCCGGGACAAGGGGCCTCGGGGAGAAGCTGCATGGGTTCGAGAGCCGCTGCGCGGAGTTCATCACGGCCGTCACGGCCGCCGCGGGCATCCGCTCCCGCCGTCTCACCACGGAGGATCTCGAAGGGGTGAGCGGCGGAGGGGACGGGCTCATCGAGGAGTACAAGAGGTGGTTCGGCTCCCCCGCCGACGGGACGGACATCGTCCAGACCGGGGGGACCTACCTCGACAGGGACTCCAGGAGGCTCCTCTGCTACTCCTTCTCCCGGACGGACGACCTCCCGGGGGAGGTCTCCAACACCGTGAAGGTGAGGGCTCTCAGCTCATCCTCCTGCGATATCCTCCTGTCGGCCGCCTCGCCCATCGGCACCGGCCTCCCCTACGAGCACGTGGTGAACATGTACTGGCTCCTCCCGAGCCAGGCCTACGCCCTCCGCGAGCTGGACCGCAGGCGCCGCAGCATGACCTCCATGTCCCACGGCAGCGCGGAGAACAGCGTCAACGCCGAGGGGATAGCGCGCTTCATCGAGCTCATCCACGCCGAGGCCACCCTCGCCGTCTACACCCATATGAACATCCTCCTGTGGGGCCCGCGGGAGGACGAGATGGAGATGAGGGGCGAGGTCGGCGCCGCCCTCTCCGCCATGGGGCTCACAGGGAAGCTGAACACCGTGGACACACCGCAGCTGTTCTTCGCGGGCTTCCCCGGAGGGGCGATGGAGGTGGGTGAGGACAACCTCTTCCTCGCCGAGCTCGAGCAGGCGATGTGCCTTTCGATCTCCGAGTCCTTCCAGAGGGACTTCCCCGGAGGGGCCCTCCGCATCACCGACCGCCACCGCCACACGCCCGTCGTCCTGGACACCCAGGAGGCGGCCTACGCGGCGAAGCTCATAGAGAACTACAACGCCTTCATCCTGGGCCCCTCGGGCTCGGGCAAGTCCTTCTTCACGGCCTGGTACGTCCGCTGCTGCTACGACCGCGGGCAGGAGGTCTTCATCATCGACAAGGGCGGCTCCTACGAGGGCCTGTGCTCCCTCATCCGCGAGGAGACGGGAGGCCGGGACGGGGTCTACTACACCTGGAGCTCGGAGCACCCCTACGCGTTCAACCCCCTGGAGGGCTGCCGCCGCTGGGCCTCGGAGACGGACGCCGTCTCGGGGATGAGCTTCTTCGTGTCCCTCCTCAAGATACTGTGGACCCCGCACGGGGGCTGGGACAGCACCTCGGACGCCGTCCTCTTCAGGATACTGTCGGACTTCGTGGGGGCACTCCCCGCGGAGGGGGACGACCCCGTCTTCGAGGATTTCCTTGGGTACCTGCGGGACCGGGTCCGGCCAGCCATCCTCGGCGAGGGACCCGGTGACGATCCCTTCGTCGTCGGAGGGGTGAGGGTCACCCCGGATCACTTCGATATCGCGGGCATGTGCATAGCGCTCGATCCCTACGGGGCGACGGGCCGCTTCGGGGCCGTCCTCAATGAGCGCCATCCCGCGGACCTCTTCTCCTCCCGCTTCGCCGTCTTCGAGGTGGACGCCCTCTCGGAGATGGACCCCACCCTCTACGCCGTCTGCACCTTCTGCATCATACACGCCTTCGAGCGCAAGATGCGCTCGGGGAGCGACGCCTTCCGCCTCCTTTTCATCGAGGAGGCCTGGCAGGCCATCACGACCGAGGGGACGGCGGATTACCTGAGGGCGCTGTGGAAGACCGCGAGGAAGTACCACACCAGCGCGACCGTCGTCACCCAGCAGGTCTCCGACATCATCTCGTCCCCCATCATCCGGGACGCCATCCTCAATAACTCCCCCGTGAAGATCCTCCTCGACCAGAAGTCCAACGCGGCGTCGATGCACGAGATCACCTCCCTCCTCGGGCTCTCGCCCATTGAGGAGGCCCTCGTGAGGAGCGTCGGGCGCGACCTCCCGGAGGACGCACGCTACAGGGAGGTCTTCATCTCCCTCGGGGGCAAGCGCTGCGGGGTGTACGCCCTGGAGGTGTCCCCGGAAGAGGCCCTCGTCTACGAGTCCGACCACGTCAGGAAACGTCCCCTCTTCGAGAGGGCGGCCGCGCTCGGGAGCATCCGCCGGGCGGCCGTGGAGCTGGCCGGAAAAAGAAGCTGAACGCCATGCCAGACAGCAGGTCCATACTCTACTCCGCAGGCCGTAACGACGAGTGCTTCACGCCAGACCACGTCGTCGCGGCCATCGAGCCTTACCTCCCCAAAGGGAAGGTCATATGGTGTCCCTTCGACCTGGAGGACTCCGCCTTCGTACGCGTCCTCATGGGGACGGGCCACGAGGTGGTCTTCTCCCACAGGGACTACGGGCAGGATTTCTTCCTGTACGAGCCCCCTGAGTGGGACCTGATGCTCTCCAACCCGCCCTTCACCGGGAAGAGGAAGATCTTCGAGAGGGCCCTCTCTCTGGGGAAACCCTTCGGCCTGCTGATGTCCCTCACCTGGCTCAACGACTCCGCCCCGAAGGATCTCTTCGCCGGGAGGGCCCTCGAGCTGTTCCTCTTCCGCGACCGGGTCCGGTTCCTCGGAAGGGACGGTAAGGAGCTCAGCGACAAGATCACTTTCGCCAGCGCCTTCTACTGTTGCGACCTGCTGCCCCGCCAGATAATCATACATAAAGACCGCTGATAGTGAAAAAGCTGCTTCTCATACTCCTTCCCCTCTCCCTGGCCCTCCTGCCGGTGGACGCCTCGGCCCAGCTCGACGCCCTCATCGATGTTGTGGTGGACGCCGTGGAGCCGACACCTGTCTACGACACCGGCCTGAGGGAGGCTACGGAGAATCTCGCCTCCAAGATCGACCGTCTCAACCACGTCCTCTTCGGCGGTGCGGAGGAGACCTCCGCCGCCTACCGCTACATGACCATGTACTCCGACCTCTACGAGCTCACGACGGCCTTCACGGCCTATGTGGACCGCACCTATACCAACGCCCGCCGCCTGGAGGCGATGTACCGCTCCCTCGGCGGGCAGAGCTCCCTGCACGACTACGCGTACGCGGTGGAGGGCACCTGGCACAGCTACGATGCCGCAGTGAGGCAAGGGAGCGCCATAGTGGCGCGCTTCAAGACCCTCTTCTCCGACCCAAACGTCACCAACGGCGAGGTCCGGCAGGCGGCCCGAGAGGCCATAGCCACCCTGGAGACGCTCGGGGCTGCCGAGCAGGAGAGGATAGAGGGGGAGCTGGCCGTCTCCGAGCTGGCGGCTGGACTCGTCGAGTGCTCCGCCATCATGGAGAGCTCGCCGAAGGACTACATCGAGGAGGGACGGAAGACCTACGGGACGGCCATCACCTCTGGTGAGGGAGGCTCGACGATGGGGGTGCTCGGGACGGCCGTGATGGTGATAATAGGACTGCTGACGGTCATCTACGGGATGTTCACGGCGGTCCACTTCATGAAGGGATCGGCCAGCGCGGAGCAGCTGATCACGAGGCTGATATTCTTCTTCATCTTCGCCATCATAATGATACTGTCAATACAGGTGTTCATATAATACTATTCGTTCATGTTTCATAACTCAACTATATAATTCATAACGGCGCTCATGTTTCATTCGCTTTGTATATATCCCCTTGCGGCCTCGATGGAGAGTCTCCTGCGCCAGCTGGAGGCCTCCGTCCTGGAGGAGAAGATGGGGGCTGTGACGGATGCCGCGGTAGCCCTTGCGGCCGCATGCTGCGCCATCACCCTCATAGGGCTGGGCTGGAAGTTCTTCAAGGGTACGGAGTTCGACTGGTGGCAGTTCGTAAGGCCCATCCTGATCTTCGTCGTGGTGTGTAACTTCTCCACCGTCGTGCTCTCGCCCATCCGTGGTGTCATCGGGTACTTCAACGTCATGCTGACCGAAGCGGTGGGCTCCTCCACGGAGGAGTTCAAGGCCATCTTCCGCGAGAGGGCCGAGGCGATGTGCCACGAGGAGTTCGGGCAGGATGACGATGTGCAGTCGTTCGCCGTCCGGGAGGATGACAACAGGGCGCTGCGCTTCCTCAAGAGCCTCGGCAACAAGATGCTGAAGGGCTTCTACAAGATCAACGAGAAGATGAACCTCGGAACGGCCACTATAGTCGCTGGCATCTTCTTCTTCCTCCTTAACATGAGCCTCTCGGTGATGGTCATCATAGCGAACCTCTACCTCATCATACTGGCCCTCATCGGGCCCTATACCTTCGCCCTGGCGATACTGACGGCCTACCCGGGGGGCATCAAGCTGTGGGTGGAGAGGTATATACAGTACACCCTCTGGCAGCCCGGCCTGTACATAGTGATGCACTTGGGGACGAAGATACTCATCCTTGGGAACCAGGTCCCCTCCTGGGGCGGTTTCTGGGCCTGGTGCTTCATGTGCATCGCCATCTTCACCGTCCTCAAGCAGGTCCCGACCTTCGCTTCCTTCATCATCGAGTCCGCGGGAACGGAGGCCCTCGCCAACCAGCTCTCCGGCATAGGGTCGAACCTCCTGCAGAAGGCGTCCAGCGCTTCAATGATAATCCGTTAAACAGCATACCATGGACAAGATAGTCAATTACTACGGCGGCATCGACTCCGAGCTCCGCAGGCGGAGGGGCCTGGTGACGGCCACGCTCCTCTTCGCAGGCGTGGTCTCCGTCGGGGTGGTCATAGCCGCCTTCCATTTCGTGCGGCAGAGCCGCGACACGGTCTACGTCGTCGATAAGGGATCGACCCTGATGGCCACCATCGCCGACGGCGATGTCCAGAGGGACCTCGAGGTGGAGGACCACGTGAGGCGCTTCCACGAGCTCCTCTTTAACCTCGCCCCGTCGACCGAGAGCCAGAAACGCAACCTCGAGCAGGCCCTCCACATGGCCGACCGCTCGGCCTACGACTGGTGGCAGGACCAGAGCGAGAGCGGGTACTACAACCGCCTCGTCTCCGCGAATATCTCCCAGGAGATCCAGATCGACTCGGTACGTTTCTCCCTCCAGACCTACCCCTACCCCGCAAGGCTCTACGGGAAGGTCTTCCTCACGAGGGAGAGTAACATCACGGCCTACGAGCTCGTCAGCGAGTGCCGCCTCTCGGACGTCCCCCGCTCCCGCTCCAACCCCCACGGCCTGATGGTGGAGCGCTTCACGGTCAGGCGCTATGAGTCCCTCGGGACGAGGAAGAGGAGGTAGCGATGGGACTGAAGGATTTCCTGGAGTCCCCGCTCAGCTCCCTCTGGCAGCTCTACCAGGCGCACAGGGACTCGCCGAAGCTGTGGCTCCCCCTGCTCGCCGGGGTGGGCTTCGCCATCGTAACGATAGTATTCATCCTTAAGGCCATAAGACAGATATGACACTGGACAAAAGACAGAGAATGCTCCTCGTGGGCGCCCTCGCGGCGGTGGGCCTCATAGTCATCATCCTTGCGGTGCCCCTGCTCTCACCCCGGGAGAGGACCCCGGACAAGGCTACCCTCGTCATCCCAGAGGCCGACCTCAGGGAGGGTGACGGGACGAAGGTCTCCGGCTACCGCCAGGGCGGGGCCCGGGACGAATGGGACTCGCTCGACGAGGCCGACAGGGAGGGATCCGCCGAGGCCCCCCTCCGTGAGAGGCCGGAACCGGCCACCGTGGAGACGGTCTTCGGCAGCGCGGGCGGCGGCGCTCCGCACTCCCGTCCGTCACGGAGAGGAAACGCCTCAGGAGGGCCATCAGGAGGCTACCCAGCGGCAACGCCCGTCCGGCCTGCAGAGGAAGCCGGGAAGGCGGAGCCGTCCCCGGCAGCGGAGGAGGAGAAGCCCCTCTCCCAGGTCAAGCGGAGCGGAGCGGTCTCGAGCCTCGAGGAGGACGTCACAGAGGACCTCGGGAACGGCTTTTCGACCCTCGACGGGACCGACCGCTGGGTGGGCGCGGAGAGCGGGAAGCCATATCGCTGCATGTTCACCCGGGACGAGAAGGTACGTAGCGGCCAGAGGATAACCGTCAGGCTCCTCGAGGACCTTGTCATCGGAGGGGTGCATATCCCCCGCAACACCCACCTCCAGGGTGTCGTCTCCGTCTCCGACCGTATGGAGATAAAGGTCGGGTCCATCGATATGGGGGGACGGATAGTATCCCTCCGCCTCGAGGCCTACGACACGGACGGGGGGAAGGGCATCTACTGCTCCGACCTGAGCCAGACGGGGAAGGCCGTCACCGAGCAGGGCCTCTCCACCCTGTCCTCCACCCTCAGCTCCCGGCTCGGCCGGGTGGCGAGGGACGCCGCGGCAGTGGGGGCCTCCATCGTGAGGAACAAGGCGGGGGAGGCCACCGTCTCCGTCCCCGCAGGGTATACGTTTTATCTCATAGAAAAGACACAATGAAAGCAAGAAGACTCCTCTGCCTCGCAGTGGCGGCCGTCCTCGCGGCGGCGCCTTCCTGGGGGGCACCGGCCGACACCCTCAGGGTGTCCGACCTTTTCACGACGCATATCATCTTCGACACGGACCTCATCTATGCGGACATCTCCTCCAGCCAGGTCCTCGCGGCGAAGATCCTGGAGCAGTCCAGGAACATCATGGCCCTGAAGGCTCGATCCCCCTTCGGCACTCCCCTTTCCGTCTCCGCCCTGGAGTCCAACGGGAGGATGCACACCTACATAGTGGTCTTCGACGGCCACCCGGCGGAGCTCGTGTATGACATGAGGGCCTCCGGGGAAGCGGCTGCGGAAAGAGCACCGGAAGGAAAGAAGAAAGGGAAGGACACGGCAGGTCTCTACCGCCGGGGGGACGCCCCTCTCCTTAAGGATGTCGTAGCGGCCCCCCAGACGCTCTACCACGTCTCCACGAAGGCCTATGACATCTCGGTGACCTGCACGAATATCCTCTCCTACTCGGACATCACCTACATGGTCTTCACCATCGTGAACCGCTCGGGGGTGAGCTACGAGTGCCCCGACGCCACCTTCGTGGTGGAGTCGAGGAAGAAATCCAGGAAGAGCGTCGTCTATGACCGCAATATCTTCCCGAAGAGCCGTTCGGGGACCATCTCCTGCGCCCCCGGGGAGACGACCTCCATCGGGTACACCCTGGAGAAGGTCTCCCTCGCGAAGGACCAGGTGCTGAGGGTGTATTTCTATGAAACGGGAGGCCAGAGGGAGCTGGTCCTCACGGTGGATGCCAAGGACATCAACAGGGCGAGGACGGCATTGAGAGAATAGTGCAAGGGTATTAGCAGAAGTGCGGATTCCGCATGGTCGCCACAAAGCCCGAACAAAAAGGTACTTGTGAAAAAAAGCAGTTGGTGACGGCACTGCTCGCGGCGGCTGTCACCAACTGTTACCAGTTTCATTACCAATTAGATAAAACTTAGATAATCTAAAAGATATAGTACGCCAATCAAACCGCCAATAACTAACACGGTAATGAGGGCTTTCTTAAAAAAATCTCTCGTTTGCGCTTTTCTTCCTGCCTTCTTATATTCCTTATAATGTTCGATATCTTCCATCGCCATTTCCATCTCCAACCGCATTTGCTCTTCTTCACTCACTTTAAACCGTGTCATAATGATTGCGTTTTTTGTTTAACCTTGATAATTCTTCCTTACAAATTTAGTCTCCTTGATTGAGAATTCCAATCAACAGCTCTCTTTTATCACAAAAAAAGATCTCATTCTCTCCAGCCCTCCGATGGGAAGAAAGAATGTCAAATCGCCTTTTCAAATCCTTTAACATCTTTTAACATTTTTCGTTTGGCGGTCTCAAATGGGACCGCTATCTTTGTACCCAGAAATGCGCATTTCATTGATTTATAATAATTTAACTATTATTAATTAAAGTTTTATTATGAAAAACAATGAATATCTTTCTGACCAAAAACAAATCTTCCGGGATTTGCTTGTGGCAACTGTACTGGAGCTGGACGCCTATCCGGATATCACCAAGGGAGACCTCACTTTCGGGGCGAACGGGAACGTGCTTTCATTCAGGAACTGCGGGAAAGGATTTTTCTCCGGAGTGATTGCCCGGGCGGTCCTGCCGGTTACTGAGGATGGTCAGCCGGACGGCCACATATCGGACCTGTATCCGATGGAGGCGCTAATGATGGCTGACCTGTTCGAGCTTCATTCCTTCCACAACGGAGAGACCACTTTCCTGAGGTATGAGAAAGGGAAGCGTACCGAGATGCGGGTCTATCAGGACTTCAATACCCCGAGTGGCCTGCTTATCCGCCTTGAGTGGGGGCAGGATCTGACGGAAGGGATCCTTAACGGGAAGGACGTCGTGAGCGCCATGAGAAGGGTCGCATCCGGAAACGCGCCGCTGCCACGGATGAGATGGCGTCCGACGGTATGGTTCAACGGAGAAAGGATAAAGTACTAGGAATATGATTTGTGATTACGATACCGACAAGGTCTATCTCGCAGAAGGGATCAAGGGTTATCCCAAGGTGGCAGAAAACCTGCTCATGGCTCTTTATGATGAGGGCGTGAGCACGGACTATCTTCCCCACTCGAAATCAAAGAAACACGTCTGGGCGAGGGATTATATGCCAATCCAGCTGGAAGAAGATCGCTTCCTCCAGTATATCTACAATCCCGATTACCTGAAGGGCGCGCCGGAGTATATCCCTCCGTACCACGCTATCTGCCGGAGCATGAAGCTTAAATGCAAAAAAGCAATGGTGGTTATTGACGGAGGTAACGTGGTGAAATTCGAAGACTGCGTCATCATGACCGACAAGGTGCTGAAGGAGAACAAGGTCACTAGCCCCGACAGTTTCCTGTGGGATCTTGAGCGCCTGTTTGACTGCCGCGTCCATTTCATCCCCTGGGACCGCTATGAGATGTTCGGGCACGCCGACGGGATGGTACGCGCGATCGGTGACAGGCACGTCCTTCTGAATAACTACATAGATTTCGATAAGGACCTTCGTCAAAGACTGAAGGAGTGTCTGATGCAGAAAGGTTTCGCCGTGGAGGAGCTTCATTACGATATGCCCCGGCCCTCGAAATACTCGTGGGCCTATCTGAACTTTCTTCAAGTGAAAAATCGTATCTTTGTCCCAGGGCTCGGACTTGATGAGGACTGGAAGGCGGTGGAACAGATACGGCAATTCTTTCCCAGCCATAAGGTCATCCTCGTGCCGGGCTGCCAGGACCTTGTCCGCGACGGCGGAGCGCTGAACTGCGTGACATGGAACATACTGAAAAACAAAGAAGTTGAACCGGAAGAAGATTTACCGGAATGATTACTGAGGACTATATCAAAACGCATGGTCTCAAGCAGTGCCTGGAGGCCTTTCAGGGCGCGGAGCAGGGAATCGGGGTAAAAGAACGCGAAGACGAAGTGGAGAAAGCTTTTACGGTCCTTGCCAAGAAGATTCTCTATGGCGGATTTCTCAAGGTCGGCAAGGATTACCGGATCCTCATCCGGACTGTTGAGTTCTACTACCACGAGGAGGAGGGCTGCGTAAAAGACGATTACGTCTACCATCGAAACGGAAAGTTCAAATCCAGGGCCGACGGGGGGCATGACCGGGAAGTACCGTATTTCCCCGTCATGACTCTCCACTCCCATTGGTCCGGCTATGACATCACATTTGAGAATCCACTCAAGAGATATCGCGCTTCCATACTCATCCGTGAATATGCAGTTTTCGACATCAAGGAAGGCAAATATGCATTCTGGGACACCAGAAGCGGTCAGTTCAATTATCTCCTTTCAGATACGCCTGTCTGGGATAACCGCTCTTCGTATCTGACCTACTTCCTGAACGGGTTTCCCATCGAGAAGGGGGCTTCCTCTCGAATCGAATGGGAGGATACCATGCCGGAGGAATATGGCGAGGTGAGACAAAAGCTCCGTAAAGGTATCATCTGGAGAGATTCTGAGGAGAAGACAACGAAAGACGAAAGAGAGTGGGCCTTCACCAGAAGCTGATGTTTGACGTTAAGGATATCAGGTATCACCTCCTCGCACTGGCGGTCGTGGCAGTGTGGGGCGTCACGTTCGTTTCCACGAAGGTTCTCATCGGTGCGGGGATGCACCCCGTGGCCATCTTCTTCATCCGTTTCGTCCTGGCCTACACCGGCATCTGGCTCTACATCCTCCTCTCCGGTGGCGACCGGAGACTCTGGTACGGATGGAAGGACGAGCTGGTCTTCCTCATCCTCGGAGCCACCGGAGGATCCCTGTATTTCCTTACGGAGAACACAGCCCTAGCCTACACCCAGGCATGCAACGTGGCCTTCCTGGTCTGCTCAGCGCCGCTCTTCACAGCCCTCTTCACGCTCCTTTACAGGCGGTTCGGGAGGGGACGCTTCGCCGACTCCCTGGAGGACATCCGTATCGGCTGGCCGCTTGTAGGGGGCACCATCCTGGCTCTCACGGGGATGGCCCTCGTGGTCTTCGACGGGGCGCGTCTTCAGGTGTCGGCACGGGGTGACCTCCTTGCCATAGGTGCCGCCCTCTGCTGGGCCGCCTACAGTCTCTTCATGGCCGAGATGACCCGCGAGCACGGGACGGTGACGGCCACCCGCAAGGTGTTCTTCTACGGACTCCTCACTATCCTTCCCTTCATGGGAGGCTACGGGGAGTCCTTTTCTCCGGCCATCCTAGGGCAGACCGCCGTCTGGGGGAACATCCTTTTCCTCGGACTCGTGGCGTCCCTGGTGTGCTTCATCGCCTGGAACTACGTCATGGAAAAACTCGGGAACGTCACCTCGACGAACTACGTCTACCTCAATCCGGTCTTCACCCTGCTCACGGCGACGGCTATCCTCGGGGAGAGGATGACC
>ODAJ012167876.1_pt1 | contig 13569 bp, 11 predicted proteins | sample 1539241 | NCBI WGS metagenome assembly ODAJ01 (sample SAMN02144231, study PRJEB22623) | gut metagenome | biome: sheep rumen | host: Ovis aries | place: New Zealand | reverse complement strand
GCCTTGATGAGGCCCAGGTTGCCCTCCTGGATCAGATCCAGGAACAGCATGCCGCGGCCCACATAGCGCTTGGCGATGGAGACCACCAGACGGAGGTTTGCCTCGGTCATGCGGTGCTTGGCCTCCTCGTCCCCCTCGGACATGCGGATGGCCAGAGCCACCTCCTCCTCCGGGGCCAGCAGGGGCACCTTGCCGATCTCCTTCAGGTACATGCGCACCGGGTCGTCGGTGGAGAAGCTGTCCATCATGGCGTCGGTATCGGCGATCTCCTCCTCGGGGACCTCTTCGATCTCGGCCAGATCCTCCACCTCGGGCAGAATGTCATCAATGGGGGGCAGGACTTCATCGCCGCCCACGTCGATATCCACGCCGTTCTGCTCCAGCGTTTCGTAGAACTTGCTGATGACCTCGCCGTCCAGATTCAGCTCCTCCAGGATCTCCAGCTCCTTGGCGGCCAGGCGGCCCGTCTTTTTCCCCTTTTCCAGCAGCTCGGCCAGCTTCTCCTCCGGACTCTTGGGAGGCTCGTTGGCGTTCTCTTTTTTCTTGGCGGGGCGCTTTTTGGGCTTGGGAAGCTCTGTCTCGGCCTGATCCGCAATATCGCTGGCGGAGGCCTCCTCCAGGAACTTGTCCGCCATGCTCTCCAGTTCTTCTTCCGTCAGCTTGATTTCGTCAGCCATTTCCCTCATACCTCTTTCCTGTTTCTTTTTTACTCTTTTTGATTGCCTCAAAATCCAGCGGCCCGTCCTTTTGCCGGCGCTGCTCTTTGTGCTCTTGAATAATCTTTATGTAATCCCGCAGGGCGCGGTCGCTCTGACTCAGATTGACCGGGTCCTGCTGGATGCGTACCAGCAGGGACATCTCGCTCCCGGAGAGCGCGTCCCCCAACACCGCGGGCGTGATGGACTCGTGCCGCCCGATCCGCTCCAGCAGCACACTGTAGATGTGGCCCAGGACCGGGGCGGAGAAATCCTCCTGCGCCGGAAGGCCAGGCCTTGCGCCCAGCTCCGGCTCCAGGGACAGGAGCCGGATCAAGCCCTTCTCCGCCTCCGCGGAAGCGGGATCGTCAAACCGAAGCTCCTTTTCCGGCGGCTGACCCTGCCGCTCGGGCCGGGCGGCCTGCCGCTCCTCCTCCCGGTAGGCGCGGTTGACCAGGCGCTTGCGCCGCCGTTCCACCTCGCCCGTCACCACGTCCGCGGCGACCCCCGCCTGGGAGGCCACCCGCATGGCGTAGACCTGCCGCTCCACGGCGCCGGGGAGGCGCGCCACCAGCTCGGTGGCCTCCTTGAGAAATTCCACCTTCTGCTCGTCCAGCGTCAGATCGTATTTTTCCGTCACCGCCCGCAGCCGGTAGTCCACCTGGTTCTCCGAGCCCTCCAGCAGCTTGCGGAAGGCCTCGGGCCCGCGGGCCTTGATGAACTCGTCCGGGTCCTTGGCGCCGGTCAGGCGCAGGACCTTGACCTTCACGTCCAGCTTCTCCAGAATACCGATGGCGCGCTGGGAGGCCTTGAGGCCGGCGCCGTCGTTGTCATAGGCGATGATGACCTGGTTGGTGTAGCGGGAGAGCAGGCGGGCCTGCTCCGGCGTCAGCGAGGTGCCCAGGGAGGCTACCGCCGAGTCGAAACCGGCCTGATGGAGGGACACCACGTCTATATTGCCCTCCGAAAGGATGATATATCCGCTTTTTGACTTTTTTGCCAGATTTAGGGCAAAAAGATTTCGGCTTTTGTTGAAGACCAGGGTTTCGGGGCTGTTCATATACTTGGGTTCCCCGTCCCCCAGAATGCGGCCGGAGAAGCCGATCACGTTGCCCCGCACGTCGATCACCGGGAACATGAGCCGGTTGCGGAAGGTGTCGTAAAAGCCGCCGCTCTTGCCCCGGCGCACCAGGCCGGCCTCCGCCAGCTCAAAGTCCGTATAGCCCTTCTGGCGCATGGCCTTTTCCAGCGCGTCCCAACTGTCCGGCGCGAAGCCCAGACCGAAGTTCCGGGCGGTGGCGGGGGAGATGCGGCGCTGGGCCATATAATCCCCGGCCCGTTTCCCGCCGGGGCTGGAGAGCTGCTCGTAGAAAAAGCGGGCGGCGTCCTTGTTGAGGGCCAGCATCCGCGCCCGCTTGCGGCTCTCGGCGTCATTCTCCTCCTCCGGCATGGTCATGCCCGCCCGGCGGGCCAGAAAGGCCACCGCGTCCCGATAGCCCAGGTTCTCGATCTCCATGATGAAGTTGATGACGCTCCCGCCCTTGCCGCAGCCGAAGCAGTGATAGATCTGCTTTTCGGGGTTGACGGCGAAGGAGGGGGTCTTCTCGCTGTGGAAGGGGCAGAGACCGAACTGATTGGCGCCGCTGCGCTTATTCAGCCGCACATAGCCGGAGACCACGTCCACGATATCGTTGCGGTCCACCAGCTCGTCTATGAACTTTTCGGGAAAGGGCATGGAGAATCACCTCCTTGTCAGTACAAGGCAATCGGTTTTCACTTCACCGACCAGGCAAAGGGAATGAAAAGCTCGCCGTACTTTTCCATGGCGTAGCCATCGGTCATGCCGGAGATGTAATCGCAGGCGGCGCGGCCCCGGCCCTCCCGCTCCACGATGGGCAGGTAGTCCGCCGGGAGCTTTTCCGGATGGGCGGTATAGGTGTCGTAGAGCCGGCCGAGGATGCCCTCCACCTTGCTCTCCTCGCTTTTGGCGATGGGGTTGGTATAGATATCGGAGTACATGAAGCTGTGGAAGAACTGGAAAGTCTCCCACATCTCCGGGGACATTTTCAGCTCCCCGTCGGCGCTGTTTCGGATCAGGTCGGTGAGGAAGGCGTTGATGCGCTCGCTGTTGCGATCGCCGCAGCGCTCCCGGATGCGCTGGGGCACCTGCTCCGCCGTCAGCAGGCCGGCTCGGATGGAGTCGTCCAGGTCGTGGTTGATGTAGGCGATCCGGTCGCACAGGCGCACAACGGTGGCCTCCCGGGTATCGTCCGGCGCCCCGTGGGTGTGGTTCAGGATGCCCATGCGGGTCTCATAGCAGAGATTCAGTCCCCGGCCGTCCCGCTCCAGCAGGTCCACTACCCGCAGACTCTGCTCATAGTGCTTGAAGCCGCCCTCATAGATCTTGTTCAGCGCCCGCTCACCGGCGTGGCCGAAGGGCGTGTGGCCCAGGTCGTGGCCCAGGCCGATGGCCTCCGCCAGATCCTCGTTCAGCCGCAGGGCCCGGGCCACGGTGCGGGCCAGGCGGGTCACCTCCAGGGTGTGGGTCAGGCGGGTGCGGTAATGGTCTCCCTCGGGCTGGAGGAACACCTGGGTCTTGTGCTTCAGGCGGCGAAAGGACTTGGAATGGGTGATCCGGTCGATATCCCGCTGGAAGCAGGGACGAATGTCGCACTCCGGCTCCGGATGCAGCCGGCCGCGGCTGTTCTCGGACAGCACGCCGTAGGGACCGATCAGCAGATGCTCCAACTGCTCGCGTTCTTCACGGGGGAGAGACATGGACGCGCCTCCTTTATACGTTCCTTCAATAGAAAAACTTGAATCATTCCGGTTGGATTTGTGTCAAGCTGCGTTGCAGCCCTTGAAAATACGACAGGTTTCCCTGCATGCTGCGCCTTGCCTGCCGCAAATCCACCTCGGAAATCTTTCAAGCATTCTTATTGAAGAACAGCATTCTTCCTTCTAATTCCCTAATACGACGCGGGAGGCGTATTTCCTTTTTTATTTCCCGAAAAAAATCGCGGCGCTCTTTGCGATCCCCTTAAGCGGCTGACGGCGACGCAAAGGGACGGCCTCTCTCAGAGGCCGTCCTCAGACTGTTCTATGAGATGCAGGCGAAGCGCTTGCTCACAGCGCAACGGCCCGGAAGCTCTCGCCGGTGACCCTGGCCGTCACGGCGCCGCCGCTGAGATCGAAGATCCGGGCGCGAAAGGCCTCCGCCCGCTCCTCGGGCAGCAGGGCCGATACCGTCACCCCCGCGCCGTAGTCCAGCCGCTCTACCGCCCCGTCGAAGGCGGCGATCTCCAGCTTGTAGCGCTCCAGGGCGGAGTAGGAGCAGGGGATCTCCAGCACGATCCAGCGCCGCACCACCGAGCGGCCCGCGGCGTCCAGCGCGTCCTTGGCGCTTTTGGTGTAGGCCCGGAAGAGCCCCCCGGCCCCCAGCAGCACCCCGCCGAAGTAGCGGGTCACCACACAGACCAGGTTGGTGACGCCCTCCCGCCGGAAAACCTCCAGCATGGGAATGCCCGCGGTGCCCTGGGGCTCGCCGTCGTCGGAATAGCGCTCCGGCCCGTCCTGCAGCAGGTAGCACCAGCAGTTGTGCCGGGCGTCGTAGTGCTTCTTTTTCATCTCCGCGATGAAGGCGCGGGCCTCGTCCTCGGACTCCGCCGGGCGCACATGGCCCAGAAAGCGGCTGCGCTTTTCCACGTATTCGCTCTCGCCCGCCCCGGTAGGGACAAAGTATTCGGTCATGGCTGCCAATCCTCCCGGCGAATGGAATAGTACAGGGACTTGCGCAGGTCCCCCAGCTGGGAGGTCCAGTCTTCGACGCAGCGGTACGTGAAGCCGCATTTCTCAATGACCCGGCGGGATTTGACGTTAAAGTCCGCGTGGGCGCACCAGACTTCCTCCGCGCCGCGGTCAAAACACAGGGCGATCAGGGCCCGGACGGCCTCGGGCACATAGCCTCTTCCCCAGAAGGGCTTCCCGATCCAGTAGCCGATCTCCGGCTGCCCATCCGCAAGACTGCAGCTGCTGGGGAAAATGCCGATGCTGCCCACAGGCTCGTCGCTGTCCTTGAGGGTCAGCGCCCAGGTGTCCGGCTTCATGAGGATCGTACGCAGCACCGCGAGGCTGTCCTCCACATTTTTGTGAGGCGCCCAGCCGGCAGCGGGACCCACCTCCGGGTCGCAGGCATAGCGGTACAGGTCGGCGGCGTCCTCCTCCCGCCAGGGGCGCAGGAGCAGCCGCGGGGTTTCGATGATCGGCGTCGTCATAAACAACTCTCTCTTCCGCTGAAACTGAAAACTAATCTTCCCAGTCTTCTCGCGGTTCCTCATAGCCGGGGATATACTGCTTCACCCGGCCGTAAAGCTCCGGCTGGACCACGGCCTCCACCTCTACGCCGGCCTCGGTGTAGTCGGTGCGCAGTACCTTGGCCTCCCGATTCAGAGCGTCCAGCAGCCCGGCCGCGCTGTAGGGCAGCAGCAGGCTCACCTGGCGCCTGCCCCGATCCAGCATTTCCGAGAGCTTGCGCACCAGTTCTTCCGCTCCCTCGCCGCTTTTGGCGGAGATGCAGATCACGTCCTCCCCGTGGGGGAGGATGCCGATGTAGCGGTCGCACTTGTTGAACACCCGCAGGCAGGGGGTGCTCTCTGCGCCCAGCTGGCGGATCAGCTCGTCCACCACCCGGGCCTGCTCCTCCCACTCGGGGTTGGAGATGTCGATGACGTGCAGCAGCACGTCCGCAAAGCGCAGCTCCTCCAGCGTGGCCTTGAAGGCCTCGATCAGATGGGTGGGGAGCTTGCGGATAAAGCCCACGGTGTCGGAGAGCAGCACCTCGGTGCTCTCGTCGATGCGCAGGCGGCGGGTCGTGGTGTCCAGCGTGTCGAACAGCCGGTCGTTTGCCGGAATGTCCGAGCCGGTGAGGCAGTTCAGGAGAGTGGACTTGCCCGCGTTGGTGTAGCCCACCAGGGCCACCACGGGCATGGCGTTCTTCTCCCGCCGGCGGCGCTGGGTGCTGCGCACCTTGCGCACGGCGGCCAGCTCCTCCTCCAGCTTCTGGATCTTCCGGCGGATGTGCCGCCGGTCGGTCTCCAGCTGGGTCTCGCCGGGGCCGCGGGTGCCGATGGGGGAGGAGCCGCCGGAGGCGGTCTGCCGCACCAGGTGGGTCCACATGCCGGTGAGGCGGGGCAGCAGGTACTTGTACTGGGCCAGCTCCACCTGCAGCTGACCCTCCCGGGTCTGGGCCCGCTGGGCAAAAATGTCCAGGATCAGGCCGGAGCGGTCCAGCACCTTGACCCCCAGGTCCTCCGAGAGGACCCGCATCTGGGAGGGGGAGAGCTCATTGTCAAACACGGCCAGGTCGCAGTCGTTCTGCTCGATCAGGGCCTTCATCTCCTGTACCTTGCCGTCCCCGAGAAAGCTCCGGGGCTCCGGGCTGGGCCGGTTCTGGATCAACATGGCCACGGCCTCGCCCCCGGCGGTCTCCACCAGGGCGGCCAGCTCCTCCATGGAGACCTCCGTGGAGCGCTCGTGCTCGTCCATGCTGGCGGCGGAGAGGCCGGCCAGCACGGCCCGTTCTTTTTTCACAGCTTGGTCTTCCATGCGCACCTCAGAACAGATCTTCTCCAAAGGGCTTGCCCGCTTCGGCCATGGCGGCCTCTTCTTCCCGCTGCCGGGCCAGCTCCTTCCGGCGCTGCTCGGCCAGCTTCCGCTGCTTCAGATGCCTGCGGCGCAGGCGGCGGTAGCGGGTGACCAGGGCCAGATAGGCGATGATCAGCACGGCGATGAGAATGATGGAGATCAGCACCGCCGGGCGGGACAGGAACTCCGCGATCCGCTGCTTGAAGTATTCCCAGCGGTTCAGCTCCACATTCCCGGAGGCCAGCAGCTTCACCGTGGCGAAGGCGGCGCCGTTGTAGATCACCTGGGCCTCGCCCAGAACGGTGCCCGCCTCGATGGGAGCGGTGAGGTTCTCGTCATAGAGCGTGATGCGCACGTCCTCCTGGCCCGGCTCCACGTCGTTGGGCAGGGGGAAGGTGACGCTGTACTGAGGCCGCAGGCCAACCCGGGCGTCCCCGGCGGCCAGATCCACGTCCACATACTCCAGCACCTCCTCGGAGGAGACGATGGTGCGGACGGTGAAGTTGTCGAAGGCCCAGTCATAGAGGGTGGAGGAATCGGAGAAGTTTTTGCGCTCCTCGATATCGGAGATATAGGGACCGTCGCAGCCCATCACGATGCCCAGCAGGTGCAGCCCGTCCTTCTCCGCGGTGGAGATGAGGCAGTAGCCGGCGGCGCGGGTGTAGCCGGTCTTGACGCCCCGGGCGTACTCATAGAGGTAGCCGGGGCCGTAGATCCCGTCGGGGGAGATGAGGGCGTTGGAGTTCTTCAGCTCCCGGGCGGGGTTGACGTTGGTGGCGGGCACCGTATAGGACCGGGTATCGCAGATCTCCATGAAGGCGGGGTATTTCATGGCCTCCCGGGTGATCAGATACAGGTCGTAGGCGCAGGTGAGATTGTCGTTGGACAGACCGTTGGGGTCCACGAAGCGGGTGTTGGCGCAGCCCAGCTGGGCGGCCCGCTCGTTCATCCGCTCCACAAAGCCGGGGATGCCGTTGCCCAGGTAGGAGGCGATGACGTTGCAGGCGTCGTTGCCGGAGGAGACCGCCGCGCAGTACAGCAGATCCTCCAGACTCATCTGCTCCCCGGCCACGATGTACACGCTGCTGCTGTCATCGCCCATGCCGTTCTGGCAGTCGATCCCGGCGGTGACCACGTCGCTGAGCCGGACCTCGCCCCGGTCCGCGGCCTCCAGGGTCAGGAGGATGGTCATGACCTTGGTGAGACTGGCCGGCGAGCGGGGCATGGTGCTGTTGAGCTGATAGAGGATGGTGCCGCTGTCCAGATCCACCAGGATCACGGCCTGGGCGCTGAGCTCCGGCCCCTCCAGGGCCAGGGCCATGGGCGTCCAGAGTGCAAAGAGCAGGCAGAGAATGAGAATCAGAGGAAGGATTTTGATCGTTTTCATGGGGCGCTCCCTTTATCTAGATATTTTGAGGAGAACGGAATCCAGCAGCTCCCCCAGCAGGGGGGACAGATCCCGAAGCGGTACATCGGCGGCGGCGACCAGGGGAACGGTTCCCAGCTCCTCGCCGTCCAGGAGAAGCTGGACGCTGCCCAGCTCTTCTCCCGCCCGGCAAGGGGCCAGCAGCGGAGAGAAGCGGGTGATGCGCAGCTCCAGCGCCGCGGGGTCGAAGTCCTTTGGCAGGACCAGCAGGAAATCCTCCGCGGGCAGCAGCTCCGCCGGACCCAGCCCCATGATCACCTGGGCGGTGCCCACGGGCTCCTCCGCCGTCAGAAGCAGGCGGCGCTCGAAGGCCCCGAAGGCCCAGTCATAGAGCTTGACGGAGTCGGTAAAATTGCGGCGGACCGTGGTGTCCGACAGATAGGGCCCGTCTGAGCCCAGCACGATGGCCAGCAGTCGCAGCCCGTCCCGCTCCGCCGTGGAGATGAGACAGTAGCCCGCGGCCCGGGTATAGCCGGTCTTGATCCCGTGGGCGCCCTCGTAGTAATAGTCCGGCCCGTAGATCCCCTCGCGGGAGATGAGGGCGTTGGAGTTTTTCAGCTCCCTCGCACCGTGCAGATTGCTGGGCGGGACGGTATAGGCGGCGGTGTCGCAGAGCTCCAGAAAGAAGGAGTGGCGCATCGCCTCCCGGGTGATCCGGTAGAGGTCCCGGGCGCTGGTGAGATCGTCATAGGACAGGCCGTGGGGGTCCACAAAGCGGGTGCTCTCGCAGCCGAGAGCGGCGGCCCTGGTATTCATCCGGTCCACAAAGAGGGGGATGCTGCCGGCGGTGTGGACGGCCAGCACGTTGCAGGCGTCGTTGCCGGAGGCCACCGCCGCGCAGTACAGCAGATCCCGCAGGCTCAGCTCCTCACCGGCGCCGATGCCCACGCTGCTGCTGTCGTCCCGCATGCCGCTGCGGCAGTCCGGTCCGGCGACCACCCGGTCCTCCAGGCTCACTTCGCCCCGTTCCGCCGCTTCCAGCACCAGCAGCACGGTCATCACCTTGGTGAGGCTGGCCGGCGAGCGCTGCTGCTCGGCGTTTCGCTCAAAGAGGACGCGGCCGCTGTCCAGATCGGCCAGCAGCACGGCCTGGGCGCTGAGCGCCGGGGCCTCCAGAGCGAGAGCGGAGGGGCTGAGGAAGCCAAAAGCGAGGCAAAGGGCGAGAACCAACGGAAAAAATCTAAATTTTTTCATTTTGTTCTCCCGTTTTTCACGGAATGTGGTATGATAAGCTATCATGGGCGATGCCGATCCGATCGCCTCGGCGGCTCCGGCGTCCTGATCCGATGAAAAAATTCATGGACAAGATTCCGCAACATTGCTATTATAATGACGATATAATGGCGAAAAGCCGGAAAGCTTTTCGCCGCGCAGCTTGCTGCGCAGCAAAACAGCAGGGCTGTTTTGCCATATACCCATTGCAATGAGCATCGCGCGAATGATTTTTGAATCATCCGCTGCCATACCTGTCGTTTGGCAGCGAAATCAATCGCATCCTCGATTGATTTCGCCATACGATGCTCATTATAAAGAAGCGGCAGAGGAATTGCAACTTAAAAATTCTTAGGAGCGTCCCCATGAAAATACTGGTAGTCGACGATGAAAAGCTCTTGGTCAAGGGCATCAAATTCAATCTGGAAAACGAGGGCTACACCGTGGACGTGGGCTATGACGGCGAAATGGCCGTCTCCATGGCCCGCAGCGGGGAATATGATCTGATCATCCTGGATCTGATGATGCCCCGGAAGGACGGGCTGCAGGCCTGCCAGGAGATCCGGGAGTTTTCCACCGTGCCCATCATCATGCTCACCGCCCGCAGCGAAAAGGCGGATCTGCTCATGGGCTTCGAGTCCGGGGCGGACGATTATGTGACCAAGCCCTTCGACATCATGGTGCTCAAGGCCCGGGTGCGGGCCCTGCTGCGCCGGGCGAGCCTGGCTGCCCCCACCGCGCCGGCGGCGCCCGGGGTGCTCCGCCGGGGCCATATCAGCGTGGATGAGCAGCGGCGCACCGCCTGGAAGGACGGGATGCCGGTGGAGCTGACCATGAAGGAGTTCGACCTGATCCTGTTTCTGATGAAGAATCCCGGCCGGGTCTACAGCCGGGAGGCGCTGCTGGATCTGGTCTGGGGCTATGAGTATCAGGGCGACACCCGCACCGTGGACGTGCATGTGCGCCGCCTGCGGGAGAAGCTGGAGATGGACCCGGCCCATCCCGAGTATATCGCCACCAAGTGGGGCGTGGGATACTATTTCAGCGAAAAATGAACCCCAGCGGCGGCGATCATCCGCCCGCTGACAGGAAGCCAATGCCTGGGGGCTGCTCGCCGCCCCCGCGGGACCCCAAAAACGGGAGTAAACTGCTATGCACAGCATCCGCTTTCAATTTATCGCCTATGTGACGGCTCTGCTGCTGATCCTGCTGCTGCTGCTGAACACCTATCCGCTGATCTCCTCCCGGGACGCCATTTTTGAGGAGAAGCGCAGCTCCATGACCGCTCAGGCCGCCACCGTGGCCTCCTCCCTCTCCAGCCTGGACCGGCTGAATGCGGAGAACATCGCAGAGGTGCTGCGATACCTGGATCTCAGCGGCTACAGCCGGGTCCTGGTCACCGACCAGGCGGGGGAGCCCCTCTATGATTCGGAGAGCTCCGCCGGCCCCGCGGAGGATGTGGAGATCTGTCTCACGGGGAAGACGGTGTTTCGCTCCGCCTTCTCGGACGCGGCCTTCAACAGCAGCATCGCCATTCCCCTCAGCGCCCAGGGGACGCTGACCGGCGCCCTTTATCTGACGGAGCACGACGCGGAGCGGGCCGAGATCATCCTGAGCTTTCAGAACCGGATTCGGGTGGCCTCCCTGGGCATCGGCGCCCTGGCCATCGTGCTGGCGCTGATCTTCGCCTTCCTGCTGCTGCAGCGCATCCGGGAACTGGTGCGCTCCATGCGCGTGGTGGCGGACGGGGACTACAGCTACCGCCATGAGAACCGGGGACGGGACGAGATCACCGAACTGGGCGAGGAGTTCAATCAGCTCACCGAGCGCCTGCAGACCACCGAGGAGCAGCGCCGCCGCTTTGTCTCCGATGCCTCCCATGAGCTCAAGACCCCCCTGGCCTCCATCCGCCTGCTGGCGGACAGCATCGTGCAGAACGAGAACGTGGACCCCGCCACGGTGCGGGAGTTCGTCACCGATATCGGCAGCGAGGCCATGCGCCTGCAGCGGACCACGGACAAGCTCCTGACCCTGTCCCGGCTGGACGACGGGGCTGGTCCCGCAGAGGAGCGGGTGGACGTGAAGCGGGTGGCGGAAAACATCCTGGTACCCCTGCGGCCCCTGGCTCAGGAGAAGAACGTCAGCCTGGAAACGGAGCTGGAGGAAGGCTGCGTGGTGCTGGCCACCGAGGACGACCTGTTCCACATTCTCTTTAATCTGGTGGAAAACGCCGTCAAATACAATGTCCCCGGCGGCCGGGTGTGCATCCGGCTGAGGGGGGACGACAAGCAGGTGACCCTGTCGGTCTCCGACACGGGGATCGGCATTCCGGAGGAGGACCGGGAGAACATCTTCTCCCGCTTCTACCGGGTGGACAAGGCCCGCTCCCGGGAGGCCGGGGGCAGCGGCCTGGGACTCAGTATTGTACACGACGCGGTGCTCGCCCACGGAGGCAGCATCACCGTCGGTCAAAATTCGCCGCAGGGATCGGTCTTTACGGTGACCTTCCCGCGGCCAACATCAGAGGAGGAAACATGAACAACATCGCTCGCATTCAGCAAGCCCTTGTCCAGCAGAATCTGGACGCCATCCTGATCACCGATGAAAAGAACCAGCGCTACGCCACCGGCTTTCCCTTTACCGACGGCATGGTGGTGGTGAGCCGGGAAAAGGCCTGGCTGCTCACCGATTCCCGCTATATCGAGGCGGCGGAGAATGTGGCCGGCGCCTGCTGCGCCGTGCAGATGTTCGACCGGCAGCACAGCCTCACCGACCTGATCCGCGCGGCTCTTTCCGAGGCCGGAGCAGAGCGCCTGGCCGCCGAGGATGGACAGCTGAGCCATGCCCGCTGGGCCGGTCTGGAGAAGAGCCTGGGCCGGGAGCTGCTGCCCGCCGGCAGTCTTATGATGAACCTGCGCGCCAGCAAGAGCCAGGAGGAGATCGAGAGCATGATCGCCGCCCAGCGCATCAGCGAAAAGGCTCTGGAAGAGGTGCTGCACATCATCAAGCCCGGCATGACCGAGAAGGAGGTCATGGCGGAGCTGGTCTACCACATGCTGAAAAACGGCAGCGAGGGCAATTCCTTTGACCCCATCGTGGTCACCGGCGCCAAGACCTCCATGCCCCACGGCGTCCCCGGGGACGAGGTGATCCGGGACGGCGACTTCATTACCATGGACTTCGGCAGCCTGAAAAACGGCTACTGCTCCGACATGACCCGCACCGTGGCCGTGGGCCACGCCACCGAGGAGATGCGGAAGGTCTACTACACCGTGCTGGAGGCCCAGCTGGCCGGCATCGCCGCCGCCCGCGCCGGCATCCCCGGCAAGCTCATCGACCAGGCCGCCCGGGACGTGATCGAGAAGGCCGGCTACGGCGAATACTTCGGCCACGGCTTCGGCCACAGCCTGGGCCTGGATATCCATGAGCCGCCCATGGCCGGCCCCCGGGGCGAGGCCCTCATGGCGGAGAACGATCTCTGCTCCGCCGAGCCCGGCATTTATATCCCCGGCAAGTTCGGCGTGCGCATCGAGGACGTGATGATCCTGCGCAAGGACGGCGCCGAGGTCATCACCAAGGCCCCCAAGATGGAGCTGATCGTGCTGAATAACTGAGCGGACCGTTTTGGGGACGGGAGAGCGAATCCCCGCAGGGACGACCAATGTACGTCCCTGCGGCGTGGCCCCTGTCCCCGTTATGTGATGATCCGTCAACAAAAAGCACAGAGAAGCGTCTTCCGCTTTATAGAGGAAAACAGATGAGTCATCGAAAGAAAAGGAAAAAGTTCAGGAAACTGAGCGGTACAACGATCATGTATTCTATGATGATTCTGTTGTTCGTGTACCTTTCTGTGTTCAGGCTTCCCTGGTTTTTCCCCGAGAGAATTACATCTTCATCAGGGTTCATAAGCAACATATCCGTTGAAAAAGGCTCTGCTTTGAATACACGAAGGAGTATTCTTTCCTTTGAGATGAATCATTCAGCATACTATTTCACGCTTACGGGTGTTATAGAGTGGGAAGATTGCAATTCTCTGGTTTCTTCGTTGCAGACATGTGAAGTTGATCATATCCCGATCACGATCGAGATCACATCTGAAAAAGACTATAGAGATTGGCCGCTCTCCCAGGGACGAGAACATGCGGTTTCGATTTCCTACGGGGCTCAGAGCATCCCCGCGGATGCGTACAGAAATGACGTTGCTTTTCTCAGGATAGTCTTGCTTGCATTTGCACTGATCCTGACAATTCCGATGCTTTTCCTGTGGAGACTTGATCGCGGGCAAAAACACAGAAAAGAGATTGCTGAATGATCACAGGGGCGGTTTGGGCTGCCCTCGTGCCCCTTTTCACCTCTGCAAAGAAAACTCTTGCAAAACGCTTGGATATACTGTAAAATAAATCAGCTATAATCTGCACAGACAGAAACTAACTACGGGAGGACCCCACTATGATTACTGCAGGCGAATTCAGAAACGGCGTGACCTTTGAGATGGACGGCAACGTGATGCAGGTCGTCGAGTTCCAGCACGTCAAGCCCGGCAAGGGCGCGGCCTTCGTGCGCACCAAGATGAAGAACGTCATCACCGGCGCC
>ODAJ012100202.1_pt1 | contig 13571 bp, 9 predicted proteins | sample 1539241 | NCBI WGS metagenome assembly ODAJ01 (sample SAMN02144231, study PRJEB22623) | gut metagenome | biome: sheep rumen | host: Ovis aries | place: New Zealand | reverse complement strand
TAAGTCCCGGAACCGGTCCTTAGATCACTGCTTCTTGCCGGCAAGAAACATGGTAAGGCTTCTTCCTTCTACCTTCGGGGTCTTGTCAACTATAGCGCAGTCCTTAAGCGCATCCGCGAAATCCGTGAGGATGTGGGCGCTCTGCTGCATATGGGCCATTTCACGTCCACGGAATCGAAGTGTTACTTTCACGCGGTCGCCCTTGGTAAGGAACTTCCTTGCAGCATTGATCTTGGTCTGAAGATCGTTAGTGTCGATGTTGGGAGACATACGGATCTCCTTGATCTCGACAGTGTGCTGCTTCTTCTTGGCATCCTTCTCTTTTCTGGTCTTTTCATATTTGTACTTGCCGTAGTCGATGATCTTGCACACCGGCGGCTTGGCACCGGGAGAGATCTTGACCAGATCAAGTTCAGCCTCTTCAGCAAGTTTTCTTGCCTCGAGAGCGGACATGATGCCGAGCATCTCGCCGTCAGGGCCGATCACTCGGACTTCCCTGTCGCGAATCTGTTCATTAATGAATAAATTGTCGTTAGTGTTTCTGATTGCAGTACCCTCCACAACTTAAGACAAAAGAAAACAGCGGCACAATCTGTACCGCTGTCAACAAATCCTGATTCTCTGCGCAGCTCATTTCTCCTGGAAACAGCTGCCGGATCAAAGATTGGTATTAACCGCAAAAGCTTTCGCCGTTGGGTGAGAGCGGTAACTCTTCTTTTTTGTACCAATTACGTGTTTTCACGTACTAAATTACAATATCACTCAGTCCTCTAACTGTCAAGCGGTAACTTTGACTTTTTTGCCAAAACAGTGCCTGTTTTACCGGTTAGTGAACTTTCCTATGCACCAGCTGAAGATCCACAGAAAGATCGGCACCGCAATGGTCATTCCCAGGCTGAAGCGGAACAGTCTGCCCGAAGATTCCGTTCCAAGGAAGGCGCTGACAAAAGTAAGCAGGTAGAGCCCCACCAGAAGAACGATGCCGATCACGGCTGCCACTCTCTTAACAGTCGAGGGCGCCTTCTCCTGCTCATTCTTGTTTTCAGAAATTTCGCTCATTACGATTCCTCCAATAGAGCCTTCAGATCCGAGGCCGCCTGCTCATGGTCCCTGACCCGGATCGTGCGGATCCCGAACTTCCTCGCTGCGGCGAGATTGTCCTCCAGATCATCCAAAAACACGCATTTTAAAGGATCCAGATCGTACTTATCGATAAGGATCTGATAGAAAGCCGGATCGGGCTTGATCACATGATAGTCGCAGGACAGCAGTCCCCCGTCCATGTACGGAAGGAAATCCATAGCATCCTCATTGTCCCTTGCCACTTTCATGGAATAGTTGGACAGATAGAGGACTCTTCTTCCGCTCTCCCTGATCTGCCTGATCCACGGGATCGATGTCTGCAGTCTGTATACGACGCCGTGGATATTCTTCATGCAGGCCCTGATCTCCTGCTCAAGCTCCGGCGTATCCTGCACAAAGCGGTCGATCACTTCCTCGTCACTAAGGAGCCCAATGTCAAACTCTTTCCAGTTCGGATTTTTGACCGTACTGTCGAGGAGCCTTTGGCACATCTCGGGAGAATATCCGAACTGCTCAAAAAAGTGTATCCTGCCAAGCCCGACCAGGACGCCGCCAATATCAAAAATAACTGTATCGATCTTCATAATATCACTTTTTGCTGAGAGCGGATTCACGGTAAATAATATCATCCCTTCCGGGCCCGTTGGATACCATCGTGATCGGGTATCCGATCTGCTGCTCTATGAATTCTATATAGTTTCTGCAGTTCTCCGGAAGATCTTCATATTTTTTGATCCCCCTGATCTCGCATTTCCATCCGGGAAGCTTCTTCCACACCGGTTTCGCCTTTTTGAGGACATGTGTGACAGGAAACTCTGTAGTCTCCTCTCCGTCGATCTCATAAGCGACACATACCGGTATCTCGTCGAGATATCCCAGAACATCGAGCACAGTGAAGGCCACATCTGTAGCGCCCTGCAGGCGGCATCCGTACTTGGAGGCCACACAGTCGTACCAGCCGACTCTTCTGGGCCTTCCGGTGGTCGCGCCGTACTCGCCGCCGTCTCCGCCTCTTCTGCGCAGTTCCTCGGCTTCGCTTCCAAAGATCTCGGAAGTGAACTCGCCCGCTCCTACTGCGGAAGAATAAGCTTTGTTGACGACCACGATCTTCTCTATGGCGTAGGGCGGAATCCCCGCTCCGATCGCGCCGTAAGCGGCCAGCGTGCTGGAAGAAGTGACCATGGGATAGATACCGTGGTCAGGATCCTTCATAGTGCCGAGCTGGCCCTCAAGAAGGATCGTCTTTCCCTCTTTAATAGCTCTCTCCAGGTACTCGGCGGCATTGCCCACATAGGGAGCGATCATGTCGCGGTACTCCAGAAGCGTATTCAGAAGCGCCTTCTGGTCGATAGGATCCGTGTGATAGAGATTCACCAGAAGGATATCTTTTTTGACACATACATCCGCGATCTTCTCCGCCAGGACCGCCTCATCCTGAAACAGCTCATTGACCTGGAAACCGATCTTGGCGTATTTGTCGGAATAGAAAGGCGCGATGCCGGACTTGGTAGAGCCGAAGGACTTGCCCGCCAGTCTCTCCTCTTCGAGCTGGTCGAAGAGAATGTGATAGGGCATCACGATCTGGCAGCGGTCCGAGATCATCAGCTGCGGCGCCGGCACTCCTTTTTCGATGATCCCCTGAACCTCTTTAAAAAGAAGCGGGATATTCAGCGCAACGCCGTTTCCGATAATATTCATTACGTCCCGGTGAAAAACGCCGGACGGCAGTGTGTGGAGCGCGAATTTACCGTACCCGTTGACGATCGTGTGCCCCGCGTTGGCACCTCCCTGAAAGCGGATCACGACATCCGCGGAATCGGCCAGCATGTCTGTGATCTTGCCTTTTCCTTCATCGCCCCAGTTCGCGCCTACGACAGCTTTAACCATATCTTCCTCCTTTGGCCGGCAGATCAATAACCTTCTGCCGTTTATAATGAATTATCGGGAGCAGTTTATTGTGATCAGACGTTGATCTCGGCCTTTTCTCCGAGAATATCTCTGTTTGCATCCAGCACAGGGCGGATCACATCCCTGAGGAATCTCTCAACCTGGTGAGGCGCACATCCGATATATCTTGAGGGATCCATCGATTTCCTGAGCTCTTCGATACTCATGTGGAAAGCCGGATCTGCCGCGATCAGCTCGAGCAGGTTGTTGTCCAGGCCCTCTTCCTTCACGCGTCTGCCTGCTTCCATAGACAGTTCCCGGATCCTCTCATGCAGTTCCTGCCTGTCTCCGCCAGCCTTTACTGCGTCCATCATGATATTCTCGGTCGCCATAAAGGGCAGTTCCGCCATGAGGCGCTTCTCGATGACCTTGGGGTATACCTTGAGGCCGTCTGTGACATTCAGGCACAGATCGAGTACTCCGTCGATGGCAAGGAATCCCTCGGGAACAGAAAGTCTCTTATTGGCAGAGTCGTCGAGGGTTCTCTCAAACCACTGTGTGCCCGCTGTGACTGCGGGGTTTAAGACATCGATCATCACATATCTGGAGAGAGAGCAGATTCTCTCGCTGCGCATGGGGTTTCTCTTGTAAGCCATTGCGCTGGAACCGATCTGGCTCTTCTCGAAAGGCTCTTCCACTTCCTTGAGGTGCTGGAGAAGGCGGATGTCCGTTCCAAGCTTCATAGCTGCGGAAGCGACGATTCCCAGTGCATTTAAAACGATGGTGTCCACAAGTCTGGGATAGGTCTGTCCGGATACGGGAACACAGCCGTCGAATCCCATTTTCTCGGCGATCATGGGATCAAGGCGATCCACCTTATCGAGATCTCCGTCAAACAGTTCGAGGAAAGAGGCCTGCGTGCCCGTGGTCCCCTTGCTTCCCAGAAGTTTCAGGTTTCCGAGCACATGTTCCACCTCGCCAAGCGCAAGGTAGAATTCCTGCATCCAAAGAGTCGCTCTTTTGCCCACTGTTGTAGGCTGCGCAGGCTGGAAATGTGTAAATCCCAAGGTGGGAAGACTCTTGTATTCGTCTGCGAACCCGGCCAGCTCAGCCAGGACATTGATCAGTTTGCGGCGCACAAGCCTGAGGGCTTCCCTCATGATGATGACGTCCGTGTTGTCTCCCACATAGCAGCTGGTGGCACCGAGGTGGATGATCCCTTTCGCCTTGGGGCACTGCAGTCCGTATGCGTAGACATGACTCATGACGTCATGGCGGACCACTTTTTCTCTGGCTTTGGCTTCTTCGTAGTTAATATCATCGGCGTGGGCTCTGAGTTCGGCGATCTGCTCATCAGTAATGGGCAGCCCGAGCTCTTTTTCTGTCTCAGCCAGCGCGATCCACAGTTTCCTCCAGGTCCTGAATTTCATGTCAGGGGAGAAAATATACTGCATCTCTTTGCTCGCGTATCTCTCAGAGAGCGGGCTCACATATCTGTCATTGGCCATTTCTGGTTTCCTTTCTCGATTCTGATCAAAATTCCGTAAGGCTTTTGCGCCTTATCTGACAACGTATTACAGTATAACAATAATTTTCCCGATTTCAATAAAAGGATTGTTCAAGATCATGCTCAGGCCCTTAATTTCCTAGAAAGAAGGCGCGTTGTCCTCCCTGAAGCGGTCCCGCAGTTCCCGGATCCTCTGCCTTGCGTAATTGTCGAAAGATTTGGTCTGCCCGTTGCGGAGGTACACCTGCAAACGCTTGCTCTGCCTGCCGGCAGTCCCGTTCTTCCATTCTTTTTCCGCTATGGCAGCCGCATTTTCCAGTTCCCGGGCGGGATCTTCCAGCTCCGGGTGTTCCTCTATAAAAGCCCTGTACTCCTCATCCGGGATCGAAAAGCGCAGAGCAGCCAGGTATCTGACGCAGTTCTGTCTGCTTCCGGAGAGCCTCCAGGCTTTGCCATAACAGTCTGCCGCCTCCGCGTACCGAAAACCCTGTGCATAGAGAAATCCCTTCTCAGCCCAGATCCTGCCGCGCATTTCCCGCTCGAGTTCGGGCAGTTCCGACTCGATTCCGTCCATCAGCTCGATGGCCCGGGTGACCTGCCCTCTCGAAGCCGCGAACTTAGCCTCACTGAGTCTCCTGTGGAAAGGCTCCATTCCCTTGCCTGAGGATATTGACGCCCGGATCCTCTCTATTTCGGCTACGCTCTGATATCCCACATACAGAAGGATCACAGATGCGAAGTCCTCCACCGCGCATCTTCCCCGCAGGAGCGAGCGCAGCTGGGAAGCAAGTTCAGCGAGTCCGCAGGACTCCTCAAGCCACACCAAAAGCTCGTGGTCCATAAAATCCTCGTCAAGGAAAGAGGCGCACTGGGCTATGGAATAGCACAGTTCCTCAACTGTATAGACATTCCGGTCTATGATCCTGATCCGGTAGGGCTTCTCCGCGATCCGCCCCGTTGTCAAAATACACCTACCCATTGATGGCTATCTCCTGTTCCCATTTCATCCCCGAGGAGGGGAAGATCTCTCCAAACCCCAGGTCCTCCGCTTCCAGTCTCATCCGCTCCGAAGAGGTCATGCTGAGCCTGATCCTGAGTCTCGTGGCTGCTCTCGGCCTCTGCGGCATGTTTTCCAGCCTGACCCTGATCTCCCGCTCATTTCCCCGGTCTACGGAAGTCTCCAAAAGAACGATCTCATCCCCGTCCTCCAGCAGGATATCGATCTGAGCGGCGGCGTCATACCACGCTGCCCCCGCGTCCAGAAGCGCCTGGTACACTGTCCTGCCCTTTTTGAGGCACTCCATGCCAATGTTGCAGCGAAGCGCGTCCCTGCTCAGGTAGAAGTATTTGTCAGCCTTGGAGGCAAGCCCGCAGGCCGCCATAGTGCTGTCTGCCGCGCCCTTGCTGTAGAGCGTATCTCCCTGGAATGCCCTCCGTCCCCGGCAGATCAGGTTAAGGGAGTCCTTCATCCACCCGCCGCCCAGTGCCGGTCCGGTGAGATAGGCCGCAGAAAACTCCTTTTCCTGCATTAGTTCTCTCACTGCTTTGAAAAGCAGCCTGTCCTTCTCAGAAGGATCCGCATCCGCAGGGATCTCCAGATGACGTTCCTGCGGAAAGCACACTATGGGCCTCGTTTTCTTGTTGAAAGAAAGCGTGTAGAGCACCAGTTCCGAATCGGACCAGCCGTCTACCAGAAGCACCGACTGTCTGCGCTGCTCCTCATCCTGCATGAGCACATAGTGATAGAAAGACTTGATGTGCTCCTCATAAGCCACTTTGTCAAAACCGGGGAAAAGCACCTCTGCCGCCCTTTTCAGGATTTCCGCATTTGTGCTGTTCATATCTGTCGTCGTAAAAGTCAGCGCCTCGATCTCTTCCGTCGTCACTTCTGCTGACAGAAGGTTCATACAATAACCGAGAAAAGCGATCAGGATCTTTAGATAAACACTTTCTCCGCTCTCCTCCCGCTCTTTTTCAGCATTAGCAAGAAGATGTGTGAGCGGTTCCTTTCCCCGCTCGGCACAAAGCGTCAGAGCGTCATTTCCAAAATACCACTCTCCGCTCTCCGGATCCTGAAAAGCTGCCGCCGGAATATCAAATTCCTCGCCTCCCGCGACATATGAAAATGTATGGGGATCCATCCCGGCCGTAAGCCTTCGCGTGTTCAGATAGGAAATCTGGCAGAAAGTTTCCCCGATATCAATCCCCAGAAGATATTTTTTCTCAGGTAGTCTGGTAAATAACATCGTTTTCCTCCTCCGCGCCGAACAGCGCGGCTGTCAGATACTCCTTTTTCGTATATTCGCTGAGCAGCTGTACCGTCTTTTCGCGTTCCTTGAGCGCATCCGCTCTGGACACGGCGTCAATCTGAGCGAACCGGTCCGTCCGCGCCAGGTCGATCCTCGCGTCCTGTCCGATCGTGCCGCTCTCTACAATACTTTTCTCTTCGGGATCATCGGTTATAAAATAGTGCACCTGCTCTCCGTAGAACAGGAAGAAGGAACTCACATAGAACCCCCTCACCATTTCCTTCATCTCCCTCGCCATGAAGGGCTCCTGCCTGCCGCCTCTTTCCAGGGCACAGTGAATTACCACATGGCCTCTTGCTCCTCTGACGCCTGCGGGGTTGTGATACTCGATCATCGTCTCCCGGTCGTACAGGCGCAGTCCCGGACCTGCTCCGGCGAACTGCCGGTAGAAAGGAAATACGATCTCCTCCCGGAGAAGGGAAGTCAGAAATCTCTTTGCCGTGTCCGCTTCGTCCTCTGTGAAGCTGTCTGTTCTGTCAGCCAGAGTCTTGAGGTAAGCCAGCCTGCAGATCGCGGGGAGCTCATGTCCCTCTCCGGCCGCCTCTGTGATCAGCTTCATGATCCCCGGATCCATGGCATGCCAGTCAGCGAAAACATAGTGACAGTACTGGGAAATACCGGCCGCCGCCAGCGCCCTGTGCCTGTCCCCTCTTCTGTACTGTCTCAGGAGCAGTTCCTCCTGACCTGCGGCCATCTCGCCGCTGAAGAGCATTTGGGAGAGAAGCCTGTCCTCGGCTTGTGTGACCAGCGGATCCTCGTCTGCTTCTGCCTCCGCAAATTCCAGGATCGCATCTCTCACACGCAGAAGATCTTCTGTCAGTCCGTTATAACTGCTCAGTATGAGCGCAAGAACATCGCTGCTGTGCTCTCCCCGCTCGAAAGCTGCCCAGGCGATCCTTCCCGCCTGTTCCTGCCTGCTTTCATCTGCCTCAGCGTCTGCAGCAGCTCCCAGCGCCACTGCCGCCAGAAGTTCCGCAGGGCAGTGATCCGCGCCGCTTACCGCGAGCCAGTCCGCGGCTTCAGTATACATTCCGCATCTCGCCATCTGCCCGATCGTCCTGACCCGGTCCTCCGCGCCCAGTTCACCGGGCTCAAGAGTTCCCGCCATTCCCCGCAGTTTCTCCCGGTCACCGGTCCTCTCATAATAATTCATGAGCCTGAGCTTGAGCCTGATCCTGTACGAGGGCGCGATCCCGGCGGATCTCACCAGGATCTCACAGTACTGCAGCGTCTCGTCCGTGACTTCGAAGGACTCCCCTGCCGCGCCCGAGATCTCCAGCGCGAACGGAAGGTCCGTCATCTCCTGTACCGAGACCTGATCCGGTGCCTGGACAGGATCCATCATCCTGTCACAGGTATAGGGCACACTTGCTGTGTAGCGGTTGTGCTGCGCGTCCTCCAGAAAGATCCTGTTGTCTTCCCCGTAGATCGGGAGCACACAGTTTCCGTTCTCAATAGGATAGCTACGCTCCTTGCTGCTCTGCTCATAGATCGTCACTGCTCTCTTCATATACAAATGCGTCGTCCGCAAATGCGACAGATAGGAGAGTTTAGTCAGGTCCCCTGCGTTGTCAGGTCTGATCTGCGGATCCTTAAGCGCAGCTGTATAGAGCGCCGCCAGGTTGTCCGACATGCGGTGCTCCGAGATCTGTACTTCCAAAAAGTTCCGGATGTCATCCGCGCACTGCCTGAAAACTTCCGGATAGCGCTTCCTGTTTTGGTACAGATATCTGTAGAAATATGTCCTGCTTCCATTCGAGAGCATGCTCCCTCTGAAGGTTTGTCTCATCACGCTGTCCGGGATGACACCCTCGTAGTCCTCCGGCATCGACTGCAGAAAGCACTCGGAAAGCCTCATCAGAGACAGATCTTTGTCCACAGCTCTGGAATACCAGGCAAAATAATCCGGTCCCGTTTTGTTCCCCCTGATCAGCAAAGTGCAAATGCTCTTAAGGATCCGGGGCTGCATTGCCCGCATCCTCTCCTGTCCGTAGGCAGTCGTGAGAATACGATAAAGAGACCGCGAAAATTCTCTTCTGCGGTCGGACCTCTCCAGTACGCTCTCCATGGTCTGCGGATCAAGAAGTTCCTTCCTGATCGCATAGAGAAGAACCTGCCTCTCAAATGCATCTCCCCCGTATCTTCCTGTTCTGCGGTCCTCCTGAAGGCTCAGATAGGCGGGATCCGCATGGATCATGTCCCACGCCTCCAGATACAGAAGGGGGCTCCTGCTGCCGTTCGTATACTGCTTTTTCAGGAAATTCCAGCGCGCCGGAAGCCCCGGAGCGTATTCGGGGAGCAGCTGCATCATCATCCAGGAGATCCTCCAGTCCGAGGGATTCCTTCTGTAGCGCTCCCTGAGGATCCTTCCCACTCTGGGCGTGATCACGTCAGCGTCATGATAGGCCAGCGCGGTCAGAAACTGCCTGTAGCAGTACTCGATATCCGACTCGTCTTTGTACTGGCTGTACCCCATTTCCAGTACTTCTCCCGGTGCGACGCCTGCAAGCTTTCTCCGGATATTTTCCAGTTCCGTGACAGCCTGATGGATCCTGTTTTCCATCAGCAGGATCTGCGCGGCGTAGAGTCTGGGCAAAATACTGTCTCTTCGCAGAAACGACAATCTTTTGACCAGTTCGTCCGCCTGCCTGAGCCACTCGCCGTCGTCGATCCCGCTCTCGAGTCCCTGGGCCTGTCTTGCCCAGCCGGTATGCAGCCTCTCATAGTGGCGCATCATTTCTATGAGAGCTCTTCTGCTCTCTCTCTCCTGCCTCGCTCTGGCGTCGCTCTTTCTTCTGTATATTATCTCCACCGGGATCTGGATCTCCTGATAGGGCGACCTGAGAATGATCCTCCCGAAATTGCGTCCCGCGTGAAGCCTGTGCTTCTCCACTTTATAGGTGAAAACACATGTATCTCCTATGAAGTCTCCTCCCTCAAGAACTGACGATGCAGGTGTGAGGAAAGAACCTGACATACTAACCCTCAGCTTCGTATAGCCCCATCCGCGTCTTCGGATCGCTATCCGGTACTCCGTATTCTGGGATTCTCTGGCGGAACTGCCGATCTCAAGGATCTCTGTCCTGATCTCCTTTATGTCCGTGAGGAATTCAACGGGATCCTTCCCGCAGGCAGCGATCAGGAACTCCTCTACATTCTGCTCATTGCCGGGATACTGCGAGAGCCCTCTGTACAGCATCTGCTCCTCTTTAGTGACCAGGGACTGCGCGAAATCCTTTCTGTAAAAAAGTCTCACAGCGCTTCCCCAGTCTTCATCCGCGAGAGTAAGAAACCTTTCCGCCGCGGCGTTCCGGTTCCGGATCTCCTGCATTTCTCTTCCCGCTGTCTGCGGTGTCACGAGCTCTGCCCTGAAAGGAATCCTGTACTCGCCGCAGTTGGAAACTACTCCGATCATTCCCTCGCAGACATCGCCTTCCCTCAGGCTTCCGGCATCAAACCGCCAGCTGATCCTGTCAGGATTCTCGGCAAAACTGTCCCTTCTGAGCTGCATGTGGAAGTTGTCCGATGTCAGAAATCCCGTCACTGCAGTTCCCGGCGCTCCTGCCACCACAAACTGCCCTTCCGCGACTGCGCCGGGCATCACTGTAAACTGTATCTTATCCGGTGTGATGCTCAGCCCTTTATCCGAAATATTATATTCTTCGTCAGCCATATTGGCGGCTGTGTACAACTCTCGATATCCCATATTCTTATGCTCCGAACCACATAGTTTCCCAATATACAAGCATTATAGCACGGAATTCTTTCGAACAGTATAACGCGGAAGTGTATACACTTTCAGTAACTACTTTTCACGGATGGGTAAGAACCGCAGAAAAAAGAGATGGCATCCTCGTGCCATCTCTTTTAATTACATTAATCTTCCCCATCCGTGAAACCGAAGTGCATGACGGGGTATATACTCAGGCTCATCAGATTACTCTTCTTCGCCCTGCTTCGTCAGCATCAGCATGATCTCGTTGGACCTGACGATGAAGCCTGCCATATCTTCAGCGGACAAAGGCGCATTCTGGATCTGCGCCAGGTCATAGAGCTGCTGGCAGATCATCTTGGTGTTCTTGTCCTCTTCGTGTTCCATGACATATTTGACCAGAGGGTGCTTGGCGTTGAGGATGAGGGTCTGTCCCTCCTTGGCAAAGCTGTCCAGTCCCATGGGCATGCCGGATGCGGCGTACATCTTCATCATGTCTGCCATTCTGCGGCTCTGCTCGTCCACAGTCAGCATGGAAGCGGTCTTCTTGTCGCGGAGATTCTCAAGTTTGACGCTGAGCTTGTCGTTCTTCACAGCCTTGCGGATCATCTTCTCTAGTTTCTCAGACTCTTCCTTAAGTGTCTCGGCAGCCTTCTTGCCGGTGCGGGACTTGAGGGCCTCCTGGATGTCCGCGTCGATCCTTGCGAAGTGCAGTCCTTCATTCTTCGCCTCCAGCTGCTGGATGAAGGGCTGGTCGATCGTGTGCTCGAGGATAAAGGCCTGCATCTTGTTGTCACGGAACATGCGGATATACTGGCTCTGCTGCTGGGGATCTGTCACGTAGTAGATCGTGTGGTCCACGACCTCTTCTTCCTTCTTCTCATCATTTTCGGCCTTTTCGCCGTTCTCGTCTACAACTTCCGCTTCTACTTTCTCGCCGTTCTCATCCGTTGCAGTCTCTGCTGCTTTCTCCTCCTCGTCTGCCTCGGGATCGATCCTGTTGACATTGAGGGCCTCGGGAGTGGTCAGATACTTGCCGTCCAGATCCTTGAAGAGGATGTAATCAGTCATTCTTGTGCAGAATTTGTCGTCCTTAAGGCAGCCGTACTTGATGAAGGGGCTGATGTCATCCCAGTACTTATCGTAGTTTTCCTTGTCGGTCTTGCACATGCCGGCAAGTTTGTCCGCGACCTTCTTGGTGATATAATCGCTGATCTTCTTTGCAAATCCGTCGTTCTGGAGCGCGCTTCTGGAGACGTTCAGAGGAAGGTCAGGGCAGTCGATCACGCCCTTGAGGAGCATCAGGTACTCCGGAATGACTTCCTTGATGTTATCGGCAATAAATACCTGGTTGTTGTAGAGTTTGATCACGCCTTCGGCGGACTCGTACTCGAGATTGAGCTTCGGGAAATACAGAATACCCTTGAGGTTGTAAGGATAGTCCATGTTCAGGTGGATCCAGAACAGGGGCTCTTTGTAGTCCCTGAAGACGTTTCTGTAAAACTCTTTGTACTCCTCTTCGGTGCACTCGCTGGGATTCTTGCCCCAAAGCGGATGTGTGTCGTTGAGAAGGACCGGGCGCCTGCGGATCTTGAGTTTCTTCTCCTCCGGCTCCTTGCCGTCCTCTTTCTTCTCAGGCTCGATGACCTCGATCACTACGTCGTCGGGTCTTCTTTCAGATTCTTTGATCGTTTCCGTTGCGCTGGTGTCCTTCTCGGAGAGATAGATCTCCGTGGGCATGAAGGAGCAGTATTTCTCGATCACTTCCTGAGCCTTGTAGTAGTTGGCAAACTCTACGCAGTCCTCAGTGAGATGCAGTGTTACGGTCGTGCCAAAAGACTGCCTGCTGCCCTTATCCATGGAGTAGGTGCTGCCGCCGTCGCACTCCCAGTGTACCGGCTCCGCGCCCTCCTGATAGGAAAGAGTATCGATGGTAACCAGATCTGCCACCATAAATGCGCTGTAAAAGCCCAGTCCGAAATGACCTATGATCTGGTCATCGCTGGTCTTGTCTTTATATTTTGCCAGGAAAGCTTCCGCGCCGGAGAAAGCGATATTATTGATATACTCTCTGACCTCATCCGCTGTCATTCCGATGCCGTTGTCAGATACGGTGATCGTCCTGTCCGCAGGGCTGACAATGATATCGATCCTCGCTTTGTAGTCCTCGGGCAGTGTGAAATCGCCGACTACATCAAGCTTTTTGAGTTTGGTGATGGCGTCGCATCCGTTGGAGATCAGCTCCCTGTAGAAAATATCGTGGTCGCTGTACAGCCACTTCTTGATGATAGGAAACATATTCTCGCTGTTAATGGACAAAGATCCTTTTTCTGCCATGTCTTTTATCTCCTTTACTGTCTATATGATCTTACAATGATTAACAATGTAATGGCCTTTTATGCCTGTCTAACAGAGAGTTTAGTATTCCCGAAGTTAAATGTCAACAAAAAATTAGCACTCATTAAACATGAGTGCTAACAATTCCTCTTTTATCATTGTTTACTGCCTGATCTCTTCTTCCTCTTTGACCTCCTGGCCCAGATAGGAATTTCCGAAATATTTGGCGTAAACCTCGGAGAATCCCGGCGTCTCGGACAACTGAGGAATGTCTGCCAGTTTCACCGTATCCCAGAGTTTTTCATTCAGGTCATAGTCCAGCGTCGTACAGAAACTGTCATATCTCTCCTCGAAGTCCGTGCCTACGCTCTTGTACACTTTTTGAGCCAGCGCGTACTGCTCAAATAGTCTGCGCAGCGTATCTTCCTCGATTCCCAGATACTTCCTCTCCTCCTCGGACAGCCCCTCATAGTATTCGGTCTCCGCCTCATCGGCGAGGCTTTCTTCAGCGTCCGTCAGCATGATGTTGTCCTGCACAGCCAGAAGCAGCATTACCTTGAGGCGGGAAGCCTCCGAGAGAGCTCTCTGTTCAATGGACTCCCTCAGTTCACCGCCCTCAGACCCTTCCCAGACTCCGTGGCCGAATGTCCTCTCACAGTGTTTCTGAAGGTTGAGAAGAAAGACATTGTATTCCGAGATCAGGCACCGGGTATTTCCGACTCTGAACAGTTCGTCC
>ODAJ012036026.1_pt1 | contig 13584 bp, 9 predicted proteins | sample 1539241 | NCBI WGS metagenome assembly ODAJ01 (sample SAMN02144231, study PRJEB22623) | gut metagenome | biome: sheep rumen | host: Ovis aries | place: New Zealand | reverse complement strand
ACCAGAGGAAAACGAGGCATTCCTGAATGACCTCAGAAACAACAAGGAACTTCGTGAGGAAGCACAGATGATGGCTCTGCTCATTAAAGACATGAAAGAAGAACAGTCAAAGCAAGATGAAGTTATCAAACAGAAAATACTCACATCTAAGGGGAAATCTACAGCCATGACCATCCGACTTGTAAAATGGATAGGCTCCATTGCTGCCATGTTTATCCTTCTCTTTGGTGCTAATCAATGGTACACCTCATACAAGATTGATAAGGTATATAATGCTTACTATACCCCATATGATGCCTCTTTGGCAAGAGGCGGGGATGACGAAGCCATCAAGCAGGAACTTGTAGAACTATATAATAAGGTAGGGACAGAGGAAAACGTAACCTCCTTTATCACTCGTCTGCAAACCATCTACGATGGCATCCAGTCGGCCAGCGACGACTACGCCGATTACAGCTATTACGAGAATGACATTGCCTGGTATCTGGCATTAGCCTACATCAAAGATCACAATCTTGACAAGGCGAAAGAATTATTGAAACCATTAGCAGACAATGATGTTTCTGATGCAAAAGGATTACTGAAGGACATGGATGGCATCTAATTGCATTGTCATGAAGACTGCCAATATGGCGGTTAATGTCATTTCTTGTTTTATGGCATGATTTTTGCTCCTTTTTTTTGTGTACAAAGGCTAGTATGCCTTTGGAGATACTTCAAGCTGGGCAATGGCACAGCATTAATTTAAAAAATTAATAGAAGTATGGTAATATTTACCACCGATGCTTTTATAGCATTGCTATTGATTCTCCTACTCAGCAGGAGTAATTAATGAGACGCGCTGAGGCACTTCTTGATATAGCAGGAAGCGAGATAATTGGGCGAAAAGCTCCATTGAAGTAGATATTGGGAGGTTAACACCTCCCCTTTTAATTGTCTTTTGCATCCAACAAAATAAACGCAGCCCAATACTTAGGTTCATTATACTTACCACCATCAACTTTACGAAGGTACTTTTGGGCAGACAAAAGCGATTGTCGTTTACTTTGGCCAGAAAGCAGATTCCGATAGAATTGAGTCATCAGAATCTGGGTAGCCTTGTCTTCCACTTCCCAAAGGCTCATTAGGATGGAGTTCGCACCCGCTTTTTTGAAACCTCGCTGCAAGCCAAAGACTCCTTCGCCTTGTGCGATGTCGCCTAACCCCGTTTGGCAGGCTGACAATACGACCAAGTCAAGACCACGCAAATCAACATCTGCAATCTCTTTGGCAGTTAAGATGCCATCCTCAACATTGTCAGGCAATGTGTCACCTTCTAAAATATGATTGGCTCCTGATAGAATCAAGCCTGAACGGGTTAAGGCCTTGTCTTCGGCAGATGCAATATGATTATCTAATTGCAGGAAATCATAGTCAGTATCGTTAGCCTCCTCTGGTGTATAATAGAAACCATGAGTGGAAAGGTGCAGGTATTTCAATCTTTTTCCAGCCAAAGACTTGAAGGACTCTTCCGTCCCGTTTCCATCTGTCAATAGTTTATAGTCCCATTGAGCCTCCTTTAGCTCTTGACCTATTTGTTCGACTTCTATCTTAGTCTGAGGCAACGCCTCTTTTCCTCCACGCAAATTCATTCCCCTCACATCAGCATGCTCTGTGTACATAACATCCTCTATTTCTGATTTCCTATTTACTGGGATAGCATTCAATCCTGCATAATAATCTAGACCGCCATACAATACAGCACGATTCTCTGACTCTGTTTTTCTATCTGTAACAAGTTCACGCGTTGATGACAAACGGTAGATTTTATACTTCTCCATTTCTGGCAGATACTCTATACCTATATTATATAAAGCACCGGATGGGGAGAAATATATATTCGTGATTCCTCCCAACTCAGATTGTAACGGTTTCCATACCAAATCAGTCATTTCTTTGCATTGATAATAAAGGGTGTCAGAGACTTGTTTTAGTTGTCTTTCCTCAAATAAAGGAATAAGTTTTGGGAATGCAGAATCCTTTCGAAGAACAAGTGCTCCATACATAGATTGGTTTTGATTCCATAGTGGGAACTCAACAAATTCAATTGCAAGTTCTTTCTCTTTCAAGATGTGGTACACGTCAGTCCACTTTGGAAAGAGAGTTTGCAATGCTCCAATACTATCAAGATAAGCGACAAGACTCCTCTGTAGGTTTAAAATATCCCAGTGCTTTTCTAACGCTCCAAGATCATGATTCTTTATCATTGACTTGTATGCTTGCATTTCCTTACTAATCCGATTAACATAATCTTTTGAGATTGAATCTTGCGTTGTCAAAAGATTTCTTCGTAGTCTATTTCCTGCTGTTAATCGGAACTCCTTTGCAACTAAAGCACCATCGTATGCCATTTTATACAAATCTGGCGATTGCATTTTAAAAGCGAAATATGGTATGTGTGTTGTTAATGCTGGTAGGTAAGCCATATCAAATACTTCTTCGTAATATGCACCAGGTACTATGATTGTTGGGTTTTTAATGATGTTCTTTAATCCATTCACACTTGCTTCATACATATCTTTACACAAAGATGTTAGTGCTTCATTATCTCCAAGTGCACAATAATAATAGGGATTTTTACTATCATATTTTATTGCACTCTCAATCTCTCCCTTAAGATAGTAGCAGTGCCCTATCATCCGAGATAGTGACTTTTGTAGAAGGTCCACATATGTCACAGATTGTTCTAGAGAAAGAATGTCATGATTGTACCATACCTCAGAAATCCACTCATTTCTTTTTAACTTATACAAACTATCAATGGATAAATACTGTATTAGAGCAATATCAAAATGTCTATGATGATAGTTGTAGTCTGCAATGTTCTTTAGAGCACTTGCATATCTCCATGAGTCAGGAAAGAACAGTCTTGATTTGTCTCTAACTTCCTTCCAAATTTTTATACCACAGGTCGTTTCATATGATGTCTTTGATGGACGGATATCTAGATCTGATGCTATATTCATCAAATGTTCAAGATATTGACTATTATTCGTATTATAGATATGACTGCATACCTCTATGATTTCTTTATCAAGTTCTGGAATTCTATGTATTTGACCGTCTATTACCAATGCTTTTCTATATATAGACAGAGCATTTTCGTAGCATTTATTGAACTTGCCGTAATTCTCAACCATAGACAATAAGGATTCACACCATTCTATTACATTATGCGTATGTGTTCCATTTATATTAAGCATGATATTGGTTTGAATCCGACTAATCTCACTCATTTGACCGACAGATTGATTACCTTCAACACTATTTAGGTAATGATATATGTTTCTGAAATGTAACAATATTATATTACCCGCATCAGGTAATGCATCCAAGAAGAAATCAGAAACGTGATATTTTGCCAATATTTGCATGGATAATTTCTTTTTTACCTTTGGTGTACAACATAACCATACATTCTTGACATACTGGTTTAAAAGATATGCTGCTATATCGTATTTGCCATGACAAATTAAAGTGTCAATATGTTTTTCGTACGCAGGATACAAATCATCAAATGGTTTAGTTCTTTTTCTATTTCTAAAAGGAACAGCAAAAGTTATATCATGAGTTGATAAACGTACATTACCATCCGTTGAGAGTATTGGCTCAAAATGTTCCTCAAAATATATTTTGCTACCTCCTTTATACGTTGTGCGTGGATGACGGTTGATAGGCAGCGTAGTATAAATTATGCAATATTCTTTATCACCTGTTACTAATTTTTCATCCATCTTGCTAATTACCCAGCAACCATTCTCTGAAGGGACGAAGTATCCTTTTAGTATCGTACAGTCATCTCTAAAGTCTATTGTTTCATAAATCCACTCTGCCCATCCCAAATTTTTTCTCACTCCAAGATTAAGAATCTGCGAATAAATGCATAAAGGTAAAACAAGCAACAAAAAAGAAAAAGTCCTTCTCATATTATTGTTTCAAATCATCCAACAAAATAAAGGCAGCCCAATAATATGGGTTGTTATATTCTACATTACTCTCTCGTAGATACTTTTGGGCAAGGTGTAAAGATTGTAGTTTTGTCTGCCCAGAGACCAAATTCCGATAAAATTCACCCATAAGCAACCGAGTTGCATCGTCATTTACAGGCCACAACGTCATTAATATACTATTCACACCAGCCCGTTTGAAACCTCTTTGTAAGCCCATAACGCCATCATCACTAATATCGCCTAGGCCCGTTTGACATGCAGATAAGGTAACAAGGTCAACATGATGAAAGTCTAATAGAGATATTTCAAATGCAAGAAGAATCCCGTCTTCTTTATCTTGTGGTATATCTTTTCTTCCGTGTAGCCATGCATGTTGTCCACCAGACAGCATCAGCCCAGAACGGAGAAGTGTACTAATTTCTTTTCCTCGTTTAACTTTAATATTCATATCACGGAAAAAATCATAGAAGCTGCTTTCGTCTTCATTAAAATAGAAACCGTGTGTTGCGATATGAAGCGTTGAGATTGTTTTACCAGATAACTTTTTAAAAGACTCTTCTGTTCCTGCATAATTATCGTAAAGATTTGTCGAAATATTAGCTGTGCTGAAAATTGAATCCAAAACCATAACCTCTGTTGCTGATGAAGGAAGATAGTTCCAACCTTCGCGTTTTAACGAATTCTTTGATTGCGAAGAATCCACATTTCCCTCCTCATCATATTTAAGCCCACCGTAAAGTACCGCATTACCTTTTTTAACAGGATTATGGGATAAACACATGTATTTGGTAGAAGACATTCGATATAGTTTATATTGCTCATTCATAAGTCGTCCTTTCGTATCTTGCAATATCTCCATCGGTGCAAGTGAAAGCATTCCAACAGGTGAAAAATATATGCAATCATTAGGTTCAAGATATGAAAAAATAGGTTCCCAAATCATTTCATATAATTGGTGGTTAACTCTGTCCCATTCTTCTTTATTATATGCCTTTTCTTCTGCCTCCTTGAAATCGATGATTACATTACGAATAAGACTATCTGTTATTTGCTTATCGTGAAGAAGAACGAATTTTGGGGTTCTCCATTCTTTCTTTAAGAGCACAGCACCATAATTTATAGATGTGTCATTAGGTGAAATGATACTATTATCTAATTCTACAAATTCGATGGCAACATCACCTTTTTGTAGAGTTTCTTGGACATCTTTCCAATCTATATCAAGATTTTTAGTAAAATCTGAATAGTTACGAAGTGAATGTATAAACTTTTTCTCCTTCAATTCAATATTTCGCTTTAGAGTTGCAACATCCACAGAATCACTAATCGTCTGAAGTTCATGCTGCTTTTGCTTTAATTCTTTATAATCATTTTGAAGAGCCTCGTCGGAAATAGTGAAAAGGATTGATTCTACGTCTTTTTCTGTACTGAGCAATAAGCCTTTATATACTAATGCTGAATTATAAGCATACTGAGCGCAGATTTCATTTTCTGGTAAAAATGATGCTGGTAGAGCGAAGTTAGAAAAGCCAAATGCTTTTCCACTTTCATTAAGTTCTTCTCGCTGATTCGAACCCAAATAGAGGAATTGCTTTTTTAAGTAATCCAGTGAAGCATTATAGGTTAATGGCAGATATTTTTCTACCATGGAAGAGTCATGTAATGCAATACTACTTGATAAAATATTTTCATAATTCTTATGAGTCGGGTCAATTTTTATGCACTCTAACGAATACTTACGACATTTTTCGTAATCACCTTTCAAACTATTGCAATATGCTATGTTGTTAAGTGTAACAACATAATTGTTACTATTCTTTCCCCATAAATCTTCCTCTATTAATAGAGTTTCCTTGAAGAGGCGTTCCGCTTCATCAAATCTGTGAAAGAACATATAGGTTTTAGCCAATACAGTTTTTGCTTTCCAACACAATTTCTTGTAATCTCGAGTGTCTCCTGAATGTTCTTTCAAAATGGGCTTACAAAGAGACTCAATATTAAAAACTACTTGTTCTTTACCTTCTGGGAAATAATAAAAAACATCAGAGAATTGGTCAACAAAAAACTCATGTGCATTTAGCAATTCGTAGGGAGATACACCAATGCCAAGAGATTTCTTAATATTAAGAGACTCCATTGAGTATTGCAATGCTCTTTCTTCTAAGCCAATTCTATAATAGATACGGGCCAAATTTTCTGTAACCGTAGCTGTTAGTTCGTTAACTATACCCGATTTATGCAGAATCTCATACGAATTATTTGCATATAATTCGCCCATTTCTTCATTATCTAAATCCATCCAGTACAGTTGTGAGAGCAAATTGCATATACGTGCTATCTGTAATGTGTCTTTTCTTTGCTCATATTTAGTTAATAATTCTTTGTGTAAAGAAATGGATTTTTCTATATTTCCATTGTCACCATATAGTGTGGCTAGTCTTGATTTTGCAGACAAAATGTATCTCTCACCACTGTTCTGCTGTTGATAAAGTGATAAGGATTTTTGTAAATAAGTCTCAGCTTTGTTAAACTCTTTCAGATGAGAAAGGAGATTGCCATAATTTCCTAAATATGTTGCATAATCCAAATCGTGCTCGTAATCTGGAATACGATGCCATATTTCTCCTGCAATATTAAACAATGTATCAGCTTTACTCAAATATAAAGAATTATCTTCTGCACTATACATATCCATATAAGAACATGCTGCATTATTTATCCAAACAGCATAGTTTGTGCTATTCTCCCCGTCCGTCATTCTTAAATAGTTTGAAACAAGAAATGCTGCATTTACGGCTTTTTGATACAGACCAATATGTTGATAAACCTGATATAAGTATTTGTTCGTTTGGTTTAGTTTCTCAAATTCTAAATCTTCTTTTCCTTGAAACATTCCGTTCAATCTTTCTCTATTATCATCAATAAAGTGTAATGCCCCAGTATAGTCATCCATGTAAAGATAACCTTCCAAAATCTCATTAACTATCGTTTCTACATAAAAACCTTTAACATCATTACCATATCTTTCAAGATAATCCAATGCTTTTTTATCACTCTCTATTACTTTCAATACATTGTCTTCTGCCTTGTATATTTGGCTTTCTGCCATCTGATGTAGAGCTATATGTTTAGGATTGACTCTCTCATAAGTGTTAATTATTTCCGTTGAGACAGTTAAAGCTTTTGTGTATTCTTTAATATCTACATATGCATCTCGAAGTAAAGTAGATATACCAAGTAATGCCTCAATAGTATAACCTTCTTTTAGTAGCCTATCAGAATACGTTTGGGCTATCTGTTTTGCCTTTTCTAAAAAGGAGGTTGCACTTTTAATGTCCTTCTTACCATAATAGGAATAAGCAATCATAGAATAAGGAGCAAATAAAGCTTGCGGCTGAATCTGAGTTGGATCTTTTCTTTCAATTTGTTTATATAAACTGATAATCTGATTAGACTTCTCTATACAAATATCAGGTGCTTCATAAGGATTTATTCTTTCCAATTCAATCCGGGCCTTTTGATATTGAGCTATAAGTTGAATTATGGATGCTGTTTGACAATAGCAATTCAGAGACATTGCTATAAGGATAGTCAAGATTGTAGTACGTCTTATCATGTTTTAGCTGATTTTACTGCAAAAATACATCTTTTTCATGTCTTTTTCCTCTTTTTCTCAAAAAATCTTCATTTTTATGTTTACCTTTTCCCAATTGTGGGTATAATAAGACGTAAACAACAACAAATTAGTAACAATTAAAAAACAAAAGTAAAATGAAAAAATTAGTTCTTACATTCGTCGCCCTCGTGGCAGTTGCAACAACAAGTTTCGCACAGTATTTCACCACTTACAAGCCGTGCCCATCAGTGACTTATAATGTGCCAAGCGTGACCTATACCGTTCCAAAGGTAACCTACAGCGTTCCCAGCACAGTAAACTACAATACGACTTCTGTCAGTGGCTATAGCCGTAGCAATGGCACATTCGTTCAGCCTCACGTCCGCACCATGCCGAACTCCACGAACAGGGATAACTTCTCAACACAAGGCAATAGTAATCCATTTACAGGATCAACAGGTTATCGTGCAAGAGACTATTCAAGCAGTGCTTACAATTACGGGACTGGTCACACCATTCATTCAGGTTCTCGTGGCGGACAATACTATTATAACAGCAACGGCCATAAAACATACGTGCCTAAACGCAATCTTTGGTAATGGTATGAAAGAATCCCTTGCAGGAAACAATCTTGCAAGGGATTCTTTCTATTTCTGAGGGCTTAATGCCTCCCAATATGGCTTCATTTTTTCTTGAATCAACTTGCCAACATCTTGGAAGGCAAGTTGATCTTTGTATTTTATCTTTTGAAGAAAAGAATTCCATTGATTTGTTTTTGTCGTATCCAGAAAGAATTCTTCTTTAAAAAGTGCATGATTCTCGATATATTCTGTATGACGATTCTTGAATGTAGCCTTGATTGCTTCAGTAAGGTTGGTAGAGTTCAAATCCTTTGTTGACAATATGGTGTAAAGGTCGAAAAAGTCTTTCATTCTGCTGTTGTAAATAGACAAATCAATCATTGTATGGAATTTTTCAGCAACGACAGTTTCTAATGAATAGGCTTTCACACTAAATGATGACATTTCATCAAGGATGACAGGATAAGCTAATTCCTGTGGGGCAGGTATTGTTACGTCTCCAAAACCAATGTCGATTGACAAGTGGAGAGGCATGTTGTCTAAAACGACTTTAGTGTTAAGCCGTACCCCATGATAGTTTTTCCCTTCCATAATGTCTTCCACTGTGATATTCTGCAAGTCAAAAGTTAGGGCATCATCATCGCATTGGATGGAGAGAATCTCATCAATAACTGCTTTTATATGATTTTTATCATTACTAAGGCTCTTTGCCAGGAAGTCTATATCAATGGTAGGTCTTGACTTGAACTGGTTGTGGGCATATAGCAGTGCACCACCTTTTAAAAGAAACTGATCTTTGTATTTGCTTTGGGATAGTCTATAAAGCATTCTTTCCTGCACATATCTTGTGAGCATCAGATTATACTCATAGGATGCCTCTTTTGAAAGAATCAGCAGGCGATTTCTGATGGACTTACCTTTGTTTTTAATGACCTTATTCTTTCCCATGACTTCTTAGATGACAAATTGAATGATGCTTTGAAGTGTTTTGCCAACTCGGAGGATTTTGGCATACTCAGCCAGTTTGTTCAGATTCCTTTCCGGACGCTTCATGTAGTTCCTGACGATTTCAGAACACACATCCATTCCTATTTTATTTCGGAACTTGATAGCATCACAGACAGACTTCTCCATATCGTATATCAGACAACGGTGACCTGACATCTCTACCTCGATAATGCCTGTTGAATATGTCGTCTGATTCCAGAAACATAGCCGAATGGGAGGATAATCTGGGAGAACAACTTTCCGCCTTTTCTCCACAGCAACATAGTGTTCAACTGGCACTTGCGTTGTCAGTTGATAATAGAACCAAGCAGAATAGAGACAAAGAACACCGGAAGGAACCAGCCTCTCTATGTCAACCATTGGCTTTGCCAATTCTTCAAGCAGAGCATAGACGCCTGCTTTCAGGCGTACAACATTGCCTTGCTCCACTGCTCTAAGGAGTTGTGCATAAGTGGCATCATCCGTTATTTCTTGTTTTGAGATAAAGCCACCTTTTCCTTTTATGATATTAATAATGGTATTCATGCTGCAAATATACTGCTTTTTTTTGAATTGGCAGTAGATTTATGACTTTTTTGTCAGTTATTCTATTTCCAGAATTGCTTTTTCCCAAAAAATATTCATTTTGATGTTTACCTTTTCCCAAAAGCGGGTATAATAAGACGTAAACAACAAAAAAGTAGTAACAATTTAAAAAAACAAAAGACTATGGAATTTATTATAGGTTGCGTGATTTATATCGTAGTGTGTGAAAGCATTTGTAATATGTTGAACTTAGAAAAGTTTAACGAAAAGGCATGGGTTTACGCTATTGTCAGTACAGTAGGGGGATTCCTGATAAAGGTATTGATGTAGTGAAAATATTCAATCATCCATTCTGCGTGGAAGACAGTATTACAACAATAGCAACGGAATTAGAATTAATGCACAAAACGATATCTTTAGTAAAAATGGAACATTCAATTCTAACGATTAAAAATAAGAGTGAAAGTCTCTTCTTGCGACTGGACGACATTTTATATATTCTTGCTGATGGAAACTACTGTAACATCTACTTTGCTGATGGGGGTGTACTCAACACACTCACCTATCAGCGGGCAGAGATTGCAAGGATGATAGATGAGCAACTACCTAAAGAAAAACGTGAAAAGTTTGTTCTGTTGGGTAGATTTTATTTGGTAAATACGGATTACGTGTTGCGTATTCAGCCGAACAAGCAATTGCTTACCTTTCGGGTAAACAGATTTGGAACGGCCAAGAAAGTGACAATTAGGGCAACTGCAAAGGCTCTTGATTTGTTGGCAATAGAGATGGAGCAGCAGTCTGGCACTATATGTAAACCATAGTTTCATACCCGCTGCGCTATGTTTCATACATTACGAACTTAGAATGTAATGGTTCTGACAGATAATCAGTAATTTTGTAAATCAACAATGAGTGGTTGCTAAAGAAAACAACATGTTCCTCACTCATAGATATTAACAGCTGGCTTTGGGGACAGTTTAGCATAAAATAAAGAAGATGAAGAAAAAACAATTATTGATGACAAGAATAAAAGTCGTCATCGTCGCATTAATGACTTGCGTCACCCTTTCTGGTTGTGTTTCTGTTTTCGGCACAAGTAAAGACATCTATATTAGTTCAACGCCATCAGATGCTTCTGTATATCGTGATGATGGAGAGTATGTAGGAAGGACTCCGATAGTGTATAGGGGTAAGGCTCATCATAATTTCATTCTTCAGAAAGATGGTTACTATGATTATGGTTTACAAACGACCAGAAGTTTTAATCCTTTGTATTTAGCAAATATCATTCTAATTCCTTATGGGTTCTTTGAATTTAACAATGCATACAAATTCAAAGATACGAATTATTCAGTTACACTTACTCCCAAGCCGAAACCAACTTATACAACGCCCACTTATACACCAGCTCCAGCACGTGTGCCGACTTTATTAGAGAGGGTATCTTCAAACCTTGAGAGTTATACCTGTAGTAATGCACTTTCCAGGATAAAGCCAGCTTATAATAGTTCAACGAAAAAAGCTGTATTGAAAGGAAGTGAGGTGTTTAAACGCTATAGTAATGCTGTTTTTATGGTTTATGGTGCAACTTCTGATGGCAATCAAATTTGGCAAGGGTCAGGTTTCTTTATTAATTCAGATGGATTGGCCGTTAGCAATTATCATAATTTTGAGGATGCTACAGAAATAGTAGTAAAACTGTATGAGAGTAATTCTTATTTGGAAATTTCAAAAGATGATATCCTTGCATACAGCAAAAGTGAAGACTATATTATCTTCAAAGTTAAAGGTCTGCTTAGGTACCCTTACATTCCCATTGCCAACAAAAGATGTGAAGTTGGTGATAAAGTATATACTATAGGAAGCCCCAGAGGTCTTGAAAATACTTTCTCTTCTGGTGAAATATCGCAATACAGAACTGAACAAGGTTTCATTCAGATAACAGCTCCTATTGATCACGGTAGTAGTGGTGGTGTACTCATCAGTGAATACGGAGAAGCTATTGGCATAACATCGGCAGGAAGAGATGATTCTGGGGCTAATCTGAATTTTTGCAAGGACCTTCTGTATATTATGAATAGATATAAGTAAATCAACTTTCTGAAGTTATCGCTTCGTTCGAAGTTATCGAAATTAACGAAGTTCTTTGCCGCAAAGAACTTCGTTAATTTCGATAAAAAGAAACCTAATTTAAGCCACCTGTTGTTCCTTTTCTCTCTCACGCATAAAATCCTTAAAAGCTGCACGAACTTCTTTGCGTGTTCTTTTCAACCTTTTCCATTGTATTACTTCTTTTTGTTGGTGTAAAAATGTATGGACACTTTTCTAAAGAATATGTCATCTCGACGCTGTAAAATTAAAGAATAATTATGATACCATCAAACTTTTCGGAAGAAAAGTGGCGATAAGGCTTTGGGTGTCAGAGAAGGGCTTATGTTTAAATGCACGCAATGGCATGTCTAAACATACGGGTTGGTGTGTCATTGTGCTTGATTTTGTTTCCAGTTCTGCAAGACTTGATTTTGAGTTTTGTACGCTTTTGTGGTGAGTTTTGCTTGAAAACTCATCATAAAGTCACGCAAAAGTCACCATGAAGTCATGTAAAACTCTCCACGAAAGCGGGCTGAACTGAACATCGGACGTTTCAGAAAGGGTTGTTGGGTTTATGGAAAGTATGGTTTAACTCATTCATATGGAGGTTTGCACTTTGGAACCATCTGGGAGTTGCTGACGCATAAATGACAGGTACAGTCTATAAGGGTGGTATCTTAATAGTGTAAAAAAAAGGTGTTTGAACAGCAGTTTAGTAAAAGGTGTTCATCGTTAACTGTCTATTTTATAGTTAATTGTAGAGAATGATGCAAGAATAGGGGGGAGGCAAACTGAATAAAATGGTCATATTCTTTGAATTGGGCGCTCTACCTGAACAATCTTGAACTATCTACCATTTTCCTGCTGATTTCTCGCTATTTTTTTGTAACTTTGCAGTACATCGTTTCCGTTTAAAATACCCTTTTTTGATGAAGAAGTATTTGATGAATGATGAAAAAAGTATTTGATGTAACGAACTGAATGCGCCTACGCCGTAAGGCGGGCAGCAAAAATAAAATAATAATATACTAATTATATATAAGAATATGAGCAACAATGACATCTATGCATCGAATTTCGTTTTTAAGAAATTCCTTGACGGACTCCCGTTGGATTTCGGGAATCTGCACGAATGGTTAGACAAAAATTTTGTCTATCAGTTGAATGCAAACTATGAGTGGTTTGCATTATGGCGCATAGCTGCTGATATGCGTCTGATTGAGAGTGGACGGATGAAGATCTCTTTGTTTGTTGAGCAGATGAACAAGTGGTTTCCTGATGCACCGCATCCCTGCAAGGCGAGTGAGATTAACCGCTATAAGCGTGGGTATTTAGGCAATACTCCTTTTAAGGAATGGAATGAATACTGTTTCTGTGAGTCAATTGAGGACATGAAGAATTGTAAACAGTCGCGTGCGGGATTTAACAATCTTTACCGGCTTTGCAAGAAGCTCAATGACGAAATGCCGAAGGTGAAGCTCAAGAAAACCGCATGAACAGACTGCCCCGGGATGAGGCTTTCGATGGACTACGTTCCACCTTTTCCATCTTTTCCACGCTTTTTTTCCACATCTTCCACATGTTCCACAAGATTGTCATTTATTTGGCATCTTGTGGAACAAGTCTTTTTTTTATTCCATAACTTTGCATCAGTGAAACAAATAAAAAGACGAAATAATATGAATCACTACTGTCCACGAAAATCAGTTAACAATCTGCTAAAAGTCCTCTGAATACAATGTTTTTCAGCTATAGTTTCACTCGGAGGTTTTGA
>ODAJ014731025.1_pt1 | contig 13591 bp, 14 predicted proteins | sample 1539241 | NCBI WGS metagenome assembly ODAJ01 (sample SAMN02144231, study PRJEB22623) | gut metagenome | biome: sheep rumen | host: Ovis aries | place: New Zealand | reverse complement strand
GTCGGCCCATGCCGACGGATTGGCCCAAGGGGCGGTGGAGAGGATATAGCAGTCGTAATGTTCTTCAATCCTGTGCAGCGCCTCGATGGCTCCAGGCATCGGCTCCATCAGCCCGAAGATGCCGGGTATATTGTCCGGTTTATCCCCGTAGGCCTGCTTCGTGGCATCGTCCACCTTGTCGAGCCCCGAACGGAAGTCGACGATGACATTGTCCATATCAAAATAAACGCGTTTTTTCATCATAGATGTTTTATTATAGTTCTTCAAAGCGACGGCCCTCCTTGATTTCGCCGTCGTCCACATAGCCATACAGGCGGCAGGCTTCAAATGGATCGTCATCGTCCTCAGGGGGGTCGTAGTAGTTATCTACGATGAAATCAACCTTGAGTTCCGACACAAGGCCTTTCATGGCAACAAACCATTGTGCTGGGTAATCCCACGCTGTTTCGATGTCGGTGTAGAATAGCCATCGATTATCCCTTTCCTCAAGTTCGACATTCGTCAGCTCGAAATCCCACTTGGTGCCAAGTGTCATACAGTTGTAGTCGTACCACCCGACGGCGCCATACTTCTCTTGCTGTTCTTTGGCCGCGTCGGGATACCTGTTCGGATGGTTGGTGGTATCGTAGAGTATGTATGTCTCGGGTATCGGCAGAAACGTCCTCGCCGTCAGCCCTTTCGTCATAACAACCCTTTGCGCTTCTTTGTCCAATTCCGGCGACTTCCCTTCGGCCACAAGCAGGTTGAAATCTTGTCTCAGGTCACCTGTCGATGGAAGCCCCGAATGCTCCAAACCAATTTTTATCAGCTTGTGGACAGCCTCTTCTGTGCCGCTGAATGTGGCGGTTGAAAAAATCCAATTGGGCATATTGTACAGCGTGTAATGTCTATCGTTTTAAAGGTTTTAGTTGCCATTCCTTTTCGCCGTCGAACATGTCGATATGGTCGATAGCTTCGGGGGCAACGACTTCGGCGAGGTTCACGCAGTAGTGGAACGCGTCGTGTGCCACATGGGCGACGCCGGCGGGCAGCACGATGCGGCGCAGGTTGCGGCAGTCGTAGAAGCAGGCGGCGGGAATCTCGCCGATGCCTTCGGGCAGCGCCACCTCGCTCACGGCGCTGTCGTAAAACAGCGCTTCGGGCAACGCGGCGAGGGTGCTGGGAAGCACTACTTTCTGCAATGCCAACGTACCCTCGAAAGCACCCTTGCCTATCTGTCTTACACTCTCGGGCAGCACGATGTCCTCAAGTTTTTCGCACAACCCGAAAGCCTCCTCCTCGATGGTGTGGAGGTAAGACGGCAGCACCACATGGCGCAGTTTCATGCACTCGTAGAACGCCTTCTTGCCTATCACCGCCACGCGGTAGCCTTCCACATGCGGCGGAATGACGATGCGTGCCTTCTCCTCCCTCCGCGGATAGAACCCCATAACCTTCACGTCGTGTTCGTTAATCACGCTGTACGACAACCCATTTTCATGAATGACCATAATTCTATTGTTTTAGATTGTTATGGCACAAATATAAACATTTTTTTCGATTTAAATGTTAAGAAAAAAAAATAGTTCATTTTTATTCCTTGGGTTCAACAATAATCTCTAGTTCTTTAGCACGTTCTAAAAGCCTGTCAAAATCAGGTTTCCTCCACATTTTCACACTACGCACATCACAATCGTCTATAGGGAGCCTGTGAGCATCATCCCAGTAAAAATCCCATGTACCACTTCCTTTTTCTATTACAGTATTATACGAAGAATGAGATTTAATATCTATTTTTACGACATCTTTAAAATCATAAAATAGATAATTGAGAAAACGATCATGATAATATGAATTAAGAGTTCCTGGGAACGCCTCTCTTAACCTATCTATGGTTAGTTTCTCTTGCGAATGTTTTTGGCCCCATTGCAAACAAAACGCTTTGAAGATCAAGAAAGATGCCTCACTTTTAGGGACAGGCTTGCCATCTCTATTTAGCTTTACCAATCGTTCGCCATCCTTTAGATATATATAATAACGTGTATTATCTCTATTGCTTACTTTGATGATTTTGTTTACCACTTTCATCTTCTCCTTATCGCCGTTATATTTATTATAGAGAACAATTTTAAAAAGATCTTCATTGGTATTCCAAAATTGCTCTAAAATAGAGGCATCATTATCTGTGATGTCTGCATCACAATTATCCATAGTATTTGCAAACAAGGATCTCGCTTCATTTCTATAGCGGGCACAGAGAGCTTTCTTGAATGCTACTGATTCAAAAATGGTATTTAAATCACTACTTTCTGTTTCGGCGATGGCAAGAATGGAGTAGTCTTTTATTCTCTCTCCGTCTTTGTTTGAAGGGCAACTTAAATTACGAATGTACCCATCTAATAAAACTTTAGTTTCCATTGACACCCCCTCTGCTGTTGATAAGAATTTACATGGAAGCACAACATGGTCGAGTATGTCTTGATATGTAATATGGATAAAGGATTCGTTATGGGGACCGTCTGCGTCAGGACCCGTGAGAAATACAAGAAGCGGCTGATTGTTGGAAATGGTTGGGGGATACAGTTCATTGACTGCCTCATAATACCTCTCGGTTTGTGGTTTGGAATTTTTTGCTCCGCCTTCTTTACTATATATTTTGTTTTCAATAACAATAGGCAAACACCATTCTTGTTTATTATCGTTGGTATCAGTAAACCTTATACGTAATAAAATCCATATATCAAAACGATTTTGGGCATCCTTCTTTTCGAAATCCTTGAATCTCTCCAAATTATCATCAGCCAAACCAATAATTGTCTGCTCTGTTTCTACGCAGTCAACTTTTAATAAATAATTGCCAGTTACAAGTATTTCCCGTACCAACTGACATGAACACTGTGTCATTGTATCAGAAAACGATGCGACTAATGCAAGAAACTTTCGCAAAGGAGCTTCTTTTAGCCCATGTGATGATTCTGGATTAAGCAACCATGCAAGAAAAGCACTATGACGATTCTCACTCCGTTCTACACCAAGGACATTAAAAATCGTGCTATGTCTATAATATGTACTAAGTCTTTGAAATGAGGGTGTCTTGTACAATTCCAAAATGTCCTTTTCTATCGTTTGGTTTTTATCCATATTCTATAAGGTTTATAGTGAAATAACTTCTTTCAACTTCTCCCACACCTTCACCATCGCCCAGGTGTCGAGGTTGCAGTATTCAAGGAGCGACTCACGGGCGGCGGCAGCCTCGGTGGGGGACATGTCTTTTATCTGCGGGAATATCGTCATCGCCTCGCCACCGTTCTTCACGCTGCCTTCAAGGTTCTCATAGTTGAGTCCTTTGTCGTCTGGGAAGAGGGCGGGAAGCACTTTCTTGATGCTGAAGGAGCCTCCCATGGCGGGCAGGTAATAGTGGCCTGCACGGAAGGGGTCGATCAAATCTACGATATGTTTGTGGATGTCCATCAGGTGGTCGTGCAAGTCGGGGTAGGTCTGCGCCAACTCTGCAATGCGCCCTCGCTCGAAGCTCATATTGTATGCCAGCGTGCATACTCCCGGAGGGATGTGGTCGATAAGGTCTTCGGCCAGCTTGCGGCGCGGATCGCTGCCGTCGCTGGGCGCCAGATATCCATAGCCTTGCTTGTCGCAGATGGTTCCAGGGTCTTTGACGACATGCAGCGAATACTGGAAGGTAATCTGCTGGTATGGACGCGAGTTGTCATACTGCGGCACCACATCCTGCATGGTCTCGAAGTCGAGGAAATAGAGTGGGTATGTGAGGCGGTCGAGGAAACCTCGTATGCCGTCGCGGTCAATATACGTCTTGCGCTCCACCTGCAACCGTTGTATGTGACCCAACGGCTGGTCAATCAGGTCTTCATACGACACCCTGCCGGCACGGTAATGCGCCAGTTTCTTGTCGATGAAGAATCGGTCGTCGCCTTTACTTTGCATGGAACCGCCATAGACATCAAATACCGAATGTTCCGGCAGGTGGTGCAGACGTGTGCAGTAGCCCCAGAAGGCACACTTGTAGGGTTTGTTGCAGCGTTCCGACAGGTCGAAGTCGGGCTCCCGCTCTTGCTTCAACAGTTCCAATGCCATCGGTACCTGAGTGGGCACCTTGGCGAGTTCGACCTCCACAGCCTCACGCATGTCGATGATGGCGAAGAGTTGCTGGAGGTCGAGGCCCCCCTGCCGCACATAGTCGCCGTTAAGACATACGAGGTTGATGCCCGTCACATTGACGCCGCATTTGCGCAACACCCAAGTCTGGTAGGCGATGTCAGGCAGGTATTTGTCAAACTTGGCCTTCCTGCCGTCATCGTCTTTGGTCGAGGTGCTCTTCACCTCGTAGATGGCCCATCCGTCGCCTTCGCTGCGCAGCAGGTCGACGGCACAGTAGCAGCCCTCATGGGAGAATGCCGCTTCAGCAATCACCAACGGCGGATCGGCCGGATGGTGCGATGCCATCAGCCGACGGGTCTTCTCCATCATGGCTTTGAGGTCGAGGGCAGCGCCGTCGTGGGTGGTCACATCAATAGTGCCGAGGAAGAGCTGTTTGGCGAGGTCGCCCACCTCGCTCCCCTTCTCGAAGCGCGCCTGTGCGGCGGGGTCCACATCGTCCTTCTCCTCCGGACGGTAGACCCCGAGCCACAGGTTCTTCGGACACTGGCAATAAGCCGTGTACCGCGATTTGGAGAGGTTCATTGCTCGATTATTCTACAACCTCAAATAGACAAGAAAGATCAATGTTTAAATTACTTGCAGGAATACCATTCTCAATAAGTTTTTCCTTCACTTTGGTTGTTCCGGGGAAACAATTGGGAGAATTGGTCACAAACTCAAGTTCATAACCTTTCGGAATGGCACCGTGGTTTCTTTTGGCTCTAATTTTTGTAATATGCGACATAGTGTTGTTTGTTTTAATTTCGCCTACTCTCTTTCAGGATTTTCGGCTTCCTCCTATAATTAAAACTCCATATTATAAACTCGCCAAAAATTGTTTAGTTCCAAAGATAGGTGTAGGCATACCATATGGCAGCAAACTCGGCCATAGTGACGGGACCTTCAATCCTCATCAACTGGTTGCTCGAACTACTGGAATCACCTTTGTACACCTTTCCATCCCTGTAGTTCATAAGTTGGTTGCTCGAACTGGTGGAGTCGCCTTTGTAAACCCTGCCGTCCCTGATTGTCAGAAGCTGTTTGCTGGAGGAGGAGGAATCCCCTTCATAGACTTTACCATCTTTAATGTTCATAAGCTGGCTGCTCGAACTAGAGGAATCGCCTTTGTATACTTTTCCATCTCTGACATTCATCAGCTGGTTGCTCGAACTGGTAGAGTCTCCTTTATAGACTTTTCCGTTCTCAATTCTGAAAAGCTGGTTGCTTGAACTGGTGGAATCACCTTTGTATATTTTAGCCATAGTATATTTGTTTTAGATTTTGCCTACTCTTTTAAGGATTTTCGGCAGCCTCCTGTTGCTTTCGTTAATAATTCAGCCTTACAACCCATCGTTATACTTCGCACCATCCATACCCAAATCATGGACAGTTCCATCTGGGTCGATTTTGATATAACGTTTCTCATCGTTATCTGCATCATATTCCTCGATGTAGATAGGATCATCCGGATATTCACCGCACCATTCTATCTTCTCGCCATCACCTTTGCTCAAGGCATTGTATAAATCACTGTTTAAGCAGGTGTTGAATTCACTGTCGGTCGTAGAGACAATCTCCACAGTAACTTTGTAACGTGTTTTGTCTGCCATAATATTTTTGTTTTATTTTGTTTTGCCTACTCTGTTAAAGGATTTTCGGCTTCCTCCTGTATTATTTGTCAATAATTACATAAAACTCTCCAAGTCGCAGTTGACAATGTCGGCTTGGTAGTTGTAGTCACCACAGGCACTACAAGATCCAAGATACAGTTTGCCATCATATATGACGAGTTCAGACAACCTGTCTGGCATATACTCATACATCACTTCGCTAACATTCGAACAGTCGGACCAATCCTCACAAGCGAGGGGACGCAAAAGATTTGAGTCAAATTCACCGGCAACGGGCACAGTATATTCAATATAGCATTCGTTTGCAACACCAAACTGAAGAATGAATCTTGCGTCATCGGCATTGTCAATTAACCCATCTTTCACCAGTTGTTCAGAAACCTGCTTCATTCTGCGGCAGATAGCATCCTTGATAATGTCCACGTGTTCATCGTCAACACCCTCGTTGTGGCGTGCCATAATGTCATTGTATATCTCTTTCTCGTCCCCATTACCAAGTGATTCTCCCGGTACCAGTTTGTCTATCAACTTGAAGTTGTCGTCAGGCTCTATCCCGTCTTCTTCAAACCAACCTTTGTTGATATTGATATCGATACAGTTTTCGTCAACGCCTTCTATAACATCTCCGTTTGCATCAGTCCACGTATGGTCTTCGTCTGCGTTGTAGAAATCAAAACAAAGTCTGTAGTCTCCCAAATCGCGGTCACAGAGACTGCATTCAATGTCGTCGACCATGCCGTAATCCACCTCGCCATTACCAATCATCTCGTCAGCCATATCGTTGCTCTCTTCGCCGATAATAGGTATCAGATGCAAACGATAGCCTGCATCCACAGAAAGCTGCAGCTCCACCCACTTTGGCGAACTGGCGGGAATCGGCATATCCTCTTGAGAATTCTCTTTTGGCGTAATGCTACTATCAACCTCACTCTTCCGCTCCGCTTTCTTCGTAATTTCTCCGCGGCCTACGGCTCCGAGGGTCAGGCTGTTGTCGACGAGTTTCTTGTTGTCGGCGTCGGCCACCTGCACCTTGATGCCGAAGAGTTCTTGCATCTTATCCTCGAAGTTGCCCACCAACATGTTGGCGCGCAATGTCAGCTCGCCGCCCTTGCACCCTTCCGTACGTATGGAGGCCAGCGTGGCATCGTCGTCGGCAAAGTTCTGCCCTTTGTAGACGCGCAGCGACCCGCCGAACTCTTCCTTGAACTGTTTCTTGAAATTCTTGACCACCATGCGGCCATTAATGTTTAATTCTGCCATATTTATTGTTTTTATTTTTAATATTGCATACTCTCTTTCAGGATTTTCGGCTTCCTCCTGTCGTTGTCATTATCAACCAATTTACTATTAGCAATATTCCAGTACTACTACACCGTCCTTGTTAATGACTGTAAAGTTGTAAGGGAAATTATTCCCATCCACCCAAATGCCAGGTTTATCGTAATCAATCTCGTCGGCTTCCAAATCCCAATGGTCTGAGTTTCTGAGTACAGAATAGACATCCTCATCAAATTTGGTGGTGTCCGGACAATCGTCAGCCTCTTCGACAAGAGCCATAAGCTCCTCATACCAATCGCTGTCAAAAAAATAATTCAGATATTTCATCTTTTTTGTTTTTGTATTTTTCAGCAATGCTCCTGCGGTTTTCTTTTGCTTCAGTGTAATCTCGGTTCCATCAGGAAATGAATTCCTCCCGATTTCTATCTCGGGATTATAAACCTCGACTTTGGATATACCTGTATTTATGAATGCATTCGCACCGATGTGGGTGACAGAACGAGGAATGACGATTTCTTTCAAGTCGGGCAGTTCCCGGAATGAATCCTCCGCAATCTCTACCACTGTGTCAGGGATGACGGTTGTTACGCAACCCTGTATCAAGCGGTTTGTCTTGGTCTCGATAATGGCGTTGCAACCCTCGCGGGAGTCATACACGGGGTTGCCTTCGGCCACGACGATGGACTTCAGACTGACACATGCTATCAGTGGGTACTTGCCTATCTCTGTCACCGAGGCAGGAATAGTGATTTCCGTCAGCTTGCCACAATAGCCGAACGCATCCATTCCTATTGTAGCTACCGAATCGGGAATGACAACCGCAGCAAGGTTTCTGCATCCGGAAAATGCACTGGATTTAATATAGGTAACACTCTCAGGAATGACAATGTCAGTCAAAGAAAAACATCGTTGGAATGTGTTAATTTCTATTCCCTTTATCGACGGTGGAAGGACAATTTTCGTGATACTTTCGCAGTGTTCAAACGCACATTGGCCGATGCTGGTGACAGAATCTGGAATGGTTACACTAGTCAATCCTTTACAATTTCTGAAAGCACTTGCGCCAATGGTGGTGACAGAATCTGGTATGGTTACACTTGCAAGCGCCGAGCAACCGCAAAAAGCATCATGGTCAATTGTTTTCACCGAGTTGGGTATATCAATCTTTGTCAAACTTTGGCAATCGCAGAACAGATACCCGTCGATTAACTGCAACGACTTGGGCAGATGTACCTCGGCAAGGTCGGTACAGCCTGCAAATGCATTGGCTCCAATCTCTACCACTGAGTCGGGTATGACGATGTCGGTCAACCCCTCGCACCATTTGAACGCCGAGTGGTTCATTACTGTCACCGTAGAGGGAATAACAGTGTTTTTACAACCTTTAATCAGTTTGTTGGCTGCAGTCCTGATAATGGCGTTGCAACCCTCGCGGGAATCATACACTGTATTGTCCTCGGCCACACTGATGGCATCCAGGGCGGGACACTCGTCGAATGCCAAGGCCATGATTCTCTCAACCGACTTTGGAATTCTCACCTCCTTTAATGACGAACATCCGCTGAAAGCACCTTCTCCTATTGTGGTGAGCGTGTCGGGGAAGATGACGTTGGTGAGGCTCTTGCAGTAGCGGAAGGCATAATCTCCTATCTCTGTCACACCTTCTGGTATTATCACCACTGCAATGCTCTCATCTTCCTTGAATGCCCACTCCTTGATCGAGGTCGACCTTTTGGAGCACTGCACCACGTATGGGGCTGCAGGACGCTCTTCCATAGCCTGTATTTTCTTTTTCAGTGTTTTGGAATCTGATGCCTCGATAATGGGCTTGCCATCGTACATTTTCAAATCTTTCTTAGCCATAATATCCTGTTTTTTTTTATCTGTACCTTTAATTGTTTAAGTATATGTGACTATTTCTTCCACTTGAAGCACATATAGGCTTCGCCGCGGAGGGCTTGGGTCACCGACACCTTGCCAGATACCTGCTTGCCGTCGTATTCAGCCATGATATTTTGTTTTTGATATTTCCCTTTACGCCACTTCTTCCCAGCCTTTTTTCACGTTGTCGGCTATCTCGGCGGCAAGCATCTCGCGGGCCTGCTGCTCGTCGCTGGTGTATAGCATATCGCGCTTCAGCAGGTCTTTGCGGCCACTGCTATAGTCGGTATGGTAGACAACATAGGCAGGATAGCGGCCGCTCTGCTCCTTGTTGGTCTTCCACAACAGGAACTTGTGCAGCATCACCTTCTCGCCACTCACCTTCTTGTACACCTTGCGCTCCAATAGGGTGCTCTTTTCCATCGCTCCGCCTGCCGCAGCTGTCTCTTCGAAGGGGCAGATGTCGGTCAGCTGGCTGACACGGATATCGCTCTCGGTGGGCTTCTTGTCCTTGCGCTCCTGCACCACGGTGAGGCCCAATGCCGACACTCCGGAAACGATGCCTTGCAGCAGCCAGCCCTGCTGGTCGTCGTACTTGAGCAGCGGGTTGCGATTTATCGTGTCGCCATTCTTGCGAGCCACGAGTTCCAGCACGCTGACCTCGAATACTATCTCGGGCTTCACCATCTGATAGGCGATGCCGCGCGAGTCGGAGAGGACATATTGTGAGTCGACATGCATCGTCGAGAGGCGCTCGGCCATCTGGCGGCGGTCGTCGTCGCTCATGCCGTTGCTGCCGAGGGCAAACATGCGGTATTCGCCTTCGGGGTGGCGCACCGCGAACATCAAATCCCTGATTCCCTCAACACCTGTGGTGTAACCGATAACGGCGGCGTCGATGGTGTGACGGGGTTTCACCTTCCACACCATTGGGCTCTCGCTGTGCACCACCAGTCCTTCGGCACCTTCTTCCACGACCCACTGGTCGTAGACCTCCTGCACCTCGTCGACCGAGGCGACGGTCTTCATCTCCACAGGCTTCACCATCTCGTCAGCGAAGAGCTCTGTGAGACGCTTGTGCGTGTCGGCATAGTGGGTGGGCTTCCATGCCTCGCCGTCAATCTCCACGATGTCGAAAGGCGCCAGCCGCAACTGGTCTTTCTTCGCGCTGTCGGCCAACGCGGCAGGCACATCGCCGCAACGCGGACGGCCGCCCTCGTTCGGCATATACAGTTCGGCGGCAATCACAGCGATCTTCACTCCCCCCTTCTTCATAGCGGCGGCGAAGGCATCGAGGCATTTCAGGTCATCGGCTTTCTCGTTGCCGTTGCTGTTGAGCATAGTCACTTTGCCATCCTTCCAGAAAAGGATTTGCAGGTGCCCGTCAATCTTGCGGGTGACGCATATCTTCTCGCCCTCCACGCGCTGCTTCAACTTGGCGCCCTCCACCAGCACAAAGCGTCCGGCGATGTTCTTCTTGTAATCTATGGCTGTTTGTTTCATAATCTTGAATGTGTTATTGTGTTAATTCGTTAATGTGTCAGTATTTGATTGCGCAAGCGACTTACGCATTCACACATTTACACATTCACGCATTCTCTATTGCTTTCAATTCCATATTGGTGAGTCGCAGTATCAGCGCATATTTGTCGCCCTCCACACGGCCCTCAAGGAAGGCACGGTAGGGGGTGCCGCCGTTGCTCATCACCAGAGGGTCGACGCCTTTCTGTCCACCGCCAACGAGCATCATCGCATCGGCTTCGGACAGCTTCTTGGCCATCTCAAAGAGGAAGTCGTAGGTCAGGCCGTTGACATGCTGCACCTGGTAGCTCTTCTTGAAGACAAACATCCGCATGGCCTTCTGGCGGGGAATGAGTTTGCCCGTCCAACGTATGGGCATCCCGTCGAGGGCTATGTTGGCATTGGTGCTGCTCTCGGGACGCACCTCCTTCTCGGTGCCGTCAGGCAGCATGATGTGCTCGTTGAGGCTCACCCCATAGGCAACCTTGCCATTCTGCGTGAGATAGACCTTCTTCAAACCTTCAACCTTCAGGCCATACTGTTCCATATCCACCTCGGGGTCGCTGGCAATAAGCGCATCGGCCAATCCGTCGCCATACTTCGCCACAAGGGCGTCGGTATCGGTGGCCATCGTGGCTTTTACTCGGCGTTCCGACTGGCTGCGCCTGCCGTCGGCAGTTTTATATATGGGCGATTTGCGACTGAAGGTGGTTCCAAAAGCCACCTCCGCATCGCGTTTGCTTTCATTGGATAAATTAATCTTTCTCATTTCTACTTTACTACTTAACTACTGACTACTGTCTACTTAAATTAGAACATACTGAAGTCCAGCTCGTCGATCTCCTCTGCGGGCTCCTCCTCGTTGTCGTCGATGGTGGTTTCCTCTTTCAGCGACACCAGCGGGAACTCCTGTTTGTCGCCGGCGAAGAGGAACAATCCCGCGGGCGTGTTGACCAGGTAAGCGTCGTTGTGGTTCACGCCACCGCGATAGCTGAACTCGAACTTGTAGATCTTGTCGCCCACAGCCGCCGCAAGGTCGGCATTCATAATCTGGTACACCGACTCCCAGTCGTTGTCGAGGAACTCGTCGATGGTGGCGGTGGCCGCGAGCGCTATCGGGGCGTCAAAGGCCGACGGTTGCAGGGGCAGCGGCTTGCCGTCCTCGCCATAGGCCGTCAGGGTGCCCTTCTCCACCCAGCGGCCCTTGTCGTCCACAGTACCCTGCTTCAAGCCGCCAGAGGGGATAATGAGCGCGTCGTCGGGCGAGAGGTAGGCCGACGCACATACTTCGCCATCCTTGGTGGTGGCCACAAGATCTGTCCAGCCGTAGATCTTCTTTCGTTCCAGCTTAACAGGCGCCGCCGCATAGTCGGTGCCTCCAAGGGTGAATGTCAGTTCTTTTGCCATTTTTTTGTATTATTAGATGCGCAAATATACGTTTTATTTTCGAATTAAATGTTAAAACGACTTTTTTATATCAAAAATCCTTCTCGCTCTTTCTGCGAGCCGTTGTATTCCATAAGCATCTGCTTGATGCGCTTGCTGTCACTCTTGCTTAAGCAGTAAGCGGTTACTGAGCCTCCGACGGCCTGTATCGTGATGTCGGCACCGATGAGGTGGGTGTCGATGCGGATATTGCGGATAAAACGGAACGAAAGCACCTCCTCATCCACGCCAATCAGATATTTGTTGCGCTTGCGCACGGTGACCGTCTCCGCGTCGGTGTCCACAATAAGATGCCAAGGGGTGACAGCGTCGGCAATACGCCCGTTGGCAGCCAATGCAGCCTCTGTCGATGTGGCTTCGTATCTCATACGTTCAGGCTTCAAAAACAGATGTGCAAATTTATGGAATAATATTAAAAATTCCAAATAAAAGTTACAAAAAATTGTTTTACAGACAATAAAAAACATCATCAACGCCTTCTACAGGCAAAAAACGTCGGTGTCCACTAAAAAAATCGAACTTCCCCCCTGCCCGACTCCAGAGGAACGTTATTCGGATTGACTTTCCCTAAAAATAGTTGACGGTTTTTCTCCCTATCTGCCAGGCAGATGGACTCGTAGAATGAACATCTTGAACTATCCAACCAAACAAAAATCTGACAACTGACAATCTGACAGTTGAAAAAATGGATGACACTACCCACTTCTTATATCATATAACAAATTAATAATTAATAATATATATAAGAATTAAAGAGATGAACACCCCTCAAAAAAAGATTGTCAGATTGTCAGTTGTCAGAAAACAACAATCAACACTTCCCCTAAAAGGCAAATATTCAACAAAATACATCATCAGCAAAACCCCAACATCCAAGATACCAACCCTCAGAAAAGGCACAGAATGCATCCAAATCCTCCTCTAAAAGGCCATAAAACGCCCTCTGCACCCCTCCGTCCAGCACCTTTCACCCTCCCCAGCGCTCACCTTCGCACTCCCGAAACTCACCCCCAATCCCTCATTCCAGAGCCTCTTTTGTGCCAATCCGACCTCCCCTCATGGCAATCTATGCCAACTGCCAAGATACAAATATTTCTGAATCAGCAATATTGTTATCTGACTGTCCCACTGTCCCACTCCAACCACCATCTGCATCATTCCACGCCGATAACCCACTGTCATACAGCTATTACCAAACGCACACATTCCCCCGTCCCTTGTTTTTACTGACAAAACGGCCCCTTAACGGCTACTAAACGGCTACAAGACGGCTACAAGACGGCCTGACGACATTACCGCCGTCCCCGGATATAATTTACAAGATCCCCTAGATCTCGCTCGCGCAGCGATCAGGAAAATATCTTCCCAATCTTTTCCAATCTGATTGAGCCATAATAAAACCCATCCATCGCACGCAGTCAGAGATACCTTGAAAATAATTCTCCAATTCTCTAATTCTTGATACAATCCCCGCAGGGAAATAGATTTATAGATTGCCGCTTGTAAAGCGGGATACCTATCAGACCCATCAGCCCCACCCCTGCCTGCTCGCAAGCATTAACTATTATCTATTAACTATATACCCCCCCCACCCCTGCTAAAAACTAAAACTAAAAACTTAAACTTATTCACCATTCAACATCAAGTCGTAGTCGGCGCGTATCTTGTCAAGGATGAGCTTC
>ODAJ014786414.1_pt1 | contig 13592 bp, 10 predicted proteins | sample 1539241 | NCBI WGS metagenome assembly ODAJ01 (sample SAMN02144231, study PRJEB22623) | gut metagenome | biome: sheep rumen | host: Ovis aries | place: New Zealand | reverse complement strand
TTCAGCGCCTCCGCCTTGGTGGCAAGGGCAATCTGTTCCCTGGACCAGGTGCGGAACGGGCCGCCGGACGCCGTCAGGTGAATCAGGTGAAGAGGGTTATCCCCCGCCCCCTCCAGGCACTGGAAGATGGCCGAATGTTCGGAATCCACCGGATAGATCCGGGCGCCGCAGCGCTCCACCTCCCCCATCACCAGCGGACCGGCCGCCACGAGGGTTTCCTTGTTGGCCAGGGCCAGGGTCTTGGCGGCCCGGATGGCGGAGAGCGTGGGTTTGAGTCCGCTGAACCCTACCATGGCGGCCACCACGACATCCACCTCCGGAGCCTGCACCAGATCGCAGGCGGCATCGATGCCCAGATGGACCTGGACACCCGGAAGCGCCTCCTTTACCCGGGCATATTTCTGGGGATTGCAAATGACGACATGGGGCACATGGAACCTCAAGGCCTGTTCGATCAGAAGGTCGGCACTGTTGTTGGCCGACAGCATGAACACGGAAAAACGCTCCGGGAATTGACTGACAACGTCCAGTGTCTGCGTGCCGATAGAGCCTGTCGAGCCCAGGATGGCGATGGTTTTCTGCTTCATGCTGCTAGAATTTAATGTATAGCGACGGGTCCACGGAGGCACCCTTGTACCAGAGTTCGAAATGCAGGTGATCGCCTTTGGTGAGCGAAGAGGAAGGGGCCAGCATGCCCACCGGCGTACCGGCCTTGACCACATCCCCGCTCCTGTGCAGGACCTTCTGATTGTTCTTATAGACGGAGAGAAGGTCGCTTCCATGCTGCAGGATCAGGGTATAGCCCGACTCCTGTTCCCAACTGGTGTACACCACCGTTCCGTCCAGGACGGCCATGACGGTGCTCCCCACCGGCGCCGTGACATCCACCCAGGGATGCTGCACCCGCTCGTAGCCCTTGGACACGACCCCCTTGACCGGGGTGTAGAACGAAAGCGCCTCGATGGGAAGGTTGCTCCGGCGCGAGCCGGCCGACACGCCGAACTGCTCCTCCTCGGTTACGTCCTGGCGCAGCAGGGAATCCCGGATGGCCAGATAGTGGGCGTCGGAAACGGCCCGGGAGCCCTGGCTGCCGATGATCAGGGTGTCCAGGCGGATGGGGGCCTCTCCGGCCACCACGCGGCGGAGATTCTCCGTATAGAGTTCCCATTGCAGGATACGGGTTTCCAGCGAGTCGATCCGGAGGACATTCTGCACGGCCTGCCGGCGGGAATTGGCATCCGGATAGCCGGGAATGAAGGTTCGGATGGGCGTAAAGGCGATGAGGGAGAAAATGACCAGCAGCACGACCACCACGGCCGAAATCCCGCCCACCAGGAGATAGGTCCTGGAAAAACGTACGCTCCACAGACGCTCATGCGAAGTGGCATCCACCAGCGTGAGACGGAAGTTGCGGGTTTTCTTATCGGGTTTATCCATAAAATATTCGTATATTTGCGCTCTGTATGGACAGAATCATCGGCATCGATTTCGGACGCAGGAGAACCGGCCTCGCGGTCAGTGATCCTTTGGGAATCTTTGCCTCTGCCCTGGATACAATCGATTCTACAAAGTTAATAGATTATCTCAAAAAATACGCCAACTCGGAGAGAATCCTTCGCTTTGTAGTGGGCTATCCGGTGAATATGGACGGCAGGCCGTCCGAGGCCCAGGCCGATGTGGACGTCTTCCTGAAAAGCCTCGCCAAAGCATTTCCGGAAGTTCCCGTCACGCTGGAAGACGAGCGTTTTACCTCGGTCCTGGCACATCAGGTGATGATTGACGGGGGCATGAAGGCCTCCCGGCGGAAAGACAAAACCTCGGTGGACAAAATCTCCGCCGCCATCATCCTGCAGAGTTACCTGGACCGCACCCGCGGCGGCAGCCCGGCTTTCGACCCCTCGGCCGTACCGGAAAGCCTGTCCCGCAACAAGACAAGGAAAAAGAAATGATAAGACCGATTTACCTTTACGGCGCAGAAGTGCTGCGCAAGACTGCCGCTCCGGCAGACCTCACAGACAAAGAAGGCATCGCCGCCCTGGTGCAGGACCTCAAAGACACCCTCGTGGTGGCGGACGGCTGCGGCCTGGCCGCCCCGCAGATCGGGGTGAGCACCCGCATCGTGATTGTGGACGGAGATGTCGTGTCAGACAACTACGAATACCTGAAGGGCTTCCGCCGTACCCTCATCAATCCGGAAATCATCTCCGAAAGCGAAGAGAAAACCACCTATTCGGAAGGCTGCCTGAGCATCCCCGGCATCTACTGCGACGTCGTCCGCCCCAAGAAGATGACCGTCCGCTACTACAATGAAGACCTTCAGCAAGTGACCGAAGAGTTTGACAATTTCGCCTGCCGGATGATCCAGCACGAGATGTCCCACCTGGACGGAGACCTCTTTACGGACCATGCCGCCCCCATTCGAAAAAAGATGATATCCGGCAAACTGCAGAATATCATCAAAGGGAAAGTGCATCCGCACTACAACAGCCGTCTGAAATAGAAATCAGTTCACACGAAGCCGTTTTCCCACCCGGAGAATGGTTTTTTCACTGATGCCGTTGAGTTGGCACAGGCGCCTCACCGAGGTGTGGTACCGCTTGGCGATACCCGAAAGGGTGTCTCCGCTGCGGATGGTATGGTATTTCTGGGCAGCCGCCTCCGCCTTGGCACGGGCCTCGGCGTCCTTCTTGGCCTGCTCCTCGGCCGCAATGCGGTCTTCTTCGTCGGTGCGGAAAATCTCATCCTCGTCATCCACATTCTGCACATAGCGCTGGTTGGGGTTGAAATACCAACTGCGCACCTTCAGAAGGCGGTGACGCAGGGTTCCCGTCTCGAAATCGATGATCCAGGCAGGGTCGAAAGCGGCGCCCTTGTAGCGGGTCTCAAAATGCAGATGCGGCCCCGTGGAACGGCCCGTGGAGCCGCCCAGGCCGATGATGTCGCCCGCGCTCACCCATTCGCCCGGATCCACTTTGCGCTCTGACAGATGGGCGTAGAACGTTTCCAGCCCGTTGGCATGACGGATGACCACCAGATTGCCATACCCGCCGATATAGTCGGAAATACGGACTTTCCCGTCAAAGGCGGCCGGAACCGGCGTACCCTTGGGATAAGGAAGGTCGATGCCCTGATGCCTGCGGCCGTGCCGGTAACCGAACTTGGAGCGCGGCGCCACCTTGTTGGGGCAGCAGTAGGAATCCAGCGAATCCACGATCCAGATGGAAAACCGGTCCGGAAGGGATTCCGAGGCATTCTGATAGGGGTTTACCGTATTCGTATCCCAGTACTCCGTAAAAACCGTGGTGTCCGGAACGGCGGACGGATCTTTCACGAAGCGGTAGGTGCCGTTGTCGTAGAGGACCACTTTCACGGAAGGATTGCCGGTATCCAGGGTGTCCGCATAGTCCGAACTTCTGAGCGTCGTGGGATTCACTTGCTGACGCCCGAACACATGACGGAGGGAATCGGCCGTATTATCTTCTGTTTCCTGGGCCGCAAGCGGGAGGAACAGGCAGAGTGACAGGGATATGAGCAGACTTCTTTTCATTCAGGATCGTTTGCCCCCGAAGCGGTTCACCAGGATGGAATCGGTCTCGGAGATTTTTTCTTGGAGGAGTTTTTCGGAAGTGGCTTCGCAGATGAAGCGCAGATAAGGTTCCGTGTTGGAAGGACGGATGTTGAACCACCAGTCGGGGAATTCGACGCGGTAGCCGTCGAAATCCATGAAGGCCGTAGCCTTTTCCCGGCCCATGAAATAGTCTTTCACGGCATCCATGGCGCCCTTCTTGTCTTCTATCCGGTAATTGATCTCACCGGAATTCCGGTAACGCACAATCCGGGCAATGGCCTGGCTGAGGGTCTTGCCTTCCTTTTTGAGATCGGCAACGATGTTCAGGAGAATCACGGAAGCGAGCAGGCCGCTGTCGCTGTAGAAAAAGTCCCGGAAATAATAGTGGCCGGCCAGTTCCCCGCCCCAAACGCCGTCAATCTCACGAAGTTTCTTGGCGGCAAAGGCACGGCCCACCTTCCAGGTGCGCATCTCACAGCCCATCGGAGCAAGGTACTCCCCTACGGCCTTGGAAGAGCGGATGTCCTGCAGGACAAGGCCCCGCAGGCCGCGTTCCTTCACAAAGTAATTGCCCATGAGGGCGATCATGAGGTCGGGCGAGATGAACGTTCCCCTCTCATCCACGAACACCACGCGGTCGGCGTCCCCGTCGTAGATGACACCGGCATCGGCCTTCACCTGACGCACTTTCTCTTCCAGCGGGAGGCAGTTCTTTTCGATGAGCGGGTTGGGCTCATGATTGGGGAAACGGCCGTCCAGGGTGTCGAACAGATAGTGGATGTTGCCGCCGGTCCCGAAAATTTCCTTGGCAAAGAGGTTGGCCATGCCGTTGGACAGGTCCATGGCAATGGTGAGACCGCTGTAGTCCTTCACGAACTTGCGCATGTAGGCCAGGTAATCGGCCAAGATCTCTTTTTGGTACACATTTCCGCGGCGGGCGGCGACGGGGGTGGCTTTTCCTTCGTCGATCCAGGCCTTGATCTGCCCCAGGCCGGCGTCGAAGCCGACGGCCTGCGCGTCGGTGGTGGACACCTTCATTCCGTTGTACTGCGCCGGATTGTGGCTGGCCGTAATCTGGATGGAAGCGTCAAAGCCATAATTGGCCGTGCCGAAATAGACCATCGGCGTAGAACTCAGGCCGATGTCATAGACGTCGGCCCCGGCATCGTTGATGCCCCGGATGACGGCGTCGTGAATTTCGTCGGAAGAGACGCGGCAGTCCCGGCCCACCAGGACCTTGTCGGCCTTCAGGAGTTGAGGGACGAAATAGCCTACCTTGTATGCGATATCGAGGTTCCAGTCTTCGCCCCAGACACCGCGGATATCATATGCGTGAAATGCTCCCATGGCGTTCGGTCTTAAAAGTTGAATTTGGTCATGCAGATGAAACGGTGGTTCAGCACCCAGTGGGGAGACGCCGCTGCAGCGCCGGTGGCGGGACGCCGCTGCAGGCCGCGGCTGTCAAAGTCGCCGGTTCCGAACTCGGCGGCGGTGAGGTTGTATTCCAGCGAAATCGTGAATTTTCCGAGGTTCCAGGCCACGGTGGGCGTGGCACGGAAGGCCTGCTGGATCTTGGTGTCGGCCGAAGTGTTCAGCCACATGCGATGGTCGGCCAGGTCCTTGGTAGTGCCAAGTTGCTTCATATAGCCCAGCATGGCCATCACCTGGAACTTCTTGCCGTAGGAGAAGCTCACGAAGGAGGCCCAATCCTGCATGGGGGTGTATTCGATGGTGCCGTCCTGGTTGAAGGAATGCACGCCATAGCCGGACAGGAGGTTCAGATGCTCCCCGCTCTGGGCCAGGATGGTCTTGGCCTTGAGTTGGAACAGGCCCTTGGTATATTGGGCATACAGGAACGGGGAGAAGGTGGTCATGAGGCTTTTCACCTCGATGGTCTTGCTGCCTCCGTCCTGCACCCGCCAGTCGGTAAGGGTGCGGTAAGGGCGGATGTTGGTCATGTCCAGGCCTACCCGGCCCAGGAAAGCGTCACTCTTGTAGGAAAGGCCCAGATACAGTTCCGGAAGGCCGTACTTGTAGTAATCCTTGCTCTTGCCGGCAGGACCGGTGGGCAGATAGTGGTTCAGGTACAGCAGGCTGGCCGTGAACGTGAGGCCGGAGCCCAGGTTCACGTCGGCCGTGAGCTGCGGGCTGCGGTTGAACGGATTGAACGGGGCGCCGGTTTCCAGGTTGTTCATGTGCGGCATGTCGGCCGCCATGGGATGCCAGGCCTGGCCCAGGGTGAGCGTCACGGGATTGTCGTCCCAATTGAGTTTCACGAAGGCCTGCCTGAGGCGCAGGATGGGCGTGGAACCGCTGAGGGTGTAGAAATCGGCCTCCACCTTGCCGGAAACGCCCATGCTCCCCCACTTGTAGCCGGACACATCCAGGCCCAGGCGGGTGGTCAGGGACACGAAACGCCAGTTGAAGCCCGCATTCTGGTCATAGCCATCCTTCATGGAGATGTCCTTGGGCATGTAGAAATAGAGGTCTTCCGTACCGGCGTTCACGGCGCGGCTGTCGGCCACCAGATAGTTGCGGATAAAGCCGTACAGTTTGAAGTGCGAAGGTTTCTCTTCCTGCGCAAAAGCGGCGCTGCCCGTGAGCAGCGCTGCCAATGTGATGAATAAAGCTTTTCTCATAATCGTTAACTTGTTTTCCCCGGAGGTACTTCGGAGGTCGAAGACCCCTTTTCCCGTTTGCATCAGGCAAACGGGAAGAGTTTGGTGAGCCAGAAATAGCCCAGGACAAAACCGATCAGACCGATGATCAGGCCCACCTTGGTCATATCCTTGGTTTCCACCATGCCGGTGGCCGATGCGATGGCATTCGGAGGGGTGGAAATGGGGAACAGCATGGCGATGGAGGCGCACACGGCGATGAAGATGATCATGGCGGAGGTGCCGCCCATGGCGAGGAATTCTGCGTTATTGGCGGCGGCGGGGTCGGCCATGCCGTTGGCCACCACGATAAGGATCGGGATGAGCAGGGCTGCCGTAGCGGAGTTGGAGATGAAGTTGGACAGGAGGTAGCAGACCAGGCCGGCCACGATCAGGACCAGGACGACGGACATGCTGCCGAACGGAATGGCCTGGATCAGAACCTTGGCAAGGCCGGTGTCCTGCAGGCAGTAACCGAGGCAGAAACCTCCCGCTACGAGCCAGAGCACATTCCAGTTGATTTCCTTGATCTCCTCTTTGCCGAACAGGCCGGTAGCCGTGAAGACACCCAGCGGAATGAGCGCTACGATATTGGAATTGATATGGGTGATCTGCTCCGTGGCCCACAGGAGGATGGTGCCCACGAAGGTGATCCATACCACATACAGCCTCCAGTCCTTCTTCTGCTTGCTCTCGGGGATCTCCAGCACCAGTTTCTTGGTCTTGAAGGGGAAGAACAGGCGGAGGAGCACCCAGGCGATGAGAATCATGATGAGCACGTAAGGAATCATGTGTACGCACCATTCGCCGAAGGAAACGTCGATGCCGGCCTGCTCCAGGGCGCCTTTTGCCGTGGCGTTCGGAGGCGTGCCGATGGGCGTGCCGATACCGCCGAGGTTGGCGGCCACCGGAATGCTCAGGGCCAGGCCCACCTTGCCCCTATCGTCGGCCGGGAGTTTGGAGAGCACCGGCGTGAGAAGGGCCAGCATCATGGCGGCCGTGGCGGTATTGCTCATGAACATGGAGAAGACGGAAATCATGATGAGGAAGCCCAGCAGGACGATTTCCGGCTTGGTGCCGAAGAGTTTCAGGAGGGCCCTGGCAAGGGTGACGTCCAGGCCGTACTTCTCGGCCATGATGGCCAGTACGAAACCGCCCAGGAACAGCATCACCACAGGGTCGGCCATGGAGGACATGATGCGGGCATAAGGGACCAGCGTACCGTACTGAGGGTCACAGAACAGGCCGATACCCTTGTTGGATACCGTAAGGAGGGAGATCACGATGACCAGCAGGGACGTGGACCAGTTGGGGATGATTTCGAAAATCCACATGAGTGCGGCAAACACGAACAGGGCGATAACGCGCTGCTGGACTACGGTCAGGGCATCGATTCCAAAGAAAGAAACGGGCACGGCCCAGAGGAAAATGGTGATGGCGAGCACAAGCGGCAGGAACACCCAATACTTGAGGTTAAATTTCTTAGCCATTATATTGATACTTTATCTTTCGTATGCTAAACGGATATCTACAGGAATCTTTTCCAGTTCCAGATTGACGATGTCGGCCTTGATGGTAGAGGCGACAAAGGCATATTTGTTCACAAATTCGGTAGCGGCAGCCAGGTCACCGGTAGCCTGCAGTTTCAGGATTTCGGCGCCGAGGGAGGCGATGGCCTGCTCCGTCTTGTCATAGTCGATACCATATTTGCCGGAAGCCTTGCGGGAGATGGCTCCCTGCTCGGCCAGGTAGTTGTAGATAATCAGGTTGCCGCGGCCGGTGGCGTCGCCGAAGCCGAAGCGGGTGGAGCGGATCACATTGGCCACGAATGTAGCCAGGACATCCTGCTTCATGATGAGGGCATCGACCCGGTGGGCCTCCACCTCGCGGGCGCACAGGTAGGCTCCGAGAACGTTGGATTTGGCCTTTTCCAGGGTGAGGGCCTCGTTGCCGAGGGCTTCGATGACCGTTCCCTTGCCGGTGACGGTCTCCTTCACGCCCAGGCCTTTGGCCACCTCCCGGAAGACGATGTTCCAGTAGAAGGCATTGGCGTCCAGATGGGCCTGGTCGGCCCCTTCGAACAGGAGCATGCCGGCCGGGAACACGGTCCGGTTGAATTTCTCACGGATGATATTGTCGAACAGGATGGTGCGGGTGCCGAACTCTTCCTGGACGCGGGAGTCATAGGGGAAATTGATGGCGATGACCTTGTAACCGGCGTTGGTGTAACCGCCGTAATAGAGGACATCGCAGGAGAAGATGTTGGACTCCGTTCCGGGAACGAAGGAATGATAGGAGGCGTCTCCGGGGAGGGAGGCCTGCAGTTCCGGAAGACGGGCCGACAAGGCATTGAGCGAAGCGGTGCGGTCCAGGTTCTTCAGGAGCACATAGGCGCCGTAGGAAGCCTTGATGCCATAGCGTTCATCGTCAATGGTCTCGTTGGGGCCGATCACCAGGTCCATCTTGCTGTCGGTCATTTCCAGCCAGGCCTTTTCGCTCTCATAGTAATCGTCGGTGAGCAGGGCGTCCGCCATCTTGAGCAGATAGTTGCGCACGCTGGCCTTGATGGTGATATCGGCGGCCGCACGGAGAAGGTCGGCCATCTTTTTCACCTGGTCCCCATAGGCATCGTGATACCAAACCGTCTCCAAGGCACCGTTTTCCTTGCGGCGGATAAGGGTGTAGGGACTGTATTTGGCCGAATCCTTGAGGGCTTCGAATTCCTCGTCGGTCATGTCCGCGGGATAGAAGTTGGCGCCGGCCGGCTTGGGGCCGTAGCCCTCCAGGAACGGCTGCTTGTCGATGCGGTTCCAGGGGCCGTAGTTCACCTCGGCGAAAGTGCGGGCGGCCGGATCTTCCAGATGGGCGAAAGTTTCCTTGGAGCCGAAACTCTGCTCCCAGTAAATGGCGTCGGCCTGGTCTGCCGCAAAACGATATAAGTTGAGAACCTCCTTACCATTGTCGGTGATTCCTGAAAGGTCCGGAGCAGGAATGGTCACCAGCGCATAATTCTCCAGCAGTTGGGCACCCTTGGACCGGCGGGGTTCGCAGGATACCAGGGCCAGGGCTGCCAGGCAGAGCGCAATCGAGAATTTTCTCATAAGGTTTGTTTAATCAGTTTAGCCTGCAAAGTTAATCATTTATCTTGACAAAACACCTATTTTAAATAAAAGAATCTTTTGATAAAATCCTTTGGAAAATCCTAATTTTTCTTTACATTTGTAACGGAATCAAAGTGAATTCCTTTTTATTTATAACCATAACACTAAAAAACCATTCTGCAAAATGAAAACGACTGACATCATGGCACGCCTTCAGGCTAAGTACCCGCTGGAGAAAGAGTACCTGCAGGCCGTTCAGGAGGTTCTGGAATCCATCGAAGATGTGTACAACCAGCACCCCGAATTTGAAAAAGCCAAGATCGTGGAACGTCTGGTGGAACCCGACCGCATTTTCACCTTCCGCGTCACGTGGATCGACGACAAGGGCGAAGTTCAGACCAACACCGGCTACCGCATCCAGTTCAACAGTGCCATCGGTCCCTATAAAGGAGGTCTCCGTTTCCACAAGGCCGTTACGCCTTCCATGCTCAAATTCCTGGGCTTCGAACAAACCTTCAAGAATGCCCTTACCACCCTCCCGATGGGCGGCGCCAAGGGCGGTTCCGACTTCGACCCCGTAGGCAAGTCCAACGATGAAATCATGCGTTTCTGCCAGGCTTTCATGCTGGAACTGTGGAACTGCATCGGCCCCGACCAGGATATCCCTGCCGGTGACGTAGGTGTGGGCGGCCGTGAAATCGGTTACCTCTATGGCATGTACAAGAAACTGGCCCGCCAGTACAACACCGGCGTCCTCACCGGCAAGGGCGGCACCTGGGGCGGCTCCATCCTCCGTCCGGAAGCCACCGGTTTCGGCGCCCTGTATTTCACCCAGCACCTGCTGGAGAAAGCCGGCAAGACCATCGTCGGCAAGAAGGTCGCCCTCTCCGGCTTCGGTAACGTGGCCTGGGGCGCTGCCACCAAGGCCCGCGAACTGGGCGCCAAGGTGGTCGCCATCTCCGGTCCCGACGGCGTCTGCGAAATTCCCGACGGCATCACGCCGGAAATGATCGACTACATGCTGGTCATGCGTGCCTCCAACCGCAACAAGGTGCAGGACATGGCCGATAAATTCCCCGGCCAGACCAAGTTCACCGCCGGCAAGAAGTCCTGGAGCATTCCCGTGGACATCGCTCTCCCCTGCGCTTTCCAGAACGAACTTTCCGAGGAGGATGCCAAGGAATTGAAGGCCAATGGCTGCTGGTGCTGCTGCGAAGTGTCCAACATGGGTTGCCAGCCCGGGGCCATCCACTTCTTCCAGCACAACGGAATCCTCTTCGCTCCCGGCAAGGCCGTAAACGCCGGCGGCGTTGCGACCAGCGGTCTTGAAATGACCCAGAATGCCGAACACATCTCCTGGGATGCCAAGGAAGTGGACGAAAAACTCCATTTCATCATGAAGAGCATTCACGAGCAGTGCGTCAAGTACGGCACCCAGCCGGACGGCAGCGTAGATTATGTGAAGGGCGCCAACATCGCCGGCTTCATGAAGGTGGCCACCGCCATGCTCGAGCAGGGAACGATCTAGGCGACAGCCTGAAACTACCAGAAAAGGGGTTCTGCCAGGCAGAACCCCTTTTTTATGATCTTGAGGGGAGACCCCTCTATCGAAAGAATCCCTATTTGGCGGGAGCGGACTGAGCGGCTTCGGCCTGGGCCTGCAACTGGGCCTGGAGAGATTCCAGGGTGCGGTCGGCAGGGATGTTCAGGGCCTTGCGGGCGTCGGCGGTAAGATCCACCACCTTGGATTCATCGAAGTAGATGGCCTGGGACAAGTCGAACAGGATGGTGATGCCCTTGGTCTTGGCCAGTTCCGTTACGGCCTTGTTGGCCTTCTCCTGGATGGGAGCGGTAAGCTGGGCCTGCTGCTGCTGAAGTTCCTGGGAGATGGACTGCTGGAATTCCTGAATGCGGTTCTGGATTTCCATCAGTTCGCGCTCCTTGCTTTCACGGATGGCGGCAGTCCAGGTGGACTGCTTCTGCTGATACTGGGAAGCCTTGCTCTGATATTCTTCCAACATGGCGGAATAGGTTTCCTCCGCCTCTTTCTGGGAAGCGGCGATGGCTTCGCGGGCAGCGTCCATCTCGGGCATAAGCATCACGAGTTCATTGAAGTTCACCTTGCCGATAGTCTGGGCAGATACGGTTAAGCTGGCAAATGCCGCAAGGGCGATAACAAAGATTTTTTTCATATCACTAATAGTTTTTTTGTTTTCAATTATTTCTTCGTTCCGTTCAGAGGACCTATGCTTTCAAATACCATACCGATTAGAATTGCTGGCCCAGGACAAAGTGGAACTGGCTGCCGCCGTTGGTAGCGTCGTCGAAGCCATAGCCCCAGTCGACACCCAGCAGGCCGATCATCGGGAGGAACACGCGGACACCTACACCGGCACTCCGCTTGATCTGGAAGGGATTGAATTCCCGGATGTCGCTCCAGCAGTTACCGCCTTCCAGGAAAGCCAGGACATAAATGGTTGACTGCGGTTGCAGCACCACCGGATAACGGAGTTCCACCGTGAACTTGTCATAGACATTACCGGCATAACTCTGCAGGTTCCGGCTGTAGGGCGTAATCTTTCTCGGGGTCAGGGAATAATCCTCGTAACCGCGCAGGGAGATGATTTCGGCACCGTAGGTCATGTAACCGGACATACCGTCACCACCCACCTGGAAGTTCTCGAACGGGGAATAGCCCCAGTTGCGGTTGTAGTAGCCCAGATAGCCGAACTGGGCGCGCGTCATGAGCACGAGGTCACCCACCAGTTTGGTATAGACGGTGGCGTTGAATTTCCACTTGTGGTACTCGATCCACTTGTACCGCTGGGCGGCCGTCCAATCATCGTAGTTGACGTCTTTCCAACTGTCCACCGCCTTTTTCACCCCATTCTCGTACGTGTACTTGCGGAAGAGCGAGTACGGCGGGGTGAGTTGCAGGGAAGCGGAGAATTCCGAACCGGTACGCGGATAAATCTGCTGGTCGGAGGAATTACGCGACAGCGAAAGTGTATAACTGAGGTTGTGGGAAATACCGTCGTTGAAAGCGAAATAACTGTTGGTCCAGTTGGTAAGTTTGTACGTCTGCCAACTGAGGTTGTTGTACAGGACGAAGTAACTGTCGGGCCACTTCAGGCGCGTACCCAGGCCGGCATTGAAACCGAATACCTCGAACATCTTGTCCGTGGAAAGGATGCCGATGGCCAGGTAGGAGTCCGTCATCCTGGAATAATAGCCGGAAATGCTCAGGGAAGTAGGTTTCTTGCCGAAGAGCCAGGGCTCCGTGAAACTGGCGCTGATGTTGGTATAGTACTTACCGTTGGTCTGGAAACGGAAGGCGAGGTTCTGGGCGTCTCCCAGGGGGACCGGACGCCAGGCGCCCTTCTCGAACATGCGGCGGGTGGAGAAGTTGTTGAAACTCACACCGGCCGTGAGCACGAAGGTGTTGCCGCCCCAACCGCCGGACAGTTCCAACTGCGAAGACGGCTTCTCGGTCACATTGTAGATAACGTCCACCGTGTTGTTCATCTGGTTGGGGATGATGTTGTATCCGCTGCCGTACTGCATGATGGCCTCGGGGTCGAACTGGCCCATGGAGGCGATTTCACGGATGGAACGCTCGAAATCACTCTGGCTGAACAGGTAGCCGGGGAGGGTGAACAGTTGCCGGCGGACCACACGCTCGCTGGTGAGGTCGTTGCCGTTGATGATCACCTCGTTCAGGGTAGCGGGCTTTCCTTCCGCGATGCGGAGTTCCACGTCCACCGAATCGTTCTGGATGTTGATTTCCACCGGCGTAACATTGAAGAAGAGATAGCCGTTGTCCTTGTACAGTTTGGAGATGTCATATTCGTTTTCCTTTCCGCCGCCATGGAGACGCTTGTCCATGGTCACCACGTCATAGACATCACCCTTTTTCACCTGAAGGATGTTGTTCAGGACTTCGGAAGGATAGACGGAATTGCCCGTCCAGGTGATGTTGCGGAAATAGTATTTGCGGCCCTGGTCGAACACCATGTCGATGTCCAGGTGCTTTCCGTCTTCCAGGAAATAGACGGAATCCCGCACCAGGCGGGCGTCCCGGTAGCCGGCTTCGTTGAACGCATCCAGCACCGTCTTTCTGTCGGTCTGGTACTCTTTTTCCTTGAACTTCTTGGATTTGAACAGGTTATACCACGTGTTGGCGTGGGTATCCTTCATGTTCTTGGCCAGTTTCCGGGGTTTGACATCGGTGTTTCCGTAGAAATTGATGTCCTTGATCCGGATTTT
>ODAJ011967417.1_pt1 | contig 13592 bp, 8 predicted proteins | sample 1539241 | NCBI WGS metagenome assembly ODAJ01 (sample SAMN02144231, study PRJEB22623) | gut metagenome | biome: sheep rumen | host: Ovis aries | place: New Zealand | reverse complement strand
CAGATAGGTCTTTTTACACACCAGAAAGTAGCGGCACAATATTCTTATAAGTTAAGAATCTTCGGTGGACAGTTAGGAATAGGTGTACAAGGAGGTTTTATCAATGAGCAGTTCGACGGAAGTAAGGTGGATTATATTGACCCGGACGACCCCGCTTTGAGTAAGTCCTCGATAAACGGTAATGCCTTTGACCTTGCTGCCGGACTGTATTATACGCACAATCAGTGGTATGTCGGAGTATCTTCACAACACGTTACGTCACCGGTGGTAGAGTTGGGCGATGTTAACGAATTAAAGATAGATAGAACATATTATTTGACTGGTGGATACAATATTAAACTGAGAAATCCGTTTTTATCAATACCAACGTCATTCTTAGTGAAGACCGATGGTACTGTTTATCGAGGTGATGTGACAGCGCGAATGGTATATACCAACGAAAAGAGAATTCTTTATGCTGGTGCGTCGTACAGTCCCAAGACATCGGTGACAGTGCTCATCGGAGGAAGTTTTCACGGTGTGAACGTCGGATACAGCTATGAGGCATATACCTCGGGAATAAATATGCGTAACGGCAGTCATGAGCTGTTCGTAGGATACAAGACTAATCTGAACCTTTACAAGAAGGGAAAGAACAAACATAAGAGTGTGAGAATACTGTAGTGAGAAGAAAAAGAATGAATAATAATAGATATATGATGAAAAAAGTATTTGGTGTTTTTATTATTGCACTATGCTTAACAGGATGTTTCGGAAGCAAGTCTTCGCTGAAGGGAGGCGGTGAAGTCGTTGGCATAGGCGGAGGAAAGAATTTCTCCGAGCCAACACCTTACGGCATGACTCTTGTGAAGCGCGGCTTCCTACGTATGGGTATGGAAAAGGAAGATTCGCTGTGGGGAAAGAAAACTCCAGTGAAGGATATCTCTGTAGATGGTTTCTGGATGGATGAGACAGAGGTTACAAACTCTAAGTACAAGCAGTTTGTATTATGGGTTCGTGACTCTATACTCCGCACCAGACTTGCAGACCCTGCATACGGAGGTGATGAATCCTATATGATTACCGAGGACAAGAACGGTGATCCTGTTACTCCTCATCTTAACTGGAAGAAGAATCTCCCACGTAAGCCTAACGAGGACGAGCAGCGTGCCATAGAAAGTCTCTACGTAACAAATCCCGTTACTGGCGAGAAGATGCTCGACTGGAGTCAGATGAATTATCGTTACGAGGTGTATGACTATACTACGGCAGCACTTCGTCGTAACCGTCTTAATCCGCAAGACAGAAATCTGAACACCGATGTGGCTATAAATCCCAACGAGGTGGTTATGATATCCAAGGACACAGCGTATATTGACGACGAGGGACGTATAGTACGTGAGACGATAGACCGTCCTTTGAGCGGACCTTGGGACTTCCTGAATACTTACATTGTAAACATATATCCAGACACCACTTGTTGGGTTAACGACTTCCAGAATTCGGAGAATGAGGGATATATGCGTTACTACTTCAGCAATCCCGCTTATAACGAATATCCTGTAGTAGGAGTTACATGGGAGCAGGCAAATGCATTCTGTGCCTGGAGAACAGAATATCTTCTCAAAGGTCTCGGTCCCGAGGCACGTTACGTACAGCGCTACCGTCTGCCGACAGAGGCAGAGTGGGAGTATGCAGCCCGTGGTGTTGACGGCAATGAATTCCCTTGGGAGAACGAGGATATGAAGAGCGACAGAGGCTGTTACTTTGCTAACTTCAAGCCCGACCGCGGTAACTATACCAAGGACGGTAACCTCATCACAAGTAAGGTTGGAATATACTCTTCAAATACCAACGGACTGTTCGATATGGCAGGTAATGTGGCAGAGTGGACAAGTACGATATATACTGAAGCAGGTGTAGAGGCGATGAACGACCTCAACCCCCAGCTCTCATACAACGCAGCAAAGGAAGACCCATATAAGTTAAAGAAGAAGAGCGTTCGTGGTGGTTCCTGGAAAGACCCAGAGAGCTATATGCGTTCAGCATGGCGTTCTTGGGAATATCAGAATCAGCCACGTTCATACATCGGCTTCCGCTGCGTACGCTCATTGGCGACAACAGCAAGTGCAAAACAAAAGGGTAGTAAGAAACGTAAATAGAAAAAAGATATGACAGTATATAGTAAATTCAACGTAGTCTATCGACTACAGAAATGGATGGATAGTGTACCGGGACAGACGTTCCTGAACTATGCCTACAGTTGGGGTGCATCTATCGTTATCTTAGGTACGCTGTTTAAACTTACCCACCTCCCGGGAGCAAACTTCTTCCTCTTCCTCGGAATGGGAACAGAGGTGTTTGTGTTCTTTATTTCAGCGTTCGACCGTCCATTCGACAAGACTACCGACGGCATGAATCTCGATATTCATCCTCAGGAAGATAATGTTGATGAAGAGGGTGCTGCTGTGGCAGGTCAACAGACTATTGTCGGTGGCGCAACAATTATCGGTGGCGGAGGCGTCGTTGGTGGTGGCGTTGTCGGCGGTGGCGTCGTTGGTGGAGGTACTGTCGCTGGTGGTACTGTTGCCGAAGGTGCTGCTGTTGAAGGTGGCGTTGCCGGTGGTGGCGGCACTGTGATAATCGGTGGCGGAGTAGGCGAGCTTCCACAGCCTGTAGCTCCCGATATGGCAGAGGCTACAACCAACTACGTTGAGGAGCTTAAGAAACTCACAGAGGTGTTGGAGAAAGTTTCCGAGCAGAGTCAGCGTCTTACTACCGACTCTGAGGAGATGGAGAATCTCAACCGAACACTCACAGGAATATGCAAGGTGTACGAGATGCAGCTTAAGAGTGCAAGCAAGCAGATAGGCACAATTGACGAAATCAACGAGCAGACACGTAAGATGGCAGATCAGATAGACCAGCTCAACAAGATTTATGCTCGTATGATAGAGGCAATGACAGTAAATATGCGTGCTGCCGCCCCTGCTGCCCCCGCTGCAAACGATATACGTTAAACGTCCAACGACAAATAGAACATGGCAATAAAGAAACGACCAGTATCGCCACGTCAGAAAATGATTAATCTGATGTATGTGGTTCTCATGGCAATGCTTGCGTTGAATGTTTCTACGGAAGTGTTGGAAGGCTTTTCACTCGTTGAGGAAAGCCTCAGTCGCACTACGTCAAACTCGTCTAAGGAGAATGCTTCTATCTACAGCGACTTTGAAGCACAGATGAAGGCTAATCCGGAGAAGGTGAAGGCTTGGTTCGACAAGGCTACATCAGTAAAGCGGATGAGTGACTCCCTGTTTAATTTCGCACAGGAATTAAAGGAGGCTATCGTTCGTGAGGCTGACGGCAAGGACGGCGATGTTCACGATATACGCAATAAGGAAGACCTTGAGGCGGCAACACAGATAATGCTCGCTCCTGGAACAGGAAAAGGAAAACAGTTGCACGATGCCATCAATAACTATCGCGAGCAGATGTTGAAGATGGTTAATGACGAACGTCAGCGTAACATCATAAAGAGCAACCTCACGACAGAACTTCCCAAACATGCACATGCTATGGGAAAGAACTGGCAGGAGTATATGTTCGAGGGAATGCCTACGGCAGCCGCAGTCACCCTGCTGTCAAAGTTGCAGAGCGACATACGTTATGCTGAAGGAGAGGTACTCCATACGCTGGTGTCAAATATCGACGTACGAGATATCCGCGTTAATAAGCTCGATGCTTTCGTGATACCTAATGCACAGACTGTGGTAAGAGGTGATAAGTTCTCTGCACAGATAGTTATGGCGGCAATAGACACCACACAGCGTCCACAGATATATATAGGTGGTCGCGAAGTTAATCTGCCTCATAACACCTATGAATTCATAGCAGGCAAGACGGGTGACTTTAACCTCACAGGTTACATCACTATGCAGAATGGTAACGGAGAACTCGTTCGTCGTGACTTCAATCAGAAATATACTGTTGTTGACCCAAGTGCTACCGTCAGTGCCGACCTTATGAATATGCTCTATGCAGGTTACAGTAACCCCATCAGCGTCAGTGTGCCGGGAGTACCACTCAACAAGGTATCGGCAACTATGGCAGGAGGAACACTACAACCCGTAGGACCAGGAAAGTATATTGCCCGTCCTGCAGCTGTCGGCAAGGATGTAACCATTACGGTGTCATCACTGCAGAGCGGCTCTCCAAAACAGATGGGACAGTTCACCTTCCACGTTCGTAAGCTGCCCGACCCAACACCTTACATCGTTGTCGGCGACAACCGTTTCAAGGGTGGTGGCCTTGCTAAGTCAGCACTTATGGATGCCCACCATCTGAAGGCAGCTATCGACGACGGTCTTTTGGATATAGAGTTCAAGGTACAGAGTTTCGAGACAGTGTTCTTCGATAATATGGGTAATGCAGTACCAATGGTAAGCAACGGTTCCACGTTCTCAGAACGTCAGCGTGATGCGTTCCGCAAACTCTCACGTAGCCGTCGTTTCTACATCTCCCGTGTTACGGCGGTAGGTCCCGACGGCATTACGCGAACCCTCCCAAGTTCTATGGAAGTAATTGTGAAATAAGAAGAAAGAAAAAAGATATGAAAAGACTATTTTTGATAGGACTGTTAGTAAGTGTGTCAGTAGCTATTTCAGCTCAGCCAGCAGCACGTCGTGCTCAGCAGCAACAGCAGCAACCGAAACAGCAGCAGAGACAGCAGCAACAGAAGTCTGGCACACAGAACATTACTAATCGTGCACAAATCTCATTCCCAACAGCACCGATAATGTCGGAAGATGTGGTATGGCGTCGTGATATATATCGTGAGATAGACCTTACAAAGGATGCCAATGCTGGTCTTTACTATCCGGTAGAGCCTATGGGTAGTCAGATGAACCTGTTCTGCTACATGTTTAAGTTGATGATGCGTGGTCAGATAAAGGCATACGAATATCGTCTTGACGGCAACGAGGTGTTCACCGACTCAGCACGTGTGAAGCCTTTGGCATTCCTTGACAACTATCACATCTATTATGAGAAGAACAACGGACGTGTGCGTCTTGACGACAGCGACATCCCTTCACGAGAGGTGAAGTCATATTATGTTAAGGAGAGTGCATACTACGATCAGTCATCAGCAACGTTCCATACTAAGGTAATAGCTATTTGTCCTATTATGAGTCGTGAGGACGATTTCGGTGACGGCACAGCAAAGTATCCTCTCTTCTGGGTGAAGTACGACGATATTGCTCCTTTCCTCAGCAAGCAGATGATAATGACGTCAAACCTCAACAATGCTGCGACGATGAGTATTGACGACTACTTCACGAAGAATATGTATCGTGGTAATATCTACAAGACCACTAATATGCTTGGAAGGACGTTGGCACAGTATTGCAATACCGACTCTGCCCTGACAGCGGAGCAGAAGCGCATAGAGATGGAACTTGCGACATTCGAGAAGCATATCTGGGGAGACCAGGAACGTAAGGACTCTCTGGACAGCATTGCCAAAGCTGGTGATACCAAGAAGGCAAAGAAGGCACGCAAGAAGAACCGTCGTTCAGGCGGCAGCTCTTCAGAGGTGAAGACAAAGAAGAGTCATTCTTCAAGTTCTTCGTCAGGCGGTGGTTCCTCAGCACGTGTTACTGTAAGAAGACAAAGACATTAAGAATTAGGAATTAAGAATTTGGAATTAGGAATTAAGAAATTGAGAATTATGAAAAAGTTTTTATCTATCATTCTCCTGACTGCAGCTATCAGTCTGCCGTCACAGGCACAGATTAAGTTTGGAGCTAAGGCTGGTGTGAACCTCACTAACATGTCATTTAGTGAGAGTGTAGGTGACAAGTCAAACCGTGCAGGTTTCTTCGTTGGTCCTACAGTACTTATAAACCTTCCTATCGTAGGACTGGGCATTGACGCTTCTGCTCTCTACGATCAGCGTGAGGCAAAGGGACAGGGCCAGACAATCAAGGCTCAGCAGATAGCTATTCCTATCAACCTGCGCTACGGTGTTGGTCTTGGAACTATGGCAAGTATCTTTGCTTATGCAGGTCCTCAGTTCGGGTTTAACGTAGGTAGCAAAGAGAAGAATCTTGCCACCGGTGTTGACTGGAAACTTGCAAGCTCAAACTTCAGCATCAACATGGGTATCGGTGTGATGGCGTTGAACCATCTGCAGGTAACCGCAGGCTATAATATGGTTTGTGGAAAGACCGGAGAGATATCTGTCAATAATGGCGTAAAGACCATTCGTGGTCGTGATCATGCTTGGCAGATTGCTGCTACATACTATTTCTAAAATCGTTTAGGTACAGCGGCAGCGACAATGAAATATGTTGACGTCATCCTGCCTTTACCTTTGGAAGGTTTCTTTACCTATTCCGTACCCACGTCTTTGGATGCGGAAGTGGAACGAGGACGACGTGTGCTTGTACCTTTAGGACGTAATAAGACTTACGTTGCAATAATAGTCGGGATTCACAATGTGAAGCCCGACTTTAAGTGTCGTGATATCCTACGTGTCCTCGATGCAAAGCCCATCCTTTTAGAGCAGCAGCTGAAGCTGTGGTCCTGGATTTCCGACTACTACATGTCGTCGGTAGGCGACGTTATGGTGGCAGCCCTTCCGGCAGGACTGAAGGAAGTCGATGCCTTCCGTCCGAAGATGGAGCAGTATGTCGGTCTTGGTGAGAAGTACCGTTCGGAGCGTTCCCTTCATATCGCCCTTGACCAGTTAAAACGTGCTCCGAAGCAGTTGGAAGTCTTCATCGCCTTCCTCGCATTATCGCATTGGGACGAGGTCTCCGACGAAGTGCCCCAAGAGAATATCCTCGACGGTATCAGCGAGATAACCCGCGACGAGCTGATGAATGCCAGTCGTTGTAGTGCACAGGTGATAAAGACCCTCGTTACCAACGGTTTCCTCATTACCTACGAACGAGAGGTAGGTCGTCTTAACAGTATCGGCGAGCCCCATCTGGAACGCATACAAAAGCTTTCCGATGCACAGCAGACAGCCTACAACCAGATACTTATGTCGTTCCTGAAGCATAATGTCACATTGCTTCATGGTGTTACCTCGAGTGGTAAGACCGAGATATACATTCATCTTATAAAGCAGGCATTAGAGAGGAAGCAACAAGTCCTTTACCTCTTGCCCGAGATAGCTCTTACGGTACAGATAAGAGAACGTCTGCAACGTATCTTCGGAGACCGTTTGGGTATATACCATTCGAAGTACAGCGATGCAGAGCGTGTAGAGATATGGCAGAAACAGTTGTCGTCACATCCCTATGACGTTATCCTTGGAGCCCGTTCCGCCGTCCTGTTACCATTCCAGAACCTTGGATTGGTGATTATCGACGAGGAACATGAAACCTCCTTCAAACAACAAGATCCTGCGCCGCGCTATCATGCCCGTTCCGTTGCTATCATGTTAGCCCAGATGTATGGTGCCAAGACACTTCTCGGAACGGCGACGCCCTCCTTCGAGAGCTATTATAACGCACAGTCCAAGAAGTTCGGACACGTCACCCTCTCCACGAGATACAAGGGCGTAGAGCTCCCTGAGATACAAGTTGTAGACATCAAAGACCTGCAACATCGTAAGATGATGAATGGTCCCTTCTCTCCCGACCTTATCTCTGCTATCCGCAGCGCCATAAACTCTGGCGAACAGGTTATCCTCTTCCAGAACAGAAGAGGCTTTGCGCCTATGATAGAGTGTAAGGAGTGCGGCTGGGTGCCTCACTGCAGTCGTTGTGATGTCTCGTTGACATACCACAGGACCCAAGGCGTCCTGTCGTGTCACTATTGCGGTAGCGTGTATCCCGTTCCTTCCACCTGTCCCAACTGCGGCAGTGAGAGTCTCATAAGCAGAGGCTACGGAACAGAGAAGATAGAAGACAAAGTACTTGAGATATTCCCGGACATCAAGGTGGCTCGTATGGACCTCGACACTACCAGGAGTCGTCACGCCTATGAACGCATCATCACCGACTTCTCCGCTGGTCGTACGCAGCTGCTTATAGGCACCCAGATGGTAACAAAAGGTCTCGACTTCGACAACGTGTCTGTTGTAGGTATTCTCAATGCCGACAGCATGCTTAACTATCCCGACTTCAGAGCCTACGAACATGCCTTTATGATGATGTCTCAGGTTAGCGGTAGGGCAGGACGACGCGGAAAACGAGGACGTGTTATCCTTCAGACGAAGAGTCCTCAGCTCCCTGTAATCCGTCAAGTGGTCAGCAACGACTACGAACAGTTCTTCAACCAGCAGTTAGAAGAGCGTCACGACTTCTGCTATCCTCCTTATCAGAGACTCATTGATATATACCTGAAACATAAGGATGCGAAGTTGGTAGATGCTGCCGCAAAGGATATGGTGGTGCGTCTTCAGCAGTATTTCGGAAGCAGGGTCCTCGGTCCGGACCGTCCTTCCGTTTCTATGATAAAGACAATGAATATCCGCAAGATAGTCCTCAAGCTGGAGCTTGGAATAGACATAAAAAAAGTGCGTGAGTGTCTTCGTGCCGTACGTTCGGCGCTACTTGACAACCCACGCAATAGTTCTATACAAGTTTATTTCGATGTAGATCCGCTGTAGTCTTTAGTCTATTAGAAATCTACCTGACATCCTAAACCTATTACTCTGTTTGTTCTTGTGAAAGAGTCGCCTAAGATTCTTGCTCCAGTCTGTTGGTTAGCAATCGTAGTCTTCTCGTAGTCACTATAGTTTGTCTGGAAGTAAGCAGCAGTGAGAGTGATATTCTCTGTTGCCTTGTAGCTAAGACCGAAACCAGCAGAGTAGCTGTTAACGACGAACGACATATCGTTCATATAGTCGTCAGACAGTCCGTAGCGTGTTATCTGTCCACCGCAAGAGATGTTCACACGTGGTGAGATGTCCCATTCTACACCAGCGAGGTACTCGTTAGTGCCGTGCTTCAGCTTGCTCTGTGCGTTGTTATACCAGTGAGCATTTTTGTCGTAGTAGTGGTGATATCCGAGGTTCAGACGAACTTCAGGAATAACGCTCCACTGAGCACCTACGGTAAGGAGTGCCGGAGCATCCTCGTCAACGTCTGTTCCGTCCTGATACTTGTTGATAGCCTCAATTTCCATAGCCTTATCGAGTGTAGAGTGGTTCTTCATCTTCATCTCAGTATTAAACTCATACTTAGCGGCGAAGTTGAAGTTAGCTATTTTGAAATCGACACCGATGATAGGAGCGAAACCGAAACCAGTCTGGATACTCATAAGGTTCACACCCTGAGAGTACTTCTCCAGCGCACGCAGTTCAGGCAGTGCTGCCTCACCTCTTCTCAGCTGTTCCATCTGTTCAGCGGGAAGCTGGTAACCCATGCTCTCTGCAAGTGCTGCAGCACCCTTCAGCTGGTTTATGCCAGCAACAGAGTTAGAGATGAAGTCGTCGAAAGAGATATACTCGCCAGCCTGCTTCACCATGATGTTTGAAAGACGTGCTTTGTAAGAAGCATCGCCGTAGAGCATGCGGAGACCTCCGTAAATAGACCAGTTATCATTAATCTTATATGCAGCACCCAGCTGGAAACCGAAGTAGTACTGGCGTCCACGCATGTATGCATCCACGTCGTAACCCTCAACACCAAGTCCGTTCAGCTGGTTAGCAATAGAAGCTACGGCAGATTCGAATGAACCCAGACCAGAGCCATATTCGCAGACACCGCCGCCGCCAGGCATCGAGAAGTTAAACTGAATACTCCAGTCGCCCTTGTTGTAGGCAGCCTGAAGAGAAGGAATCATGTACGCGTTGGCAATACCTTCGAAAGTCTTTGTTGTCTTACCGTCGTTCTTTTTGCCAAGTGCAAAGAGAGGATTCGTAGAGGTGATGGTACGCGTCTGGCGTGCCATCTGCCAGTTTACTGCGAGATGGAAACCTTCCTTCATGAATACCACACCTGCGGGGTTAGAATACACACCGTCAAGACCTATGGCAGCATCGCGTGCCGGATTCTTCAAAAACATTACACTCTGATTAGTGTTGGTCAATATACCACCTGCGAAAAGACTTGTTGATACAACCGTTGCAACAAGGGCGCAGATTAATCTTCTTTTGTTCATCTTTAAGAAATTTTTGTTAAAATCGGCTGCAAAGGTATAATTATTGCACAAAACTTTATATAAATGTGCAAAACATTTAATATTTATTAACCTTTAGTATGTAAATGCTGCTGCTATTTCTTCAGTTCCGGGTAGCTTGTTCTTGTATGATACACCGTTTTCAGTCGTTCTATGAGAACCTGTTTTGCTATGCTGATATCCTTGAACGTTATAGGACTGTTGCGGAAGTAGCCCTCAGTAACCTGTGTGTCGATGATTCTGTTCACCAGTTGACTGATGCTCTCCTCGGTATATTCCTTTATAGAGCGCGATGCCGCCTCCACACCGTCAGCCATCATCAGTATAGCCTGTTCGCTGGTCATAGGGTTAGGACCAGGATAGGTGAATGGAGCCTCGTCAATTTTCTCGTTGGGGTGTTCATTCTGATATTCTATGTAGAAGAACTTCGCCTTGCCTTCACCGTGATGAGTCTTTATGAAGTCCTTGATGATTTTCGGCAGGTTATGTTTCTCCGCCAGTTTCAGTCCTTCGCTGATATGTTTTATTATAGCCTGTGCAGCCTCCTGGCGCGGCATCTTGTCAAGCGGATTCACGCCAGCCTGGTTTTCGGTAAACAGCACGGGGTCATACATCTTTCCTATGTCGTGATAGAGTGCTCCTGTGCGTACCAGCAGCGCCTTCGCACCAATCTTGCTGGCAATCTCTGCCGCCAGGTTACTTACCATTATAGAGTGCTGGAAGGTTCCTGGAGCCACCTCGCTAAGCTGCTGCAGTAAGTCTTTGTTAGTGTTTGAAAGTTCTATGAGAGTAACGTAGCTGACAAATCCGAACATCTTCTCCACGACCACCATCAGGGGGTATGCGAAGAGCAGCAGTATGCCGTTGACGACGAAGTACTTATAGAGGCTCGTGTCAATGTCGAAAATGGTGGTGTCCTGCATGAGCTGCAGTGCCAGACAAACTATGCTGCTGGCAATGGTGACGAACAGCGCCGTGCGGAACATCTGTGCACGTTGTGTCAGTTCGCGCAACGAGTAGATAGCCGTCAGACCAGCCACAAGTTGTATGATGATAAACTCATACTGGTACTTCACTATCGCAGCACATATAAGTATCATTATAAGATGTGTAACGAAGGCGGTACGTGAGTCCATAAACACACGGATGAAGATAGGTGCTATGGTGAAAGGTATCATATATACGCTGAGGAACTGGTTCTCTACCATCAGCGACACGATGATAGGGAATATCGTCAGCATTACGTAAACCATCATCAGAGCACGCGGCTTTCCGAAATAGTCTCTGCGGAAGAGGGCTATAAAAGTGGTAAATACGAGGATGAGCAGTGTTACATAGAATATCTGTCCTATGAGGATGCTGCTTATCTCTTTGGTGTTGCTCTTGCGTCGCTGCGACTCCTTCTCGAAGCTGCTGAGCACGCGGTACAGTTGCTCGTTAACGATATCTCCTCTGTCTATGATTTTCTGTCCCGAGAGCACCATACCGTTAGCTATAGGTATAGAGCTTAGCAGGTCCTCCTGTTCCGTCTTGTTACGTTCCTTGTCGTACTTCAGGTTAGAGTGTATGAACTCGTTGAGGTTGCACTTCTGCAATGCCTGTCGTTGTGCCTCAAGTCGTGGGTCCGAGAATATCTGTTCGTAGCCGCTCAGCGGGGTGTATATGCCGCTGGTGCTTATGTTTGTGGCTATCTTTCCGTTGATTACCCTTATCATGCTGGTAGAGTCCTTGTGCACCCGAGAGTAGTCGTTGGCGGCGATGACACCCGCCTGATAAATCTTGTGCAGCTGTGTGCAGATAATCCTCACATATTCCTGTCCCAGTCCGGGTATTCCGTCCTTATATTCATTAATGAACTTAGCTATCTGCGTCTTTTCCACATTGCTGTTATATTCGTAATATGGTTCGTAGTTTGCCAGAATACTGTCCTGCTCGTACTGCAGCAGCTCCTCAGACTTGTAAATGGGGAAGTCGAAGTCGGCAATAAGCGACTTGTAGCTCCACGGTTTTCCGACGTCGTAATGATAGCTCATTCCGCTGGTTCGTGGCATGAACCAAACGATGATAGCCGTAGTTATTATGACAAGCACAGCACGACTCGCATTGTTGCGCAGACTGTGGTTGTCGTAGGTGTTTATATTCTTAATCATTCTCATTATGTATCTATTTTGTGTGCGAAAATACGAAATATTTGTAATTTATGCCGCATAATTGATAAAGTTTTTTTAATTTTGCACAAAAATTTAAGAATATGAGAAGAGTAAGAGTTCGTTTTGCACCCAGTCCGACAGGTGCTCTGCACATTGGTGGTGTGCGTACGGCATTATATAATTATTTGTTCGCGCGCCAGAATGGTGGTGATTTAGTGTTCCGTATTGAAGATACCGACAGCAGCCGTTTCGTTCCTGGTGCCGAGGATTACATCATTGAGTCTTTCCGTTGGTTAGGTATTAAGTTCGACGAAGGCGTTTCCTTCGGTGGCGAGTATGGTCCCTATCGTCAGAGCGAGCGTAGGAAGATATACAAGAAGTACGTTGACCAGCTGCTCAACGAGGGTAAGGCATACATAGCTTTCGATACCCCTGAGGAGTTGGAGCAGGTACGTCAGAAGGTACAGAACTTCCAGTACGACGCCAAGACCCGCGGCATGATGCGCAACTCGCTGACACTTAGCAAGGATGAGGTTGAAGAACTCCTTGCCGAAGGACGTCAGTACGTAGTGCGTTTCAAGATAGAGCCGGGCGAGGAGGTACATGTTAACGATATGATTCGCGGTGATGTGGTCATCAAGAGCGACATCCTCGACGACAAGGTGCTTTACAAGAGTGCCGACGAGTTGCCTACCTATCATCTTGCAAATATCGTCGATGACCACCTCATGGAGATATCTCACGTCATTCGTGGCGAGGAGTGGTTGCCAAGTGCTCCGCTCCACGTGCTCCTGTACAGAGCCTTCGGATGGGAAGATACGATGCCTCGTTTTGCCCACCTCCCTCTGCTTCTTAAGCCTGACGGAAAAGGAAAACTGTCAAAGCGCGACGGCGATCGTCTCGGATTCCCCGTATTCCCTCTTGAGTGGCACGACCCCAAGACTGGCGAGGTGTCTAGCGGTTTCCGCGAGCAGGGCTACTTCCCCGAGGCAGTAATCAACTTCCTCGCACTCCTGGGATGGAACCCGGGAACAGAGCAGGAGATATTCTCACTCGATGAGCTCGTTGAGGCTTTCGACATCTCTAAGTGTTCAAAGGCTGGTGCCCGTTTCGACTTCCAGAAAGGAATATGGTTCAACCACGAATATATGCTTAAGAAGAGCGACGAAGAGATAGCCAACCTCTTCGCACCTATAGTATTTAATTATGGTGTCGAGGAGTCTATGGAGCGCATCACTCAAGTGGTTCACATGATGAAGGACAGAGTAAACTTCGTCAGCGAGCTGTGGAGTCTGTGTTCGTTCTTCTTCATCCCGCCGACAGAAT
>ODAJ012066720.1_pt1 | contig 13595 bp, 6 predicted proteins | sample 1539241 | NCBI WGS metagenome assembly ODAJ01 (sample SAMN02144231, study PRJEB22623) | gut metagenome | biome: sheep rumen | host: Ovis aries | place: New Zealand | reverse complement strand
CGTTTACGGACGTTATCATTCTGTGACTTCAAATCTCGCAAATTTGAAACTCTTCACAGAGATAATGCAACGGTAAGCGTCTGCGTGGGTGGATTATATCCCAACTTTTGCTATACATATTAATGTATAGTTATAAGTTGTATATATAATCGCTTGGCGTGGGCTGGCTGCGTTGCTTATCCTTACATAGAGGCAATGCGAAGGCCTGAAGGCAGGGATGGGCGAGAAGTAGGATAATCCCATGCCTTTTTTATTTCCATGACTACCATTGTTACAGGTAAAACTATAAATTATGCAATATGAGAAAAATGAGACGATTATTGACAATGTTACTCTTGGCATTGGTAACAACAACTGCCCTTGCAGACCATGAGGGCTACACGATGGACATCAGTCTGAAGGATGGGAGTCACGCCTATTTCGTAATCCCAAAACAAAAGCCGTCGATAAGTTGTTTTGATGGGAAGATGGTTATATCTTTTCGAGAACTTGATTCAGAACAAGAGTCTACTATTTCTTTCGAACGTGATTTAGTGAAAGACATCACGTTTGCTGCCACGAATGGAATAGAGCCTGTAATAGCAGAAAACAGCAGGCTTAGTTTTACGATGGCAAGTTCAAAAGATATTAAAGTGACGGGATTGAACGATGCCGATATGCTAAGGGTATATTCTATTGACGGTAAGAACGTGTCAGCATCAATCAGCCGTCAGGATAATGTGGCAATCGTCAGCCTACCTACAGGAAAACGTGGGATGTATGTCATTAGTGTCAATAACAGTTTCACCTTTAAAATTGTACAGCCATGAAAAAAATTATTATACTCTTGATAACATTTGCTATTATACTGTCTGCATCAGCTCAGCAAGATATTTTAGTAAGTCCTGATATGACGCCAGTACTCATAGACGATATAGACCGGATAACATATGAAAAGGATAATACCAATTCCGATTCTTCAGGTGAGAATCCTGACATTCTTAAAATGTATATGAAGGATGGTACCGTCCATAGCCGGGTATGCGGGAAGTATAGTGCTAATATATATTGGTTTAAATACAACCCATACGATAATCAGTATAAAAGTATTACCAAGCATCAGAACGACTATAGTGTTGAATGGAATGTGAATGCTGTTGGGAAAACTGACGGTTCTTATTGTGTTGGCATTGCCTGGGAGAATCATTTGACGGGTTTTAATAATGTCCGTTCAGGCATTTGTTTTGGCAAAAATCCTGACCTAAATATTGAGGAAAGCGAATATGTGCAGTATGTTGATGACAGCTCAGAGTTTCCATATAACAGAAGTAAGCATTATATGTTTATAGGCTCCAAGCTACTACCAATGTACTTAACAGGAAGTGGTGATTTTGTCCTCGAATCCCATGGTTCTGGCGACATTGTTATTGGAAGTGACAATTGGATCAATGTCCCTTTAGAATATGGCGAGACATACTATTATCGCTCTTTTGTCCAAGGTGACATGATGCAGCGGGGTGAAATGAAAACACTGACTTTCTACGATAACGAAAAGAGTTTCCGTGTGCCGAAAGTGATAGATGATGCTGGCTATGAAGGCTGTCCCATACCTACCGAAGAAGCATGCACGAAATTTGCAATTCACTTCCCTGACAGTGTTACACCTCCATCCAGAAGCCAGCTAAAAGACCTGTGGATTGAATGGTTGAAAACAGAAGAAGCCCAAAAGATAGACCTCTCGGCAGATTGTAGTCCGATTGAATTTGATAATGGAGTTGTCTATGATTTACACCGCATTCCAGATGAATTCTATACATGGCTGATACATCGGAATGTTATTGTCGACGTTGTCCATGGAATTACTGAATGGGAAAATGCCACTTGGACATTTAAGGTTTCTGAAGCGTCTTGGAACCTACCTTATGAATATTACATAATTGCTAATGCATTAGGGGGAATTAATCCAATGATAACCTATCGCTGTGGGGGAGTTGTTCCTGGAGTACGATATAAACTGCAAATAACTTTCGTGCCTGATGTTGATAATGGAGCGAAACCCACACGTCTCCGTGTGACATCAAAGTCTTTGGACGATTCTGGTGGTACGACGCCAGAGACACGGTTGTTCAACAGCGTGGATATTCCCCCTACGGAAATCACAGTTTTAGAAGCTGATGATGTGACAACAAAGACAATGGGGGTTGATTTAGTACTCCAGACAAATATCATGGCAAGGCAAATATCTACTTTTAGTAGAGAAATACGTATTGCAGACATTCGATTTGTACCAGTTCAATAGCAAATAATGAAAACCTAAAATTTATAATTATGATTCAGCAATTTCTGTCCAGCATGAGACGTATCGTCTTCGTCTTTGCGCTTATTATAGTAGGATGTCTTGCAAATTATGCACAGACCGACGAAATTAGTGCTCTTATCAATGCCAACTGCGATCCACAGGTATTGGTGGTAAATGATTCTATCTGCCCATGGACCATCAGTAATGCAGTATTGAAAGGTGGTGCGACGAAAGCTAATACAGTGTCTATACTAACATTGGAGTACGAGTCACCAAGGGAACAATACTTTGATTTTAGCTATTCTGTACACTTTCGCAATATGGCCTTGCTCATCGATGATGAGATAATAGAGGCTGTTTCTACTTCAGATTGGACAGACTGGACAATCCGTCGCTACTATTTAGAGGCAGGTCGTCATACTATTCAATTTAAAGACTCACTCTATAACAATTATACGTCCACGTCCTATTATACTCAGCTGCGTAACATCAGCATTCGTGAGTTTGACCATTTGGACATCACGCTTTCAAGGGCTGGTATGCTAGGTACAGAAGTGCTATATAAGGTAGATGTGTTAGAAGATGTAGTACGACTGAAGATACATGGCCCTCTCAACGATACCGATTGGGAGAAAATTCACATGATGAAGAATCTGCGAGACATTGATCTCACTGATGCGGATATAACCGCCATTCCAAACAGCGTCTTCGCAACTTGTCCATATTTGGAAAGGGCTTTATTGCCTGAAGGTTTAGTCAGTATTGGGAGTAGTACTTTTCAAAACACCCGATTGACCACCGTTGACATTCCTGCCAAAGTTACGACCATAGGAAGTCGCGCATTCTATGGTGCGAAATCTCTTGTCAGTGTAAACCTTCCCCCCAACACTTCCCTTACAACTATTGGCAGTGAAGCTTTTAGTTATTGCAGCAAGTTACAGTCATTTGTCTTGCCGAATAGCATAACTAAATTAGATTATAGAACTTTTTATGAATGTAATGCTCTGTTGTCTGTTGTGTTGCCCAATGCACTGCAAAGCATTGGTGATCATTGCTTCTATAATACTCAGAATCTTAAAAGCATCGATTTCCCTCAGACGTTGACTTCCATAGGATCTTCTGCATTCTATCAGTCAGGACTTACAGAGGTGATATTGCCACAAAATCTCACGACTTTAGGGAATCAGGCATTCGCTTCTTGTAGCTCTATTAAAAACATAGAATTCCCAATCACTCCAGATCCTTATAACATTTCCAATAGTAGTGGTTATTATTATCCATTCTACAATTGTCGGTCATTGGAAAAAGTTATATGCCCATCAGCTACACCGCCGTTATGCTATAATGGTAATCCATGTTCAGGCATTGAACTTAGCAAAGTCACATTAGTCGTACCCTCTTTTGCAGTGGTTGACTATAAACTTGATACCAATTGGCACCTGTTTGGAAATATCACAGGTGGAGCCGAGCCGACGCAATTCAGAATCGCCTCTACGCTGTCACTGACAAACGACCGTCGTCCCACCAATAAAGTGGATATGACGATGACCGTTCCAGGGCGACTTGTTGTCAGCGGCAATGCGACTTTGGAAATTGGGAAGTTGAAATTTAATACAAATTACAACCATACCAGTATAAGCGCTCAATTGCTGAACATGTCGCCAAGTGTTAGTGTAGATCAAGTGCAGTCAAGTTTCTATGCACAGAGTGGACGCTGGTACTTCATCACACCTATGCACGATGTCAACGTAAACGATATAAGTCATAGCGTTGCCGATGCCTCGTTCGTATTCCGTTACTATAACAGTCAGAACCGAGCATCGAACGGACCAACGGGTAGTTGGCAGAATCTGCTTGACAACACACTCAAAGCAGGACAAGGCTATATCCTGCAAACCAACTCGGCTGGTTGGCTCTCCCTGCCAGCCACGGCAACAGGCAAAGCTTCAGTACTGGTGACTGGCGATGTATCCATAGCTTTAAGCACCTATAACGCCACAAACAATGCCGATGCAAATTGGAACTATGTGGGCAATCCCTATCCATGCTACTATGATACTTACTATATGGACTTGACGGCACCCATTACAGTTCGTGATTACGACAACAACACCTACCGTGCCTATTCACCTATAGATGACGGCTATGTGCTGAAACCTATGGAAGCTTTCTTCGTTCAGAAACCTGCAAACCTGAGCCAGATACTTTTCCAGCAGGAAGGCCGTCAGCTGACAACTGAGGTACAGCATACGGCCAGGGCTCCCAAGGCAGGAAATGATAGCCGCCAACTGTTTGATGTGGATATTACAGACGGCATCCACAGTGACCGTACGCGCATCGTGATGAATCAGCATGCTTCAATAGCTTACGAGCCGGCTGTCGATGTGTCGAAATTTATCAGTTTGGAAGCTGACGTTCCGCAAATCTATACTATCGACGATGAAGGCAACCAGCTAGCCATCAATGAACGTCCTTTAGCCGACGGTATTATTCCCTTAGGCTTGTTCGTCAGTCAGCCTGGCACTTTCACCATTAGTCTCAGTCAGGGCAATGCTGCATTGCTGCTTACCGATAAAGAGAACGGACAGGTCACAGACCTGAGCCAAGTCGACTATACGTTTACTCTAAGCGAACCAACTACTCTGGATAAGCGTTTCACCCTCAGTATGCCTGCAGCCACTGATGTCCATTCTGTTACAATACCGCATCGGCAAACAGGACAGTATTATGACCTGCAAGGGCGCAAACTGAATGGGAAACTCCAGAAAGGTATCTATGTTAAGAACGGAAAGAAGCAGATAGTGAAGTAACGCAAAACTGAGCATTATGAAACACATTAGCTATATGCTTCTGTTGCTGGCACTGCTGATTGGTGCAACAGCACAGGCGCAGTATAACCCAAACAACCCTGATGAACCAGGTGCAAGACCTTGGCAATTGACATTAAGAGCCATTCCTACAGCGGCAGGCTATTTCAGTCTGAACCAGCAGACTATTCATGCCGAGGGTGAACAGATGCGTTTAGTGGCCTATACCTATAACAATTATCGGTTTGTGCAGTGGGAAGATGAAAAGGGTAATATTCTCTCTACTGAACGCAACTTAGACTACATCATGCCAGCAGCTAACGTGACTCTTGTAGCCCGTTATGAATATACCCCCGGAAACCCTAATGAACCAGGACAGGCCAGCATCAAGCGCCGACTCACGTTGAAGACAAATCCAGAGGGAGCGGGAAGATTCAATCTAAGTAGCAGTAACGACATCTCAGCAGGAGAGACAGTAAACCTTAGGGCATATAGTAATGCTAACTACTATTTCCGGAACTGGGCACAAAACGGAACCGTTGTCTCCACTTCTTCTGGTTTCGCGTACACCATGCCAGATCATGACGTGACACTGGTGGCCAATTTTGATTATGACTACCAGCCAAATTCCCCTAATGAACCAGGACAGCCCACTAACACCTATTGTTATATATATAGTGTGCGTATGGATGCCAAGGCCGGACAAACTATCTACTATCCACTCTATCTTGAAGACAGGGGAACTGCCGTTACAGGACTTCAAGTAGACATAAGTCTGCCCAAAGGTTTTACAACAGATGAGAAAGCCATGTCCCTGACAGACCGTGCCACAGCGCACTCTCTTAAAGCAGAACAGGCTTCAGAAGGATTATGGCACATCTTTGTGAGTGGATCGCAAGCCATTGAAGGCGAGAGTGGGCCGATACTGACAATCCCCATCCACATTCCGGACACGGCTACTGTAGGGCAGGTATTTACTGTTAATTTGGCTAACGGTCTCGTTGTCAAGGAAGGTGGCGTACAGCAAGCCGTCAACGTGCGCAATGGTTCATTGAAGATTATGCGCTCTGGCGAAGAACAGCTGGATAGCCCAGACTATATAGTCACTAATCTACAGCCTAAAGCTACCGAAGTGGTTCCTGGTGGCAATATTACTCTCACCTGGCAGGTGAAGAACCAGGGCAATATGACGGGATATGGTGGATGGACAGAGCGTATATATCTTGTGGCTCTTGATGGCAGGAAGGTCAGTATCGGTTCTGCAAGTTATGAAACCAATGAGTTCCAATCAGGTGCATCAGTCAGCCGCAATGCTACCATTACCTTAGCTCAATTGCCTGGGATAGACGGAAAAGTAGATGTCGCAGTGACCATCGTACCCAACGGCAATTCTGGTGAGATTAGCAATCTGATAACGAATAATACGGCTCAGACTGAAGGTCAGCCCATAACGGTAGGAAAACGCCTCGTTCTTACTGTACCCAATAAGGCACAAAAAGAGGGAGAAACGACAAACATACGTTGCCAGTTGGCACGTAGCGGTAGCTGGACGAAGGCTGAAACATTCAAGTTAACAAAACTGAAAGGGGACGAGCGAATTTTGATACCAGAGACAGTGGTCATACCGCGAGAAATGGCTTCTGCGTATTTCTATCTGACATTGACAAACGATGACAAGTGCAATACAGACTCTGTCGTCAATTTGCTTGTTGATGGCAATGGCTACGATGCAGTGGAAGGCTCTTTCGTCGTAACCGATGATGAGTTGATGCCTCTGAGTCTTATCGCTTCAATGAGTGAAGTCGCTGAGGGTGAAACGTTCCAACTGACGGTAAATCTCGCAAAGCCAGCAGAGAAACCGCTAACCGTGAGTCTGACTCCTGAACTTCCAAAACGTTTCCGATTGCCTGCGTCTGTTGTCATTCCGGCAGGTCAGACAAAGGGGAGTGTTGATGTCACAGCCGTTGACAACGAGACACCTGATGGTGATGTGTCATGTTCCTTTATTGCCTACGCTTCAGGGTATGAGCCAGCAGAAGCTATCATAATCTTAAAGGACAATGACCTGCCCGTGTTGGATCTGACACTGACGCCGGACAAGGTAAAAGAGAACGATGGTCCTGTATGCATAACAGGTACACTTCGGCGTATTACCAACATTGACAAGAAAGTCACCGTCCGGCTGAGCGATGATTCCAATGGCGGGCTATACTTCTCGCAGAAGAAATTGGTATTGGCGAAAGGAGTACAACAGGCGAACTTCAATTTTGGTCCTGTTGACAACAGCCAAGTGGATGGTGACCGCCTGTATACCATAACGGCTGCCGTTTGGCTGTCATCATGCAGCTGCAGTGCCAGCGGGCAAGCCGCAGGCAATATTGTAGCGAAATTGCAGGTTTTCGACGATGACGGTCCGGCTCTCACGCTGACCAGCAGCCAAGCAACCGTACGTGAAGGTGTTACTACCCGTCTCACCGTGACACGCAATACCTCTATGGAGCAATCTCTTACTGTACGTTTGTCAAGTGAACACGATGATTTGCTGACCTATAGCCACACCTTGGTTATCCCTGCCGGTCAACCGTCTGCATACGTGGAGGTAACACCCAACGCAAACGATACACAAAACGATTCGCAGACCATTGTCTTCACTGCCGAGGCTGAAGGATTCAGCAGTGGAACATGTTATGTGTTGGTGACAGACCAGACATTGCCGGACGCCGTGATTACTGACATCAGTATAGCGGAAAGTGAAGTTGAGGCTGGGGGGCTAGCTACCTTTAGCGTAACCGTAAAGAATCAGGGTATCTCCCTGCTTCCTGCTCAGACTCGTGTTAACATCTATGCTGAAGGTAAAAGTGAGACTTTGCGAACAATATACACACAAGAGGAATTGAGTCCTAATGCATCAAACATCATCACCCGTCAAGTGGAAATAGCTACTGCTCCTGATGAGAAACGATTCTATGCAGTTGTCAATGAAGAAAAGAGAGTGAATGAGTTGTCGTATAACAACAATACGTCAATGCCCGTTGCTCTAAAGGTACTATCCCCATATCAGATTACGATAAAGTCTGACAAGTCGTTATATCTGCCTGGTGAGGAAATCACGCTTTCAGGAACTGTTACAGGTTCAAAGTCTGCAAATGTTGAGGTGGAAGTTTATATCATCAAAGATGGAGCAAGGCAAATATTTACTACAGTAACAAACGAAAAAGGCCAATTCTCAACTAACTTTACACCTTATGGGCAGCAGATGGGTAATTTCGTTTATGGAGCATGCTATCCAAATGAAGGTATTGATATTGCATATGGAAGCTTTGATTATGTAGGACTGCGCCGCACATCACAACAATACATTAGCTGTGATGTGATTGTAGGTACGACCTATACAGGAATCATCGAAATGGAAAATCCCACTTCTATAATACAAAATAATATCCATGTTGAAATCCTTTCAGTTTCCGATAATTGTGAAGTCAGTTTTGTACCAGTGAGTTCAGTACCTGCTAATAGTAAATTCGAGTTGCAATATACTATTAATGCTAAAGATGCTACGTCGGGAACTGACTGGGAAAACATTAAAGTTCGTATAGTAAGTGAAGAAGGGGCACATACCAATATTAGTATGTACTGCTATTGCCGTGTTCCACAGGCTCAACTATCTTTAGAGATTAGTGAAATCAATACAACAATAACAAAGGGTAGAACACGAGACTATCCTATTATTATTACCAATAAAGGCGTTGGAGAAACCGGACGTATATTCTTTTCATTACCAAGTATGATGCAAACTGGCAGTTCTACTGAAATGGCTTCGCTCAAATCAGGTGAAACAACTACTGCAATATTGCGATTGTTGGCAGATGACAATATGCAACTCAATGTGCCTGTGACAGGACAGATTGGCATTAACTGCGAAAATGGCAAAGGTGTGGCTCTGCCTTATAATATTATTCCTGTTTCGAATTCAAATGGAGAATTGATGGTTGATGTTTGCGATGAATACACCTACTATACGGAAGGTGCTCCTCATGTGAAAGGGGCAAAAGTGAAGATACAAAGACCTTTGACAATGGAAGTACTTTACGAAGGAATCACAGGAGATGACGGTATTTTTTTTATAGATTTGCAAGAAGGATATTATACCCTATCTGTTTCAGCAGACAAACATGAATCTTATGAACGCAATATTCTTATTGACCCTAAAAGACGAAATAATATAATCGTTAACCTTAGTTATGAAGGAGGCGTTTCTGTAGAATGGAATGCAGTTGAAACAGAAATTGAAGACGAGTATTCTATTTCTTCTACGTTAACTTATGAAACAAATGTTCCTGTTCCTATTTTGGATTTGAAAATGCCCGATAGAATTCCTGCAAATGACCTTGCTATTGGAGAGTCGATATTATTCTATGCGACATTGACAAATAGAGGACTTATTGCCATCCATGAAGCTCAGATAATTCTTCCAGATAATTCTCCAGGATTAATATTCGAGTCACTTCAAGACACACCAGGAGACTTGATGGCTCAGCAATCCATTGTGATTCCAGTCAAAGTTACACGTGTTGATTATGACTTAAACTCAAAACGGAGTGCTCATAGTGCAGAAGAGAAAGAGATAAAATTACATTGTGCTGAAATAATAATACCTTTCGGCTACTGGGATTGTGGCGTTGATAGGAAATGGTATCGTAGAGGTGGAAAGGAACTCAATTTGGGAAGGATGTGCACTTCAATCGAATTAGCAGGTTTAAGAGAGCGTAGTGAATTACCTTTGTTAGGGAGGTTGTCGGGTGCAAACTTTAATCCCTATATTCCCAATATTCCTGATATTATTCCACCAATAAATCTCAATTATGATGGCTGTGAGCCATGCCTTCAGAGCAGGATGGTCACAATAGTTGATTGTGGGCTTTCGCTGTATTCAAAAACATATGGGGTTTTAAAAGATATTGTTGAATGTATTCTCGAAGCGAATGAAAATATAAACAGTATCTTCGATAATAACGGTCAAGCAAAACAAGCAGAAGCCTTATTAAAGGCAGCTACAGTTTGTAGTTCTGCTATATTTTCTGCTAAAGGAGGTGAGGATCTTAATGGAGCACTTAAAACAACACTGTCTTTATTGGATAAGACCGTTAGGCGAATAGAAAATGGTGTTAAACCTGATTGGGATTATGTTGTTGAATCATTAGGCGATTTTGCTGATATCCTTTCAAAGTCAAACGATTTTGGATTTGAGGGGATAAAGGAACTTATCTGCCCATTGAAATTGCTAGAACCATGTAAACTGGGATTATCTTCGGAAAAGAGTTCAACTTCAGCCAGTATGTTAAGAAGTCGACGTATGCCTTTACGTGCATCAACATATAGTGAACCTGCATATATACGCGATTATCAAAAGTCCATATCCTATGGTCTTCTTGATATGTTGGCAATAGTTGGCATGAAGAAAGTGCTATTTGGTGACGAAGTATGGTTGGAAGCAGATAGTGAAGATTTATCTTCATTCTATCATCTATTTGTTACCATGTTGGATGAGAATGAAACGATACCCTTATCGAATATAGAACGCCTGTTAGAAGCCAAGCCCGATAATATTAATGAGGCACAAGTTAACGAATTCGTGAGCAGGTGGAATAATACTACTACAAACTCTTCTTCTGATAATTATATCGATGTTGAGAGGGCAATTTCATTTATGAAAATAATTGATATTGTTCAGAAGCAATTGATCTCATTAGGTTTTTCTTCTGTAGCGGAATGTGCAGAAGATGGCTATAAGATATTAACCGAACAATGGGAATCTACACATAGTGTTTGTGCTAAGGTAACTCTTGAAGTCCAACAAGTGCTCTCAATGAAACGTCCTGCCTATCGTGGCACATTGACTGTTTTTAATGGACATGAAGAAAAGGCCATGCAAGATGTTAGGTTGAATATTGTTGTAGAAGATAAAAATGGGAAAATTGCAACAGCGAGAGAGTTCCAAATCAATGCTGAAAGTTTGGATAGCTTTGAAGGGACGCTTGACATGAATAGCGGATGGACACTTGATGCCCAAAAGACAGGCATAGCAACCATACTTTTCATTCCCACAAAGTATGCTGCACCGACGGCACCAGTGCAATACACCTTTGGCGGCACACTGACCTATGTTGATCCATTTACGGGCTTGGAGGTAACTCGTGACCTTTATCCCGTCACTCTCACCGTCTATCCCTCTCCAGACCTGGAACTGACGTACCTGATGCAGCGTGATGTGTATGGCGACGACCCGCTGACAGAAGATGTGGTGGAACCGAAAGAGCCTGCGGAGTTTGCCCTCATCATCAACAATAAGGGTTATGGTGAGGCTAAGAATGTAAGGATGCTGACAGAGCAGCCACGCATTACGGAGAATGAGAAAGGGTTGCTTGTTGACTTCCAACTGGTCAGTTCGCAAGTGGATGGCCAGCCTGCTACATTGTCGTTCGGAAAGACCATCGCTAATAATTTCGGTAACATTCCAGCCCATTCTCAGAGTTACGCACAGTGGTGGCTCGAGAGTTCGTTGTTAGGTCACTTCACCAGTTATGAGGTTGAGACAACTCATGTTACGAGTTATGGTAATCAGAACCTGTCACTCATTGATACCGTAACAATCCATGAAATGTTACACGGCTTTACGGATGCTACGGCGTTAAGCAGTAAACTGCGTAGAGGTTACTTGGTTAATGACATTGTAGACGCTGATGACATGCCTGACGTAGTCTACTTTACCGATGCCACGCAACAGCCTCTGTACATATCCCGAGGTAACATAGACAGATTGGGCAACTCTGAATACATGCTTACTGCCACTACCAAGCAACAAGGATGGAACTATGGCTCCGTACCAGACCCGACTGGCGGCAGGCTAAAGTTGGCAAGTGTTACAAGAAGTAAGGATGGCGCAGAATTGCCTATTGACAACATGTGGCAAACCAACCGAACATTGCGTGACGGTATTGAATGGTTCTATGATAACCGACTGCATTATGTGGTATGGTTGCCTGATGGTGACGAGAGGTATGTATTGACATTTACAAAAGAGGACGAAGTGAGTGTCAAACCGATTGAAATAAGTAAAGGTCATAACGAGGATATACATCTACGCTTGTTAGGCAATGTGCTGACTGTCACGGGTAACATTAAGGAAATTAGTGTACTCAGCATATATGATATGCGGGGATCGAAGGTTTTTGTTGGTAGTGATATTCAACCTGGAAGTGATATCAATATCAGCAGCTTGAAACCTGGAGCTTATATTTTCAAGATAGATACAGATAAAGGTTTGTTCCATACTAAAATTCTAAAGAAATGAAACGTTATACAAAGTTATTACAAAGTTTATCTATTCTGTTACTCCTCATGCTTACCCCATCTAAAATGATGGCGCAAGATATCGAGGTGTTGCCGTACAATGACACAACTTTGACGACTCACCCATCCTTTCCAGGTGGGGTAGCTGAATTGTTCAAATTCCTTTCGTCCACAATTAAGTATCCTGTAATAGCTGAAAAAAATGGAATTCATGGACGTGTTGTGGTGGGGTTTGTTGTGGATATAGATGGTACGCTAACGGACATAAAAGTTAAGAAGTATGTTGACCCTGCTCTTGACAAAGAAGCTGTGCGGGTGATAAAAGCTATGCCCAAATGGATTCCTGGCACCAAGAACGGTAAGCCAGTTAGAGTAGAATACATGTTACCCGTAACATTTAGATTAGATGATACAAAATCAGGTTTTCCTGTATTTGTGGGTTTTGAGCGTGGTAGTAGTACTATTCCCAAATCACGTTTTGCAACTATCAAGGAAGTTGCCAATCATATGAACAAGCACCCCCAAGACACCATAGTTGTTATAGGTAATGCAAGGATGAAAGACTCCGTCAAGAAGCGACAAGAATTATCTGAGGCTCGTACTAAAGAGGTCATAAGAACACTTGTGGAGGACTATCATATTGATGAGAACAGAATTATCAATGGTCTTACAATGAAAGGACTTCATAAGGAATGGGATGCTGATATGGTTTATATCAATTTGAAGGGAAAGTTTACCCCGACAAAACAGTAAAAAGTATATGTTCAAATTGCAAGCTATTAAAATAGGATTATGTTTGTTGCTATTCGCAGTATTCTCAAATATCGTGATGGCTCAAACGAGTGGCTTTGGTGCAGAGCAGAAAGCCTTGGAAAAGGAATGCAAGCAATTTTACAAGAAACTCAAGGCAGAAGGGTGGACGACATGGTTACCTACAGAAGAGTTGTCAACGGCAGTTGAACGCTATTATGACAAGTTAGCATCGTCAGACGACGATATGGTGACACTGCTGGGGGGCGGTATTGGTAAGACGAAAAGCATAGCCTGGCGTAAGGCTGAGTTACATGCCATGGAATCATGGGGACAGTACTTGATTCATAAATATGAAGTGTAGAATTCCAAAATAATTGGATGGTTTCGTAGAAACGGCAAGTTCCATA
>ODAJ014759544.1_pt1 | contig 13597 bp, 7 predicted proteins | sample 1539241 | NCBI WGS metagenome assembly ODAJ01 (sample SAMN02144231, study PRJEB22623) | gut metagenome | biome: sheep rumen | host: Ovis aries | place: New Zealand | reverse complement strand
GTCAACGTGAATTAAAATTAAGTTTAACCCGGGTCAACCCTTATCGTGACTAAGACCAAAAGTAGTCAACTAAAATCGTTAAACTACACCAACCTTACTATTGCCTCGGCTCCAACCTTAGTATTGTCTGGGCTCCAACCTTAGTATTGTCTGAGCTCCAACCTTAGTATTGTCTAAACTCCGACCTAAGTATTATGAAGATTCTTCCCATCTTCATATTGTTTTGGGCGTTAAGGAGGGGGTGTCTCATCCCTTGACGATGCGCTTGATGTCGTTGAGTTTGTTGAGGGCTTCCAGTGGAGTGAGGGCGTCGATGTTGAGGTTGAGAATTTCGTCGCGCACCTGGGCCAGGACGGGGTCGTCGAGCTGGAAGAAACTGAGCTGGACGTTGTCGTCCCTGCGGGTAAGCTGTATGCTGCCGCCCACTTCGCTGTTCTTGGTGGCCTCAAGTTGCCGCAGCACCTGGTCGGCACGGTGGACGATGCCGGAGGGCATGCCGGCCAACTTGGCCACATGGATGCCGAAGGAGTGCTCGGAACCGCCACGCTCCAGGCGGCGCAGGAAGATGACGCGGCCGTCGATTTCCTTGACGCTGACGTTGAAGTTCTTGATACGGGGGTAGGTCTGCTGCATCTCGTTCAGTTCGTGGTAGTGGGTGGCAAAGAGGGTGCGTGCATGGGCGTGGGGATTCTCGTGGATGTATTCCACGATGGCCCAGGCAATGGAGATGCCGTCGTAGGTGGAGGTGCCGCGGCCCAGTTCGTCGAAGATGACGAGGGAGCGGGGGGAGAGGTTGTTGAGGATGTTGGAGGCCTCGCTCATCTCGACCATGAAGGTGCTCTCGCCCATGGAGATGTTGTCGCTGGCGCCGACGCGGGTGAATATCTTGTCCACCAGACCTATCCGAGCCCGTTCGGCCGGAACGAAGCATCCGATCTGGGCCATCAGGGTGATGAGTGCCGTCTGGCGGAGCAGGGCACTCTTGCCGGCCATGTTGGGGCCGGTGATGATGAGGATTTGCTGGGTCTGGTTGTCGAGGAAGACGTCGTTGGGAACGTAGCGTTCGCCCACGGGCATCTGGGTCTCGATGACGGGGTGGCGGCCCTGGCGGATGTCGATGACCAGGGAGTCGTCGACCTGGGGCCGGATGTAGCCATGCTCGCGTGCCGAGAAGGCAAAGGAGAGGAGACAGTCGAGCCGTGCAATGAGGTTGGCATCGATTTGTATCTGTGGGGTGTATTCGGCCAGACTGACTACCAGTTCGTTGAAGAGGCGGGTCTCCAGGGCCAGTATCTTGTCTTCGGCGCCAAGGATTTTCTCCTCGTACTCCTTCAGTTCCTGGGTGATGTAGCGCTCGGCCTGGGCCAGCGTCTGCTTGCGCACCCACTCCTGGGGCACGCGGTCCTTGAAGGTGTTGCGGACCTCCAGATAGTAGCCAAAGACGTTGTTGTAGCCGATTTTCAGGCTCGAGATGCCGGTGCGCTCGGCTTCTTGCTGCTGCAGTTGCAGGAGGTAGTTCTTGCCGCCGTAGGCTATCTGGCGCAGTTCGTCGAGTTCGGCATTGACGCCGTCGGCGATGACGTTGCCCTTCTGCACCAGCAGGGGCGGGTCGGGCTGAATCTCGCGGGCGATGCGTTCGCGCATGTTGGTGCAGGGGCTCAGTTGTTCGCCTATCTGGCGTATGGTCTCATTGTCGGCCTGCTGGCAGACTTGTTTGATGTGCTCCACGGCCTGGAGGGCGTGTTTCAGTTGCACCACGTCGCGCGGACTGACGCGCCCGACGCTGACTTTGGAGATGATGCGCTCGAGGTCGTTGATGGGGTGGAGGTATTCCTCGATGGAATCGCGGAATTCGGGCTGGCGGAAGTAGTAGTCGACCACATCGAGACGTCCCTGGATGAGGCGTACGTCCTTGAGCGGGAAGGTGATCCAGCGGCGCAACATGCGGGCACCCATGGGGGTGATGGTGTGGTCGATGACGTCGCAGAGCGACTTGCCCTCGTCGCTCATCGAGGAGAGCAGTTCGAGGGAGCGCATGGTGAACTTGTCGAGGCGCACGAAGCGTTCCTCCTCGATGCGGCGCAGCGAGGTGATGTGGCGTATCTGGATGTGTTGTGTGATCTCGAGGTACTGCAGTATGGCTCCGCTGGCCACGATGCCGCTGCGCAGGTGCTCTACGCCGAAGCCTTTCAGGTTGCGCACCTCGAAGTGCTTGGTGAGTTTCTTCTGGGCAAACTGTTCGGTGAAGACCCAGTCGTCCATCTCGTAGACGCAGTGGCGCGTGCCGAACGAGGCCTCGAACTGCGGGCGGCGGCCGCGCTCGAAGAGTACCTCCTTGGGCGAAAAGTTGTCGATGAGCTTGTCTACGTATTCGGTGGTGCCCTCGGCGGTGAGGAACTCGCCGGTGCTGATGTCGAGGAAGGCTACGCCGCAGGTGGCCTTGCCGAAGTGGACGGCACAGAGGAAGTTGTTCTCCTTGTAGTTGAGCACGTTGTCGCTCATGGCCACGCCGGGTGTCACCAGTTCGGTGATGCCGCGCTTCACCAGCTTCTTGGTCAGTTTGGGGTCTTCCAGCTGGTCGCAGATGGCCACGCGCCGACCGGCTCGGATGAGCTTGGGCAAGTAGGTGTCGAGGGCGTGGTGGGGGAATCCGGCCATCTCGGTGGGATTTTCACCGCCATTGTTGCGCTTCGTCAGGGTGATGCCCAATATGGCCGATGCCTCCACGGCGTCCTGACAGTAGGTCTCGTAGAAGTCGCCGCAGCGGAAGAGCAATATGGCATCGGGGTGCTTCGCCTTCAGGTCGAAGAACTGCTTCATCATCGGTGTCAACCCCTCTGTCTTTGCCATGTTGCTTGAGGAAAAAGTGCTTTGTTGTGAATAGAATAGTCAGGACGGGTTTACAGTCCGAGCAGGGGCTTCAGGTCGTCCTCTTTATACAGGATATAGACGGAGACACAGACAAACACAAAGAAGCAGAATGCCAGGCACATCTTGGAGCGCGAGGGTCCGGCCTTGCGTATGGGCACCGTGGCGCTCTGCAGGGTGGTGAATGCGGGCGTCTCCTGCTGCACTTTGGCCTCGGCACTGAGCACCTGGGCCGCTACCTGAGTGAAGGCATTGTACTGCAGTTGCATGTCGTTCTCCAGTTCGACCAGCTGCATTTTCACGCGTTCGAGCATGATGTCCTGGTTGGCATCGGCAAACTCGGCATACCGGCGGCGCGACTCGTCGTAGCGGGCCTTGGCCTCGTCGTAGATCTTCTGGTTGAACTTGAGGTCGACGCGTGCCTTGGATGTGCGGTATTCGGTAATGAACTGTTGCAGGTGGGTCTTGACGCTGTCGGCCATGGTGGCACAGATGACGGGATTCTGGTCGATGACATTGATGGTGATGACCATCGTCTTCTTGTCTACCTTGCAGGCGACTCTGCGATTGAGCGACTTGACGATGGCCGACTGCTTGCGGGTGAGACGGAAGGGGTCGAGCTTCTTGGCTGTATCCTCCTTTTTCTCTTTCTTGGGAAGGAGGTCGAAGAGACCACCAATGGCCTTCGACCACCAGGGGGCCTTCTGCTCGTTGCAGAGATAGTCATAATACGACATGGTGCGCGAGGGTATGCCTTTCTCCTCATTGCCCTCGATGGTGACGGGTATGGGGAAGAGGGATGTCTTGAAGTCGACGGAGTTCATGAGGTCGGGATAGACCGTGGGGAAGAGGGCTTCGGTGCCCAGGCCGCCACCGCCCATGCCGAGGTTGACGCCGAAACTGCTGGCCAGGGACATCAGGCCGGCATTGGTGCGCGTGCTGCTGAGCTCGGGGGAGAGCTTGACCGTGCACTGGAAATAGTTGGGCAGACTGAGTGCATAGAAGGCCGCCACCACAAAGGCCACGGGCAGGGAGATGTAGTAGAGGCGCTTGTGCTTGCGCAGGTCTCGGAATATCTTTTCGAAGTCGATGGATGCCGGCTTCTTCTTCACTTGCTGAACATTATTTGTATTCTCACTCATAATGGTTGGGAAGAGGTTTTGTGAGTTTTTCGGTCTTATTTGATGATATTAGCAATAGTAGCCACCATGGTAGCCAGCGAAGCAAACGAACTGCCGATGGATACCCACTGCATGACCCTGCTGGTATCCTTCTTGCCCTTCTGCGGAACCAGGATTTCGCAACCGGGCTCCACCTTGCCCTTGCTGGCAAGCGACATGGTGCCGTTCTGGTAGACGATGAAGGATTCCGACTTCTTGCTGCGATGGGCGAAGCCGCCGGCCTGGTTGACGTAGTACTTCCATTTCTTGTCCTTGATGAAGGCCACGGTGTTGGGGGCATGTACGTTGCCGGAAATCTTCACAGTACCGTTGTATTCGGGGATGGAAATGACGTCGCTGTCGCGAACCACCACGTCGTAGTCGCTGCCCGGATTGGCCAGGGCCATCTCCAGGTCCATGCCCACGAGGTAGTGCTTGGTGGCTGCTATCTGGTCGAGGCTGACGGAGTCTTTCTCGTCGGCCGTCTGGCGGATAATCTTGACTGCCGACTTCAGGCGCTCCATTTCCTCTTCGTTGATGACACGAATCAGGCGGGCTCCGCGCACGTAGGCATCCTTGGTGACACCACCGGCTGCTGCAATAATCTCGCTGATGCGCTGGTTCTTCTTGGAGAGTGTGTAGGTGCCCTGGAAGGCTACCTCACCCTCCACACGCACGTTGCGGGGATCCATGTAGCCTGGCGAACGACGTATCTGTACGACATCGTAGGGCTCAAGCTCGAAACGTTCGCCTTCCCCTATCATGAGACCGTCTTGAAGGGAGAAGCTGAAGTTCTTGGAGATTTCGTCGCCGGGCATAGAACTCTTGGGGTCGCGAATGCGGCGCGATACGTCGACCTTCACGGTGGATGCGGCATCGGTCAGTCCGCCTGCACGGATGATGAGGTCTTCTATGGTCTCGTTCTGGGCAAATTGGTATTCGCCGGGACTGAGCACTTCGCCCTGGATGGTCACGATGCGTTCGGCAACCCGTTCGGCCTGAGTTCCGATGAAGAGGACGTCCTCGTTGCGCAGGGGCACATCGGCCGATGTACCGGCCATGATGTTGCTAAGGTCGATGGACTGGGCCTCCAGTGTGCGGTCTTCCTTCATGCGGTAGAGCACGGCGCGGGACATGAAGGCATCTTCTGCCAGTCCGCCGGCATGCTCGATGAGGGTGCGTATGGAGTTGATGTCTTTGCCCAGTTCGAACTTGCCCGGACGGAATACGGCACCCTTCACCTCCACCATGTTCTCGTAGCGGTCCACGATGCCTTCAACGGTGATGGCATCGCCGTCGGTGAGTTTGAAGGCCGACATGTTGAACTCCTCCACATTGTGTACAGAGAAGCGGTCGCCCGACTTGCGCACGAGGCGTACGGATTTCCGATAGGCGTCGCCTGTGAATCCGCCGGCATAGTTGATAATCTGGGTGACAGTCTCCGTGTTGCGCATTTCGTAGAACATGGGGCGCTTCACTTTGCCTTGTATGCCCACGAGGCAATCGTAGGGGCCAACCACGATGACATCGTTGTCCTGCAGGCGGATGTTGCCTGCCAGGCGGCCGTTGAGGATATACTCATAGACGTCCACTACGGTCACGAGCTTGCCATTGCGGTAGACCTTGATGTTACGCAGCGTACCCAACTGGTTGATGCCGTTGGCCATATACAGGGCATGGAATACGGTGGCAAAGGCCGAGACGGTGTAGGTTCCGGGGGCTTTCACCTCGCCCATGACGTTTATCATGATGGAGCGAGAACGGCCGAGGGTCATTTTCAGTGAGCTGGAGGAGTAGCGACTGCCCAGGCTGCTGCGAATCTTAGACTGTGCGGCGGCTACCGACAGTCCGGCAACGTGTATGGGGCCAAAGCCGGGGACGGTGATTTCGCCGTCGGGGGAAATCGTGAACTGCTGCGAGCGCTGGCTGGCTCCGTAGATGTCGACGATGACTACGTCGCCAGGGCCCAGGACGTAATTCTGCGGCGTGGCAATGTTCATGTTGGGCTCGAAACTCAGCAGACGTTTGTTGAAGATGTCGCGGCCGAAGACTTTGAGGTTGGCCTCCTCCACTTCCGACTTGTCCTGATTTATCTCTTGCTGCAGCTCGGTGTAGTGCACTTCTGCCTCGTCTCTGATTCCTCCCTGGGCGGATTCCTCGTTGCCTAAGCTGAGTTGCTGGGCATTCTGGCCCGTAGTGTTGCCCGTGCGGAGTCTGTCCTCCACCTGCTCAACGGCTCCGTCGGCCGCAGCGCTCAGGTTCTTGCTGGTAATCTGTTTGTTGTATTGCTGACGCAAGCGGCGTATTTGGTTGACCTTCACGCCGCGCTGTATCAGTTTAGTGAAAATCTGCGATTGGCTGCTTCCTGCCTTGGTCTCGGTGGCAATGAACTTTATCACCTGCTGGTCGGTCATCTGGGCATTGGCAACGATGCACGACAAAAGCATGAGTAGTAATAATGCGTATTTTCTCATATAATCACGTTTTTCTTCTCAAAATAGCGGGGCATATACGATGCCTTGTCTGCAAAGTTACAATTTAATTTTGAGATTCAATATATGTTCGCTGCAAAATCATCATTCCTTGTCTAAAATAATATGTATTCCGTGCATAAAAAACAACACGATTGTTTGTCTTGCCCGTGATTTTTCGTAACTTTGCAGCCGAATTCAACAGACCCATTACCACTGTCCTGTGCGAAAAGGCCTCAGACCTTACGGTTTCAAGGCCTCTTGTGCCCTCCTTATCTCGTTCTCAAGGTATTTGCTGAGGGCATTGGTTATTTCGGGGTAGAAGTCGTGGAGCGTCTTGTATTGATTGCGATGCGAAGCATAGTGACGAAGAGCCGTAACAAGCTCAGGCATCCAAGAGAAGTCGCGACACAACTGAGAAATCAGTTCATCCTGAATCTGCTTGTTCGTGTAACCCTGCTCCATCATGTATACAATGACTGCCGCACGGACAATACTCTCATTAACAACCGTTTGCCAGTTGGTGTAAGCCTGTCGCTCCATGCTGAGGGCGGAGAGCTTGTGAAGTTTCTGTCCAATGGGCATCATCAGCATGTTGTTTGTCTCATTTTCGAGCAAGGGATTTACAAAAGAGTGGTTGAACTCGTGGATGAGCGTCGATGACAAATCTGCACCATTCTGAAATGCCTTACCCGTCTTCGGGTCGATGTAGTAACCGCAAATGGCAAATACCTCTTTGGCCTGACCTGGCAGGTGGCGATTCGTCCCATAGTTTCCACCGCCATTGGTGAAGCCGATGACGACGCGGAACTTTTCTGTCGGTTCTGTGCCATAAAACTTGGGATACCATTCTTGATGGAAGTACGTCATGACGTTGGCCTCGTAGGTCTTTAGGGCTTCATCGTAGAACGCACGATGCTCCGTGAAGAATTTATGGAACCGGGTATCCGTGTAGAATTGATTAATTCGTACCATGAAATCCTCGATATTCACGTTGCTCCATCGCTTCTCCAGGTCCGTTTTGTCACCCACGAATTTAACTACCCCCTTCACTATTTCTAAGTGCACGGCCATGCTCATCACTGCATCGTAGCTGATGCTGTTATTATTATGCAGCCCCTGATAATAGGCTATGATGGGGTGCCCCTTATAGGGAGCGAACCAGGCCTCGGTATCTTGGGTATATTGTCCTGCCAAGTCCATGTTATACTCCCGTAGACCTGCAGTGCGTGAGAGAATGCCCATCAGCTCTACGGTTTCGGACACTTCTACCTTGATAATTCTTCCAGCATCCTTCTGCTGTGCTGATGCCGTAAAAGAGGTAAGGATAAGCAATAGAACGAGAATGGCAATCTTCTTCATATTTAGGCTATTAATAGTATTATTCTTGCAGACAAAATTACGAAAAAGATTGTGTACTGCCAAATTATGGCATAATAAATCATATTTCTTAAATAAGGCGGAGCCCCCACTTGGGAGCTCCGCCTTATTTTTTATCAGAGTTTTCTGAATAATCGGAGTATTCAGAGTATTCAGAGTATTCGGAATATTCAGAGTATTCGGAATATTCTGATAATTCAGATTACTCCTCGCCGAGCAGGATGTTCATGATTTCGCAGGCAGCCTTGGCCACGGAGGTGCCGGGACCGAAGACGGCGGCTACGCCAGCCTTGTAGAGGAAGTCGTAGTCCTGGGCGGGGATGACACCGCCGGCGATGACCATGATGTCCTCGCGGCCGAGTTTCTTCAGTTCTTCGATGAGCTGCGGGATGAGGGTCTTGTGACCGGCAGCCAGTGAGCTGGCACCCACCACGTTAACGTCGTTCTCCACGGCCTCGCGGGCAGCCTCGGCGGGCGTCTGGAACAAGGGACCCATGTCCACGTCGAAACCGCAGTCGGCATAGCCCGTTGCTACCACCTTGGCACCGCGGTCGTGACCGTCCTGGCCCATCTTGGCCACCATGATACGGGGCCGACGGCCCTCCTTCTTTGCAAACTCTTCGGTCAACTGACAAGCCTTCTCGAAGTCCTTGTCGTTCTTGCTTTCACTTGAGTACACGCCTGAAATAGTTCTGATTACTGCCTTGTAACGTCCTACGACAGCCTCGCAGGCGTCACTGATTTCTCCCAATGTAGCGCGGTGACCGGCAGCCGTAACGGCCAGGTCGAGCAGGTTGTGCTCCGACTTCTTGCCGTCGGCAAACTCCTGTACGCACTTCGTGATGGCTTCCAGGTCCTTCTTCACCTGTTCGTTGTCGCGGTTGGCGCGGAGTTTCTTCAGTCCTTCCTCCTGCTCCAGGCGAACGGCGGTGTTGTCGATTTCCAGGATGTCGATGGGGTCCTCGTGGTCGAGGCGATACTTGTTCACGCCCACGATGGTCTGCACACCAGAGTCGATGCGGGCCTGAGTGCGGGCAGCGGCCTCCTCGATGCGCATCTTGGGCAGACCGGTCTCGATGGCCTTGGCCATACCACCCAGTTTCTCGATTTCCTGGATGTGTTCCCAAGCCTTGTGCACGAGTTCGTCGGTCAGTTTCTCCACGTAGTACGAACCAGCCCAGGGGTCGATGTGCTTGCACACCTGCGTCTCGTTCTGGATGTAGATCTGCGTGTTACGTGCGATACGAGCCGAGAAGTCGGTGGGCAGTGCGATGGCCTCGTCCAGTGCGTTGGTGTGGAGCGACTGGGTGTGACCCAGCACGGCAGCCATGGCCTCGATGCAGGTGCGGCCCACGTTGTTGAAGGGGTCCTGCTCGGTGAGGCTCCAGCCCGAGGTCTGCGAGTGGGTACGCAGGGCCATGGACTTGGGGTTCTTGGCACCGAAGGACTTCACAATCTTGGCCCACAGCAGACGACCTGCACGCATCTTGGCAATCTCCATGAAGTGGTTGACGCCGATGGCCCAGAAGAATGAGAGGCGGGGTGCGAAGGCATCCACGTCGATGCCGGCATTGATACCTGCACGCAGGTAGTCCATACCGTCGGCCAGGGTGTAGGCCAACTCGATGTCGGCGGTGGCACCAGCCTCCTGCATGTGGTAGCCAGAGATGGAGATGCTGTTGAACTTCGGCATCTTCTGCGAGGTGAACTCGAAGATGTCGGCGATGATCTTCATCGAGAATGCTGGCGGATAGATGTAGGTGTTGCGCACCATGAACTCCTTCAGGATGTCGTTCTGGATGGTACCAGCCATTTCCTCGAGCTGAGCGCCCTGCTCCAGACCGGCATTGATGTAGAATGCCAGCACGGGCAGCACGGCACCGTTCATGGTCATGGAGACGGACATCTTGTTCAAGGGGATGCCGTCGAACAGCACCTTCATGTTCTCCAGTGAGCAGATGCTCACGCCGGCCTTACCTACGTCGCCTACGACGCGTGGGTTGTCGGGGTCGTAGCCGCGGTGTGTGGGCAGGTCGAAGGCCACGCTGAGGCCCTTCTGACCCGAAGCCAGGTTGCGGCGGTAGAAGGCGTTCGACTCCTCGGCCGTTGAGAAACCGGCGTACTGTCGGATGGTCCACGGGCGGAAGGGGTACATCATACTATACGGGCCACGGAGGAAGGGAGGAATACCGGCGGCAAAGTCCAGATGCTCCATGCCTTCGAGGTCTTCTTTCGTGTAAACGGGCTGAATGTCAATCTGCTCAGGAGTCTTCCAGTTGGCAGTGATTCCATTCTCTTTTTGCCATTGCTGACCATCGCGTTCCTCGATGCCAGCAAAAATGTCTATATCTTTAAAATTCTTTTTCATAAAGACCCCCTCCCCGCTCCCCCTGGTGGGGGAGAGTAGAATGTTTTGTGGGGAGGACTTCTACTTCAAATTTTTAAATTATCGTTATAAATCCTTAGTGACCACTCCCTCCCTGCAAGGGAGGGTGAGGGGAGGGTCTTTATATCCCGAGTTTTTGGTTATACTCTTGCAGTGTCTTCAGCTGGTCGACACGCACGTGGATGAAGTTCTCGATGCCAGCGGCCTTCAGGTCTTCCGAGCAAGCGGGAGCACCGGCTACGACGAACATGGCGCGGCCGTTCAGGTACTTGAAGGCGGGGATGGCGTACTCGGCATACTCGTCGTCGCTGGAGCACAGCACCACGATGTCGGCACCGGCCTCCAGGGCCTTGTCAACACCCTCTTCTACGGTCTGGAAACCAAGGTTGTCGACAACCTGGTAACCGGCAGCAGCGAGGAAGTTGCACGAGAACTGAGCACGAGCCTGGCGCATGGCCAGGTTGCCGATGGTGAGCATGAAGGCTACGGGCACCTTCTTGGCCTTCTCGGTCGTGAGGCGCAGGGTCTCGAAGTCCGAGGCCAGGCGGCTGGTCTTGAGGGCAGGCACGTCGGGGTCGCCGGTGTGGGTTGCAACACAGTTGCAACATACATTGAGGGGCTGCTTGCCTTCGCTCTTCTCGGTGAAGTTGGGGAACTGGTTGGTACCCAGCAGGAACTCCTTGCGCTTGCCGGCGTTGGCATGGCGAGCCTTGTCGGTGTCGTTGATGGCCTGCTGCACGGTGCCAGCCTTGACGGCGGCCAGGAAACCACCCTCCTCCTCCATGGCGAGGAACAGCTTCCAGCCTTCCTTGGCGATGGCCGTGGTCAGTTCTTCCACGAAGTAGGAACCGCCGCTGACGTCGACAATCTTGTCGAAGTGGCACTCCTCCTTCAGCAGCAACTGCTGGTTGCGGGCGATGCGCTCGGCAAAGTCGGTGGGCACCTCGTAGGGAGCGTCGAACGGAGTAACGACCATCGAGTGGATGCCAGCCAGAGCGGCCGACATGGCCTCGGTCTGCGAGCGCAGCATGTTCACGTAGGAGTCGAACAAGGTCTGGTTATACGTAGTGGTGCTTGCGTTGATGCACATCTGGCAGGCGCAGTCGCACTTGGGCTCGTACTGCTTCACGATTTGTGCCCACAGCATACGGGCAGCGCGGAACTTGGCAATCTCCATGAAGTAGTTGCCGCCGATGCCCATGTAGAACTTAATCTTCTTGGCAGCCAGGTCCACGGGCACGCCGGCCTCCACCATCTCGTCCAGGTATTCCTTACCCCAGGCCAGGGCGTAGCCCAGTTCCTGGTAGACGTAGGCACCCGAGTTGCAGAGCAGGTCGGAGTGAACCATCACGCAGCGCAGGCCGGGATAGTCCTTCAGCTTCTCCACGATTACGGGCATCTGGCCGAGCAGCATGGTGGTGTCCTTGCCCTTCATGAGCATGCGCTCGATGGGGTCGAAACCGATGCCGCCCACCAGGGCATCCTTCTTGTAGCCCTTCTCCTCGAAGTAGGCCAGCAGGATGTCGGTCAGTTCCACGACGTGGCGCTGGCAGGTGCGGTAGCTCACCTCCACGCAGTCGAGCAGGATGCCGTCGAGCAGCTGTTCGATGAACTCCTTGCTCACCTTCTCGCCGGGGATGCGGAAGCCGATGGAGTTGACGCCGCGGTTCAGGATGTCCAGGGCCTTCTCGTTGGCCTGCTTGGCATCGTCTGCCACGATGTTCTGGCGGACGTACCACTGGTTGTCCTGCTTCTTGTTACCTCTCACGAAGGGGAATTCGCCCGGCAGGGCGTTCACGAGGGGCAACTTGTCCACATCTTCCTTCCTGTAGAAGGGTTCCATGGAGAAACCTTCGTTGGTTCTCCATACCATCTTCTTCTGATAATCAGCACCTTTGAGGTCAACCTCAATCTTGTCACGCCATTCCTGGCGCGAGGGCGCAGTGAAGTCAGAGAAGAGTTTCTCTCTCTTGTTTTCCATATCTCTATCTATATATAAAGTGTGTAAAGTGGCACAAAGTTAAACAAAAAGGATGTCTTTTCAAAATTTACTCTCAAAAACTTTCAATAATGCGGAACACGACACACTAAGAGGCTGCGTCAAAATACACGACACAGCCTCCTTAATACTTTCTAAGACAGAGATCCAGTCTCTTACACCAGATGGCGGATGATGTCCTCGCGGTTGCCGGGCAGGTAGTCGATGACGGGGATTTCGATCATCGTGTAGCATCCCGGTTGCTGGCGCATGGAGGCGCGTGCCACGTTCACCAGCACCTGAGCCGTCAGTGCGGGGTTGTTAATCTTCATGTTGAACTCAAAGAGCTGATTATGAGTCTGTCCGCTGACACCCTTGCGCACAAGGTTCACACCGTGGCCAACGTCGTTCAGGGCGTCCACGCTGTCCACCTGGAACACGTGAGTCTCGTCCGAGGCAAAGTAGGGGTCGGCCTTGATGGCGCGGGTCACTTCGTCCAGGTCGGCGCCGTCCTCCAGTTCCACATACACCATGCGGCGATGTATGCCCTGGCCAACGGGAATGGTCATCGAGAGGGCATCCTTGACGCCAGCCTTCGAGCGCACACACACGCTGTGCCCCATCGACCGTCCGGGACCGAAGTTGGTGTATGAAATGCCCTTCGGGGCCAGGCTCTCCATCAGCGTGCGCACTACGCTGTCGCTTCCGGGGTCCCATCCGGCCGAGATGATGCTGACGGCATTGCCGGCCTTGGCGGCCTTGTCGAGCGTGCGGCGCAGGTCAACAATCTGTGTGTGGATGTCGAACGAGTCCACCGTATTGATGCCCTTGGCCAGGTACTGCTTGGCATATTCCTCCACGCTGCGAGTCGGAGTGGCCAGGATGGCAACGTCCACGGGTCCCAGTTCGTCGATGTCGCGGACCACCTTATATTCAGCCAGTTCCTTGGGGCAGTTCTCTGCTCCCTTGCGGCGTACGATGCCAGCCACCTCCATGTCGGGTGCCTCCTGCAGGGCCTGCAGGGCATACTTTCCGATGTTGCCATACCCTACGATGGCCACGCGCAGACTCTCCCCCGTCCCCTCTCTTGTAGCGAGGGGAGTGGTTACGTTTGTTTCTTGCGTTTTGCTCATAATCCTATATATTATTTATAACATTTATTTATAACATTCCTCAGTCTTTATGCAATATTTACGTGAACGCTAATTATTTGATATGGATGCCACTGCGTGGCAGAAATCTTACAAATCTATTCAAAATCTTTCAAATCTATTCAAAATCTTTCAAAAATCTTTTTAAATAAATATTTGTTTGATTTGTACAGATTTGAAAGATTTCTTCGACGAGCGAAGCG
>ODAJ012013369.1_pt1 | contig 13609 bp, 16 predicted proteins | sample 1539241 | NCBI WGS metagenome assembly ODAJ01 (sample SAMN02144231, study PRJEB22623) | gut metagenome | biome: sheep rumen | host: Ovis aries | place: New Zealand | reverse complement strand
CCTGGTAGTCCATACCCGCATATTGTAAGCCTAGCAGCACGTCCGAGCTATATTCTATAGCCCCCGACTCCTTGAAGCTTGCTAGATTAACTGGGGCGTGGTAGTTGTCACGGTTAAAGCTGGAAATACCTATAACCGGCGTGCCGTAGTCCCTGCTAATGCGTTTCAGCTCTAAAACTGCCTTGTCTGTGTTCTGCTTGTCGGTGCTCCGTGGGTCTGCCGGTGCTATGATCTGGAGATAGTCTATAATAATTGCAGGTGTCCGCCCTGTGAGCTTAACGTGCTTTTCAACTGCTTCTCTTATCTCGTTTATGCCTATATCGCCTATACCAACGTTAATAAAAATATGCTCTGCATACTTGCTATAGGCTGTTATAGCCGTTTCTATTAACTCTCTTTCTTCCCGGCTATAATATGCGTATCTGCTGCCGGTGAGTATGCCCCTTGTGGTCTTTGCTAGCTTAGTGCTGCTATTTCTTGCAAGGTCTTCTAGCAGCGTGTGGCGGCTTACTGACTTAGCTATAAGCTCATTTCTAGCCATTTCAAGGGAGAATATAAGCACATCTACCCCCGCCGCTGCTATCGTGTCCGCTACTTGTAAGCAAAATGTAGTTTTACCGAGTGAGCTAATAGCTCCTATACAGTAAAGCCCGGCATATAAGCCGCCGTCTAGTATGCTGTCGAGAGCAGGGAAGCCGGTAGAGTAGTAAACCGCTTTTCTACTGTCGCTTATATCGTTTATGAAGCTCTGGAGCTGGTTAGCTGCTGAGGTTTGCAGGTACTCCGCCCGCTGCCGTTCCTCTTCCTCATAGCGAACTATGCGGGCTTCTTCCGTTGTGGCTGCTATGAAGTCCGCCAGGGCTTGGGCGTTAGTCTGGAGCAGGTCGTTAGCGTCCTTCCCGCCCTCGAGCTTGCCTATAATACATAAAGCCCCTATTTCTTGCAGCTTTGCTTGTATTTCGCTAGCCGCCTTCTGCCCCGCTCCGTCTGAGTCCAGGGCTATTATATACACGGTGTCGGGCTTGTTCTTGCTTATGATCTCTTTAAGCTTATTGCCTGCCGTTCCTGTTAAGGCTATTGCTTTACCGCCTAGCTGCTCTATGCTGAGAGCGTCAAAAACACCTTCACAAATATAAACGCTCTCGGGTGCTGCTTTCTTCTCGAGGTATTGAGAGTTAAAGAACTGGGCGGGAATACCGTTTATTTTCCTATACTTGCCGTTGTATGCGTCTATCTGCTTCCGGTCGCTGATCTCCGTTAAGAAATAGCGGCAGCGTCCCGCCGTGTCATAGATTGGGTACACAAAGTTATACAAGTTGGCTTTCTTGCTCTTGGTCTGGAGCTCTGGGAAGTCGTGGAGCAGGGCGTTATAACCGTTGGGAGCTAGTCCCAGCTTGAAGGCTTTCACGGTCTCGAGGGTGAGCCCTCTAGAGAGGAAGTAGCCTAACGCCTGCGGGTTTCCTAGTAGCTGCTTGTGTGCTGCGTCCGCCTTCTCGGTGAAGTCGTAAGAGGGGGCGGGCTCTGGCTTGCCTATTTCTGCGTCCCAGTCTAGAGCCCCGCCGCTGTCCTTCTGTTGTGTAGTGGGCTTGAAGTCTTCCGCTGCTGTCGTGTGGTAGGGGTCTACCGTTAGCCCGAACTCTTCAAACCCTTTCTTGAATACATCGTTACCGGTTAAGCCGTACTCTATGCCTATAAGGTCGAATGTGTCATAGTCTGCTTGACAAGAAAAGCAGTGTACCTTGTGCCGCTTCTTGTCATAGCTCATACTAGGCTTGCTGTCGGTATGATCTGGGTTAAGGCAGTTAAAAGGCTTGTTAAGTGGCAGCCCTCTAGCTTCGAGGTACTGAGCTAGCCCCTCTTTTACTATGCCCTTAGCTTGTTCTCTGTCCATTGTTCTTAGTCCTTTCCTATTGTGGAGCAGGCGGGCGGGTTTACCTGTTGGACGGTAAACCGTTACCGCATAAGAGCCCCGAACGCTTCCAATGAGTAGACCGCCTTCACGATCTGACCGGCTAGCGGCTCTCTGGCTTCCACTATGTAACGCCCCTTTTCTGTAGGGTGCTGCTTTATGTGAATATCTGTATAGCCCCGCTTCTTGCAGCGTTTACGGAAGGCTAGCAGCGTGTAATGCTGTCCCATTGCTCCGCCCTCTTACGCTGCCGATAATACACACGGTAGCCAACATTCCCGCTTTATGCTCCTGTAGTCCTTAACGTCTGGGACTTGTGGAAGGGATAGCCCCTTACCGTCTACTAGATATAACCATACCGGGGCGGGCGTTCTCTTTAACTTCTTTTCATTCAAGAGCTCGGTAATAATACTGTATGCCTGCTTGTGCCAGCCTTCCCAGAATACAACGTTATTATTGACTGAGCTACAACATACCGCCGTACCCTTCCAGCTATAGCCCAGCTCATCAAAGAGCCGTTCTAGCTCTACATAGCTTACTCCGCCTTGCTGCTTGATATACTCATAGACCTTTTCTTTAACTTCTGCTTTGTTCATAACCTTAACCGCCTTTCTGTGCTGTGTGGTTGTTCGTGCCTGTAGAAAAAGAGAGCTTTGAGGGTGCGGGCTCTTTTTCTTTATAGGCATATTATACCACGAGCCCGCCGCTCCCAGCGGGGCGGGCGGTGATGGTTAATTATCTATTAATTATCTATTGATAATCTATTACGCAAATTGCACTTGCGGTTTGTGGCTATATTACGTCATTTGCGGAAATGGCTTCCCACGTAAAATGACACTTTTCCCACGTAAAATGATTTTTTTCCCACGTAAAATGACACTTTTCCCACGTAAAATGACACTTTTTTTTGAGTTGTAGAGGGCTGCTTTTTCTTCTAAAGGCATAGAGACCGGCAGGCATAACCGGCAGCCAGGCAGGGGGGGAGTACCCCTTGTTTATGTCCTCTTGGACTACCCCGTGTCACTGCTCAAAAATCTGCGCCGGGTATTGAGTGACTTACTAGGAATAGGGGAAGGGGCTAGGGGTCTCCCTGCTGATCTGAGGGCGGGCGGCTTGCCGTTTGCTATGCTTGCCTTCCCATTTAGGGAAGATTTTATTTATAGCTGGGGGCTGTCGGTGGATAGCTCGAGCCGGAAAAGGAAGGCTAGAGGGTAGGGGGGAGCTCTGAGGGTGGCTTACTTGCTCTATAGGCTGGGTATGATCTGATTTGCTTTTGTATTTGCCTATATATTGCACTTTGCTAATTTGCCTATAACTTGCTATTGCTCATTGTGCAATTGATTGCACATAGTAGCCGCCAGCTCCGAGCGTGTCCGATCGGCAGCACTTGAAGCCGTTCCCGCTGCCTTCTGGAAATGTAGTAAAATGTAGTAAATACTAGGCTTGTTAGTAAAAGTTAGTAAAAAGTAGGTTTTTTAGGGGTTCAATGTCTGTTATTGAAGTTTCGCAAATCTCAACTTTTGTCAACTTCTATGTCTGCTATGCAAATCCAGCGAGAAATATGAGCAGTGACCCGGTGTAGTGCAGCGGCTCTTGTGGGTGGGGTGTCCCTCCCCCTGGTAGGAGCTGCCGCCCTGTCTGATCTGCCCGGCTCTGAGCGTGGGCGGTGTTGCTCTGGCTCTCCCTCGAGAGTGAATAATAGCAGCGTCCGCCGCTCTGATCGGCAGCCGGTGACGGTTCGGGCTTCTCTTCTTATAGGCTAGTAACAAGAGCGGGCTAGGCTATAAATAGCCCTGTCCCGCCCTTGTGTAGTGCTTGTGGTGTATCTGTTATTGTGTATGTGTATAACTGTTTGTGTATGTAAAGTTGTGTTATACTGTAAGCGGCTCGGGTTCGGGTTCGGTTGCTGCCTGCTCCTTCTCCGCTTTGTCTTCCTCTTCTAGCTTCTTTGAGAGGTTCTTAACCTTAGCTTTTTCTATGATCTGCTCCCGCTTCTTCTCTGCCTGCTCCAGCCGTTTAGTATTACGCTTGTGCAGGTCGAGGAAGGCGGCAGCGTAAGCCCCGCTAAAATGGACTTCTAAATAGCCGTTGCTGAGGTATTCTTTTATATTGTCCTTTTCGTTGTATCGGAGAATAAATTGAAGGTCTGTGGTGTGGGCTTGCTTTTCTATTTCGGTTATAGCTGTTTCTATTACGTCTTTTATATCCCGCTGCGGGTTCTTCGTGTATTCGGCTTCCGGCAGAACTAGCCGGGAGTGTATCGCCTGGAAGGATATAGTAAAATAGCCTTGTTTGCTGATCTTGTCGAGGTTCTGGCGGGCTAGGTAGAAAACATAATATAGCAAGTCCCACGACTTAGAAGGCAGGCTAAAAGCCCATTTTGGAAGGATAGTATAGAATTGTGTGAACATTTCCCAGTTAATACGGTTGTTAAGGTCTACTGTTACTACATTCTTCTTTATTCGGCAGTAAGGGAAGAGCACGGCTAGCTCTGCTTGTTCTACGCTTTTCTTCTTACCCTTCCTAATAGAGCCGCTTACTTTCATATTTGTAAGCACTTCAAACGCTGCTTTTACTCCCCGCCTTGCATTAGAAAGATTTGAAAAAAAGCCACGGTCTACAAGCTCTTGTAAGGAAAATTCAATAGTATTCCTTGTGAGCTGTCCGCCCTGCTCCGCCTGCTCGTTTAGCTTAATAAGGGAGAACGCAAACAGCTTACTAACTGTTTTATTAGTTCCTTTTAGCTTGTCTATGTCCGATAGCTCCAGCGTGATTAGATCGCCGTTGCTCTGGGTCTGGGTTATCTGTCGAGCGTTACCGCTAGCCGCTAGAGTATAAGAACTATTATTCCTTACAAGCTCCATTCTGCTTGGGAGCTCTCCTAGCTGCTCTTTGCCGTGTGTGAATACCGTCATAGTTAAATTACTGGCGGTGCTGGTAGGTGTATTGTAAAAGCTTTCCTCTTCTTTGTATTCTGTTAGAAGAGCGTCCCCCGCTGCTGTGGCAGTATCAGCGAATAAATAAAGCTCTGGATTGTCATTTTTAGCCATTTCGTCCGCCTTCCTGCCTGCTTACTATATCGAGTATAGCTAGCTTGCATTTGAATTTGATAAACCTAGCCCGCTCCGCTGCCGGTAGCTTCTTGAAGTCCTTTTTAAAGCCGGTTATGTCTTCCGGTCGAGGGTTGCAGCGTTTTTCTTCTATAGGCTTGAAATACTCCCGCAACGTCTGGCGGCTCTGCTGCATTTCCTTTTTGCAGCCGCCTATACTAGCGTATAGCTTGTATATTTGGGTGTTGTATTCGTCTATATAATCCTTTATGGAGTCAATAGCCACGGTAGCGGGCTTCACAATAAAGCTAACGTCCAGCTCCTTTGCTATGATCTTTATTACTTCGTTGTAGGTGCTTATATTCTGTAAAGCGTCTTCTACGATAGCCAGACAGCGGGAAGCTTCAAAAGTGAGTGTATCACTTTGAGCGAATTTGTCAAAAGTCATTAGCTTCTCTGAGATTTGGCTAGCGTACTTAGATTTAAAGCTTTTCATTAGCCTTGTGTTGTCCGGTCTCAATAGAGCTATTCCGCTGATAGCTTGGCAGGCTCTTATATAGTCCGCTGCTTCGTCCCTGTTGTAGTAGTTCATAAAGTCATAGTCTTTAAGATCGTGAAGGCTAAAACCTATAACGCCCGCTTCTGAGAGCTCCCCGGCTGTTACAAAGTTCTTGTGGAGCTGGTTAGCTTTCAGCTCTGCCGCCTTTGGAAGGTGGGCTATAATGTACTCTCTAAGGGCTTTATATAATGCTGGGTAGTCGGTTCTAAATTCTTTGAACGCCTGCCCGGCTGTTAAGTCCTTCTCTGGCTTCCCGTTGTGCATACGGATTTTAGAAAAGCCAAAGTAACGCCCTCTTGTGTCAATGCCTGTTAGTATGTCGTATTTGTTAAGCCCTTCCGGTGGCTCTTCGTAGAAATGGAAGTAGCTGCCGGGATCTTCATCAAACTTTCTATCATTAGCGAGGTTGTCTAGTTCCAGATAGTCGCTAGCCCCCTTAGCTGCCTTTTCAAATTCTTCTTCTATGGTCTCCGCTGAGAGCTCCGGGAGTTCTACGCCGTACTTCTCTTTATAGGCTGCCTTAATAGCGTCACTGCCTTTATAGAGTAGCTCATAGTTTTTTATAATAAGCGGGTAGTTTAATTTCATTTCGTTCTGGAAGCTCTCAAACATTCGGGCTTGCTCTTCTTCGTGTGTGAGTTCGTCCGAGCGTTTACCGTCCTTGTAAACTACATACCCTCTAGAAGTGTCCATATTATAATTTTCAAGTATGCGGGAGTTAGTGACCTGCTCCGCTTTGGTGCTCTCGAGAGCTGCTTGTATTTCTGCCGGGGCGTTCTTAATATCTCCAATAGCGGCAGCCAGAACGGCAGCGACTAGAGTTATAAAGCTGTACTCTTCTTGGCTCTTTTTCTTAATGATCTCCGCCGCCGTCTGGTCGTATTCTTCTTGTGTGAGAATAAGCGGAAGCTTTCTTAAAACTTCCTTAGCGTCTTCTGATCGTTCCAGCTCACTTAGTAAGCCCCTTAACCTGTTGAAGCCGTTGTAAAATTGTTGCTTCAAGCATTGGTTACGGTCGTATAAGGCAGCTATAAAACTGTTGAAGGACTCATAAATTAAATACTCTCTAAATAGTTCCGGGTCGGTCTGTAAATACTCCCACATTTCATTAAATTTATCTATCGGAACTATAGGCGGGATAGTTCCACGCTTTCCCGCTGCAAGCTCTTCTAGTTCGTGCTTGTAGTTAAGTAAAAGAACTGTGCCAACGTCTTTACCTGTCCAGCTCTCTTGCTTTAGTAATTCTTTCAAAGTCTTAGCCATAATATAACGCCCTTCTTGTGTATTCGGTCGGGCTGATCTCGGAGAGCTGCCGCCGCTCTGAGGTCGAGCCCTGCTTGTGTGGGTTTCATTCCTTAAAGGGTTCAAGGGAATAGCCCTTGCAAGTGTAAGCCGCTTTCAATTTTGTAATGCGGTGTTACCGAGCTTGCTAGTAGTGTTTGGCTAGCCAAACGCAGTGCTTGCTATTTTAGTTTCGCCCTCGAGCTGAAAAGTATTATTTTTCAGTTTCGGGGCTTCTGCTATCTGTACTTTTTGAAGTAAGATAACTGTAAAATCGTGTGCATATTTTTCATAGTTTTCTATGTCCGCTAATAGTAGTTAAGCGACATACAATGGAAGGGGAGCGGGTTTACTCTCTGGAAGGTAAACCGGTTAGCCTGCTCCGCCCTCAAGATAATAACTTGATGTGTTTTCAAAATTTTGTGTTGAGCATATCTTGTTATACTTAACAGAGATTTTTAAGAGTAAACTATACCTTGTTACACTTTACCACTTGTGCTTGTATAGTTTTGTATAATTATTTTGGTCTGGTCTGAGCTGCTCCGAGCTGAGGAGAGCTTTTATAATTGCTCTGCCTGTAAGAAGGAATGACCGTCCACGCTCTGAGCTGAGCTAGCAGCTTTTCAAGTGAAGACTTGCAAGCAATTGTCTTATTTCTGTTACGTCCTCGGAAGAAAATAACTGCTCCACTTGTTCAAGTGGTTTGCTGCTGTGTGACCTGCTCCGGCTCTGGAAGTTCTCCGGCTGCCAGTCGTAATACTTCCAGCGTGGAACGTATCGCCCTTGGTAGTGTTCATTGTAGAGCTTGCGGAGAATCTTGTTAGCTCTTAATGTTCTCTCTGCCTTAGCTCTGATCTGTCTTGCTCTCTCGGTACTCACTCCATAGCGTGTGCCGATCTCTGAGAGAGTGAGCCCCTCAAAGTAGAAGAGCTTTATAACTTCCGCTTGCTGATCCGGCAGGGCTTCAACTTCTGATCTTATGATCTCCGAGCACATTTCACCTTCTAACTTTTCTATAAAGTCAGTGCTCTGTTCGTCCGCCTGGAGCTCTCCTAGTGTGGTCTCTCCGTCTTCTTCTTTTATAGGCTTGTCTAGGCTGGTGCAATTGTTCAAGGGCTCTTCTCTGCCGCTCTGGGTTCGAGTTCCGAGAACGTCTTGAAAAGCTGTTTGTAGTGGGTAGTGAATGAAGGATAAAAACTTATAACCGCTATCAGCTTTGAAGCCTTTCACGGCTTCAAGGAACGCTAAATAGCCAGCCTGTTTTAAGTCCCACAACTCCACACCACGGCGGTTACAAATTGCTGTGTGTGTTTCGTAGTATATGCCCGCTTGCTGATATACAAACTTTCTTACCTTGTCCCATAACATCGGGGTTAATTCATCGTTTCCACCTTCCTGTATGAAGGTTGCTAGCTGTTCATTTGTCATTGACTTAACGCCCCTTTTCTGATATAATATTATTGAAAAAGGACGTTGTAATAATTCCATAGTATTAGCCTTACCCTCGGAGCTGGTAGGGCTCTTTTTTTATGCCCTGGCTCTGAGCTAGGCTTACTCCCTTTAGAGGGTGAAGCTCTCTTTTATTATGCCTTATCTGAGAGAGAATAGCAAGGGGCTTTTTTTATTTTCCGCTGCCATTAATGAAGGCTTTCAAGTTGTCCTCTGATACCTTCCACTTGTTGCCGATCTTAACCGCTTTGAGCTTCCCGCTCTTAATGTACCCTAGCAGCGTCCTGTGTGTTACTCCTAATACCGGCTCAATCTCTGTGAGGGTGTAGAGTTTCAGCTTTTCAAGTGCTGCTGTGCGTTCTTTCTTATCTGCCATTACTTACCCGCCCTTTCTATTTCGTCTTCTATAAGTCCGTGTACAAAGTCATTAAATGAAATGCCCCTAGCCTTAGCCAGCTCCTTAGCCTTCTTGTATACAGAAGGCTGCATTACAAATTGTGCCCGCTGCGTGCGTTTCTCCACAAAGAGCGGGTTAAGTTTCATTCCCTCGGGTACGTCCCGCTTGCTGGGTATTCCTTCGGGTGCTGCTGCCGCTCTCTTTACTTCCTCACTGCTTGCCGTGCTCTGATCTGGAGCAGGTGAGCTTATAACATCGTCCCAGCTCTTGACGTTCTGGGGCTGCTCTGAGCTTTCCGCCTGCTTGGGTAGATCGCTTATAAACTGTAAGGCGGGGTTGTCTTTGAAGGTCTTTTTACTCATTGCTATTATATCCTTTCTGCTAGTCCCTGGGCGGCTTCCATTCGTCCGCCGCTATCGGGCTGTATTCTCTTAGCCGGTCAATATGGCTCATTGCGTTCTGGTGCTTTGCAGTCCATACCGTGTGGCGTGCTGCTGCTAGTTGCTCCCACTGTTCACGGTCTGCCGGTGTCGCTGCTCTGGCTTTTTCTTCAAGGGCTGCTGTCCATTGTAAGTGAGCTGCTACGCTGGCTTTGTAGGCGGTGTTAAGCTCCGCTATAAGCCTGTCTAGTTTCCCGCCTGGTGTCTCCCCTGCTGCCGGTCTGGCTGCTGCTGCCTGCTCCAGTTCCTTAACATACTCCGCCAGGGCGTGAACATCGGCAGAATAAGCATACATAGCAGCTAGCCCCGCTTGGTCTGTATATGGTTCTCTGAGGTCAATATAGGGCTTTCCGAGAGCTCCCGCAATAGTTAAAGCTGCTATAGTATAGTTGCCAGTGCCTGGGTTATATGCTCCCTGCTCTAGCTTCTCCAGAAGTTCAAGAGCTCCTCTTTTCCTATCGGCTTCCATTCTCTCACGCTCCTTTGTACGTTGTGTATAGTTGGTTGTGTATGTTCTGTTGTGTACGTCCACGGCGGACAATTTCGCCAAAAATACCACAATATTTGTAACCGCCTGTTTTTGGCTATTTTCCGTTTTCAAAGTTGCACCAAATTATTATTTGATGAAACTTGTGTATGTTTTGCTGTGTATTTTTGGTTGTGTACTAGCCATTATTTGCGGAAGCCTTGCCGGTAGAGGTTAGGAGCTCTTCTATAAATGCGTTGTAGTCCGCTGCTACGTTGGACTTGCCCGCATAGTCAAATATGCTTTGCTGGCTTATCTGGGCTTCCTTAACGCTTATAGCTTCCCTTATGGTTGTGTTAAATAGCCTTGTCCCCAGCTTACTAGCTAGCTGCTGGGCTAGCTCTGCTACTTCCTTACTGAGGATAGAGCGTGCACTATACCTTGTAAGCAATATTCCCGCTATGTCAAGATCGCTATTGCAGTAACGCTTAACCGGGTCTATTGTCCCCGCTAGCTGCTCTATGCCCTGCAAGCTGAATATATCCGCCTGGGCTGGTATAATAACGCTTGTGCAGGCTGTGAGGGCGTTTACTGTGAGAATACCGAGGGCGGGCGGGGTATCAAGTATAATAAAATCGTACTCCCCTTTTATAGGCTCTAGGGCTTCTTTTAAGCGGTATTCCTTGCCGGTCTTGGTTATTGTGCTATCAGCTCCCGCTAGGGCTCTGCTAGCCGGTATTATATCGCCGCTCCGGGTGTGCTGTATAGCTTCCGCTGCTGTCGCTTCTCCTGTGAGCAGCTCCAGGCTTGTAAGATCGTCTGTACTTGCTCCAGCGTTAAAGCTGAGGTTTGCTTGTGCGTCCAGGTCTACGGCTAGCACCTTATAGCCTTTAGAAGTGAGCCCCGCCCATAGTGCCGCCGCTGTTGTGGTCTTACCTACTCCGCCTTTTTGGTTTATTACGGCGTATACTGTAGGGAAATTAAAGAAGAACACAATACTAGCTCCTTTCGTGGTTTACTCTCCAGCGGGTAAACTTGCCCCGCTGCTCCGTCTGATCTGGAAGGAAGCCGCCGCCCTCGAGGATAACAAAAGGCGGGGGTACTAGCTCCCCGCCCTTAGTTCGTCTAGCTCTTCTCGGAGCTCCTTAACGTATTGACGGAGTAAGCTATTTTCTTCCTCTAGCAGCTCTAGCTTAGATCGTTCTTGCTTACGTTCCAGCTTCTGCCGCTGTCTCATATTGTGCAGCCTTAGCCGTGTCTGCTGATCTATCATCATTGGACGGCAGCGGCTACAATATTTACTCCTTATTATGCTATAATAGCTCTTAACGCCTTCCGGTGTTTCCCCGGTGTTGTAGTTGCCTATCCAGCTCCCACAAACACTACAAAATTTATCACCTTTCACACTTCTAACCCCCTTATGCTTTCGCCCTTGCCGTTTCCTTGCCGTTACGCTTCGTAAAGGTTGCCGCTGCTGTCGGTGCGTCCTTTGCGTTTCGTTTGCGTGTGAGGGGTTACGGTGTGGGCTTTCGGAGCAGGTGAAGGGGAGAGAGCCTATAAAAGGGAAGCTCTCCCCCGCCTGTTACTCTGTTTTGGTCTCCTGCTCCTCTTCGTCTTCCTCTTCCTCGAGGTAGTAATAGCGGGTTACTACTCCCTTAGTGTAGAGCTCTGTAATAGCTGCTTTGAGCTTCTCCCGCTTCTCTTCCCGCTCTGAGTATGCAATAGCCAGGAGCTGGCGGCTTGAATAGCCTTGACCGTCTGCAAGTATTGTGTACTCGTTGTTGTGTCCGAGAGCTGAGGGAACGGAGAGCCGAACGCCTTTCAAGTATTGGCTGTTACAAGTGTTAAGGTCTGTTATTATTTCGTCCAGGGCTTCTAGCTGCTCTACCATTTCTTCAAGGGCGTGTATGCTGTTGCAGGCGTTCTTGTAGTAAAGATCGTCCCGCCGCTGGGGCTGTGCTTGCAGCCACTTGTAAAAACGGTATGAAGCATAGATAACACCAATTAAAGCGATAGTGGGGAATAATTCTTGCATTATTTTCTCCTTTTCGCTTGTAAAAGGGGCTGAACTGTGGTATAATAAGGGTACGCCCAGCCCCTCTTGTGGGTTGTTCGGTATAAGGTAGCCTGTCGCTTTGGTCGGTGTGCAGGCTGCCTTATTTGCTTTTCTGGGGGCTTTTCCGCTGACGTTCCGCCCGCTGCCCCATTATATAACCGTAGTTGTAAAGATCGCATACAAGCTCAAATAGGCTTGTGCAGCGTTTAGCGTGCTCCCACGCTGTTCTAGGTATTCTTATAACGTCCTGGAAGCCTAGCAGCTTTTCCAGCTCTGCCAGCTCCGCCGGTACTGGAGCAGGCGGGCTTGTGTTACGCTGTGAGCTCATACGCTAGCCCCCTCTCCTGTATGCTTATTATTGTTAAATGTTTTTCGGGGGGGGTGGAGCGGGTGCTTTTTTCTGCTCCCTGTTAAGCTCATATAATTCATTTTTCAGCTTTTCAAGGCGGGCTCTTTCGTCAAATACACGATCTTCAACTAAATATAAGCTAGTCGTATATTCTTCTAGCCTTCCTTTTCCGTAGAAGTCGGGGTAGTTCTGAGGGCTTAAAAATTCGTCTGTCATATCCTCTAGGAATATATACGCCGCTTTCTGTGCTCTCTCGAGCCCTATTAGTACGTCTTCAAGGTCGGCTGCAACTTCCCATAAGCTGCGGGGCTTCTCTGCTGCCTTCTCTGGTGATCCGTTCATACTGCCGCCCCCTTGCCCTGTTCATAAGCCCATTTTGCAAGTTTTATGCAGTCATTTTCACTTACAGTTTGTAAGTTCAATAATCTTTCATAGTAAAGAGCTTTCGCCATACTTTCAATACTTTTCGGGGCGTCATAATCTCTGGTGAAAAAGCATTCGCCTTTTTTTCTGAGAGTATCAGAACTAAACTTTTTTCTTCCATTCCAGACGGAGCAGGCAGCTACAACTCTGTTATCTTTCGGGCTCCCCGCTGGAATAAGAACGACTAAAGAGTTGTTATTATAGTGTCTAAAGATAGCTGCTATCCACTCTCTAGCGGGCTCTCTCTTTCCTATTACCCACTCTATAACCTTTTCAACTAGCCAGCCTATGTAAAGATCTTCTTTGCCTCCGCCATTATTCTGTATGTTTCTGGCTATTCGCCAAACGGCTGATGATATGGCTTTATTAGGGTTACAAAATCCGCCGTTAATACTCTTGTATATTTCGCCCTTAACTATGCTTAATGCTGTCTCTTCGTTTTCGGGTATACTTTTTCTTACCGTTTCGGTGATTTCCATTGCTTCTAGCTTCCTTTCGTTATTGACTTTTCGAGGAAGCTGTGATATACTTAACTTGTCTAGGGTTATGAGTATATCATAGCTCCCGAGCCTTGCAGCGTTCCAGCGTTGCAGGGCTCTTTTTATTGCTTGTGTTCACTGGCTGTCACTCCCTCTAAAGGGATAAACTCCCGATTTTACGGAGCTTTTAGCCTTGTCCTTACTTAGTGGGACGGTCTTCAATGTGAAGTGTCGGAAGGCTGGGGCTAACTCTTGCCCCGCTCTGATCTCTGTTACTTTTCCGGCTAGTTCTATAGCCGCCTTACCGAGCAGAACGCCCGCCGCTGCTTCTTCTCCTTCTTCATATAGGAGTATTACTTGCACTTCTTCACGCTCCTTTAGTTGAAGAGCCCCGGGAGCGGGCTAGATACTTCCACTATGCCGCCCTCTCTTAATAGTTCTTCTTTGTTTTCTTCTATGCGTTTGGTTACTTCCTCGGGGGTCTCTCCTGTTACTGCTGCAACGTCCGCTACGGTAAAGTATTCGTGTTCGTTGCAAGCTCCAGAGAGAGCCAGCCTAACTCCTACTATAGATTGCTGGGGCTTCATACCGTGTTCAATGCCGGATTTGTACGCTTCTATTACCTGCGGAAGCGTGATACCGTGCTTTTTGTAGCGTTTGAAGATCTCTTTTAGCTGTTTCTGCACTGCTTCTGTCATTCCGTTTCACCTTCTTTCTAGCCAAATATGGCTTTAGCTACTCTCTCTTCTGA
>ODAJ014734344.1_pt1 | contig 13610 bp, 10 predicted proteins | sample 1539241 | NCBI WGS metagenome assembly ODAJ01 (sample SAMN02144231, study PRJEB22623) | gut metagenome | biome: sheep rumen | host: Ovis aries | place: New Zealand | reverse complement strand
ATTGCAAAATTGTAATGGTACGCATGGTACGCATGGTACGCATGGTATGCCTCCTATCACCCTCTTAATTTATTTAACAAATATTAACTCGCCAAAATACTCTTCAAAACCTATTGTGAGGGTGATAAAAAAGCAGTACCTTTGCCGATGGATTTGAGAACAAGTTCGTCTGCTAAATTTCAAAAGAGATTTGACCACCGGCAAAGAAGAAGAAAAAGTATAAAAATTTTGCTACAGGCGCATGAAAAAAAATTTTTGGCGCATAAAATTAAAAAAATCGACTTTCGCAAGTTTATCTTGCTCAGTCTTTAGATGTATCACCTCTCGTCGTATCGTGTTCACTCCTTCTGTAGATTTGAAGCAGGAACTCAAGCAGACTTCTGTCAGCATCACTTGCTACAACCGCAACGGTGAAATCATCAAGCGCGTAACCTCTGACTCTGGAGAAATCGAAGACCCTGAGAACGAAAACCGCTAAAAGTCTCTGTGCTCCTTGGAGGCGTTAGGTGTTATTGCCATACACTCCATTTCTATGAGCCACTGGGGTCTGCATACAGGTGCGAGGGTAATGACGAAGGGCGTTTCTGGGAATTTCTCCTTGAACATATCTTTTACCGTATTGTAGTCTGCAGGGTCTCTGAGATATACAATTATCTGCATCACATCGTTGAATGTCGCTCCGCCTTCAGCAAGAAGGGTTTCAACATTTTCCCACATTCGCCGGGTTTGTTTTATGATATCTCCGACATGAACTACCTCACCCTTATTATTTATAGATGCCGTTCCTGATATGTATAGGTGTTTTCGGTCGCCAAATTCTACGACTGTGCCACGTTCGAATGTTACTCCATATTCGCTGGTGGGATTGAGGTGGGTCGGGGCGTAGAGATATTGCTGCTGATTGTTGGCTATTCCCTTGATGGCGTATGTGTCGAGAACGAGAATGCTCTTGGTGTCTTGCGGAACGCCTCCGATTCCTGTCGATGCAATATAGTGGGTGTTTTCCGTCATGCCATGGCTGAAGAAGTTTGCCTTGCGTGCCTCAACCATGCCTTTATATAGAATATCGACATCTCTTACGAAGAACCATGTGCGGATGCAGTTTCGCTCTATTGTCATACCGTGGTTCTCAAGCATTTCCTCGTAATTGAACAGCATTACCTGCGTCTGGGTGTAGCTGTTGCCTTGTGTCTCATACATCCCCATCTGCCAATAATGTTTGTAGCCATTATTCTTTACGATGGTTAAGCCGTCTTTACAGGTTATGTCTTCAGCCTCCTGAAGGTATATCCATACGGCAACCTTTGACCCGTCGAGTGGCGGCTGTTGTATGAAACAGGTCGTGCAGCTGTTGTCAGCAGGCACACATGGCGCTTGGTTGACAATGTCGCTGAAGAAGTAGCGTTTAAAGACTTTCTTGAGGGTAGGAGCGAGGGCAAGGAACTTTTCTTCTGCTTCTTGCAGACGGGATATCTGCTGGGCAAACAGCTCGCCGTGTGGTTCTACATGGAGTATGGCATGACGTTCCATAGTCTTCCCTTCTGGGGAGAAAGTTGTAAACTCTGCCGTTACTCCGAGTTCTTCGAAATATATATTGTTGTATGTCATATTATTGATTTTTCGTTTTTCCAAAGGTTTGCCAATGTTATATAACCCAAGATTGCAAGAATAATGCTGACTCCAAACGGAAATATGTCTTTTGTCTTGGGAAGATAAACAGGAGGTATGAGTGCTCTGATTGTATTATACTGGATTTCTGCCTTTATGCGTGTCATGCTGACATCGGTTCCTCGGTATGGCTGTATCAGCGTCCCTTTTACATCCGATTCAAAAAGGGCTATCTGCTCGTCGGCAGTATGTATAGCCTCTATCAGGGAAGCGTCCTGAGCGGAGGTTGGCTTGCTGTTCTCTTCGTCCAGGAGTCGCTTCAGGCGATATTCTCCAGATGGGGTAAAGAAATCTTTTATTCTCGCCTTGTCGGTCGTGATGCCCAGCCTCTTCTTGAGTGTCGTGTTTCCTATATGGAGCAGTTCTTGTTCTGACCATAATTCCGGAGCATAGGGTATCGACAGCAGCAGTTGCTCTGCGCTGAGCCCTCGGTATGTACTGCCGCCAGTGAGCTGCCGAGTGAAATCTAATGCAAGGCTGTTGAGGGGGCATACACGCTCATTATATAATATAAGGTGTGTCTTTGCCTCGTCAGCATCCTCGCGGGCAAGTACTGAAATCTTTGCTGCTGCAATCGTTGAGCATGATATCAGAAGCATTGCCATTACTGCTGTAACTAATTGTATGTATGATGTACTATTCTTTCGCACCGGCTTCAATCCATTGCTTTAAGATGTCAAGCATCGTTTGTTCGTCTGTCGTGAGTTGTGTGTGTGAGTAGTGTATGTTCTCGTCGCCGACAGAAATGACTTTGTATAGGAAACTGTTTTCTGCATCTCCTGCCTTCACCAACAGATTGTCGGGAGATTTCGTGGATGCTACTCCGACGATACTGCTGTACGCCTTGTCGGTGCTGAGGTCCAGCCCTGCGCGCGGGTTGTTGCCGGAATGACACTTGGAACAGCTCGTCTTCGTGCCTTGAAACAGATTGTTGTTGATATGGGCAAACATACCCAGGTTCATCTCGCCGACGTTGATTTTAATAGTGTCATTGATATTGTCTGTATCGCTGATGTCGTATTTATATAACGTAGCCATACGCTCTCGTAGTATGTTGATGACTGCAATTTCTACGGTTTTGGTTTCCGGAGGGATGTTTGAAAGCTTTATTGTAGCCTCGCCGTCAATGTTGGAGAGAGACTTCGCTATGGTAGCATATTTGTCTGTTTCGTTAAAGCCGCACAGTGCAAGAGTGTATTTGCCGCCCCATGTGTTTGTTTTTGTGAAGTTGCCAGATAGCTGCACGTTGTATGAGTCGGTATTATACACATACGTCTTTTCATCAACATGACCATCGTCGCATGATGTCGCGAAAACTAACAAAAACGCGATTGTCAGCAGAGAATAGGCATAATTTATTATCCTTAATTCATAATTCATAATTCAAAATTATTCAATTAGAAGGTGTATTGCATCATTACTATTGCACTGTGTTTTGCAATGCCGAGGTCGTCGTTGTCTCTGTCGAGCTGCGTCTTGTGACCTGTCCTGCCGACAAACTGATACATGGCGGAGAGCTTCAGACCTGTATTCTTGATAAAATAGTTACAACCTACTGCCGGACTGTTCAAGATGCCGTCAGACCCTGTCCCGTTGCGGTTGAAGAGGTCGTAACGTGCAGCTAACTGCCACTGCTTGCCAACGAAGTAGCCTGCCTGGGCATAGCCACCGATGTAATTGTAGCTTTCGTTAATCTTCTGACGCTTTGTGAAACCTACATTCATCCAGTAGAATTCACCGCCTATGAACCATCTGCCGCTGAGATAGCTAACCTCAAGACCGACGCGGGTGTCATTGGTGCTTTCGTTTTCTGCTTCAACATTTATGCTGCCGGAAAGTGCTACTTCCAGTTTGTGCTCGTTAAGCATCTTGCTGTTGCCCTGCGTGCGTGGCATGTTGCCGTATGGTGTCCATGACAGACGCCCGGCGTAAAGCAATGATGGTATGTGCCAGTCATCGGAAAAAGTCTTCGTAGCTTGATTTGAACCGGAACCGTTGCCGTTGAAGATGCCGAATTCATAACCTATAACAGGGCAAATCTTTCCGTGGAGCATTACGCCGAGGTCAAAACCTGTTCCAATCTTTGGGTTGGCAGCATTAAGAGAGTATGGCAATATGACGGAGGAGGTAAGAGATACCGGCAACATTGGAAACAATGTCTCGCCAAGGGTGGTAAGATAGGCACTTGTGAATGGTGTCTTGAACTTACCTGCCTTTACAGCCAAGCCTTTGGAGATATAAATGTCAAACCAAGCCTGCTGGAGGATGGCGGCTCCTGATGCTGCGGCATTTATGGAGAGGTTGTACGTAATGTTATTGAAAGCCTTTCCGGTAAAACCCAAGACGGCATAGGGAAAGGAAAAACCGCTGTTGGCTACATTGTCTTGATTATAGGCTTTGTCCAATCCTTCATCGTCATAGTAATTGAAGTTCGCCGTGGTTTGGAGCATCAAGTATGGCTTGAAGGAGAAACGATGGTCCTTGGACTCTATCTGGAACATACGGTCGCTGCCAATCGTTACGACACCGTTTTCTGCGTCAAATGTTTCTTCTGCGGGGGCAGATGTCAGAGTATCCGTCAATAACGACTCTGCTTGTATGTTTGTTGTTGTAAGTGCTGCAAAGGCAGCCAAAATAATTGTTTTCATTTTTTTCTTATAAGGGAAGTTAAAGGGGAGTTAAAGGGAACTTAGGAATAATATCAGTGCTTCGCGGTCTTGTCGGCTCATGGCTTTGAAGAGGTTCTTGGATGCTTCTCCTTCGCCGCCATGCCACAGGATTGCTTCCTTGAAGTTGCGTGCCCTTCCGTCATGCAGGAAGTATGTGTGTCCGTTCACCTTCTTCTGCAGTCCGATGCCCCATAGCGGTGTGGTGCGCCATTCGTTGCCGCGTGCCAGTCCGCTGACGTAATTGTCGTTGAGGCCTACGCCCATGATTTCAGAGCCCATGTCGTGGAGCAGGTAGTCGCTGTATGGATGTATGGTCTGACTGCCCAGCCATGGTAGCTCTGTGCCGCATAGCAGTGCAGTGCCGCGTGGCCTTGTGTGCAGGGTGGTGACGTGGCACAGGTGACATTTCGCCTCGTAGAATTTCTTTTCGCCGAGGGATATCGCTTCGCGTTCTGTCATCGTTACCTGTGTGCCGTTGAGGGTCACCGTGCGGGTCTTGCTGCCAAGGCGTCGGGCGGGCACTCCGAGGCTGTGCAGGTATAGGTCAACACATTCCATGTCTTCAGTGGAAACATCCAACTGGTCATAGGTCAGTCCCATCATTGAGCCTTCCACCATTTGCAGCTGTCCTTCGCATATTTCTTCAGGATAGCGTGAGTTCGTAGCGCCCATGTCGGAAGAGAAGCCTAATTCTACGGTAAGATCGAGATGCTGTGCCTTGTTGCCAGACAGTCCGACTCCCGTAACACCTTTTTCCGTGATATAGTTACATCTGCCAGAGATACCATATTCAGGGTAGTTGCTTTGTGCAGCCAGTCGTTCTATCTCGCTGCGGTCGAGCGCCATCATCTGTCCCATGCCGACATGGCGGAGCGGGATGCGAACGGTGCAGAACAGTTCTTCGGGCTTTATGTCAACATATTTCTCCTGAACATCGTCCCACATCGGGGTGTACCATTCCGTTATGGTATAGTTAGGATGTGCCAATTCGTACTCTTCGCCATCAGGGAAGCATCCCTTCTCGAAGTTGTAGCGCACCTCTAACTTTCCTTCAGGTTTTACTCCGACGATGGACTGGTCGTGCAGTACGCGCCCGTAGTTCTGGAAGAACTTTCCGTTTTTGCGTGATACATAAACCAGCATTGCCGACATGCCGTTCGTGCCAGACCCATATACTGGCGTGCCGTCGGCATCCGTCCTTATGTTGTTCCATACGCCTGGCGTGGTGCGGCCGGCGTTGAGGTGGCATGAGCCGCATGAATATCCTGCATATACGGGTCCGTATTTCTCTGTGATGTTGTCATAGAGGCGGTCGCCTGTGGTAAAACGGCTTGCATAGGAACCGCTCAACCACTCGGCATCTGTATCAAATGATTTTGATGAATCGAGGAATATAGTTGAGGTGCCGGCTGAGAGCGCCATGTTCTGCAGTTCTGCAGCATGCTTTTCTTCAAAGCTGTCGGTACCCTCTGTATCGGCAGAACAGGAAGCAAGAAAAATGCTCCCTGTAATTATCGTTGCCAGCACTGACAGGAACTTGAGTCCTGCCAGTGCTTGTGCTGTTTTATTATATCTCATTTAAGTTAGTTATTCACTTTACGTGGCTGACCGTCTTTGAAAAGCAGGTATTCCAATGTGTGATATCCGCGGAGAGCCTGTGCTGCTTCTATTGCTTCGTCCTCTTCGTCATAGTCGCCGCTCCATTGCATTTCTGACCACTGTTGTGATTTCAGCAGTTCGTAGATGCCTGCTGCGTCAAGTGGCCATGAGTCCATGTTTGGATCAAGTCCCATGTCAGATACCGGACCGAAGAGGAATGCCTCTGATGTCTCCCATGGCTGACGTGCTGCGAGCCATGCTTCACAAGCACTTGCAAAGGTAGCGTCTGAAGGATTTGCCTGGAATGCTCTTACTGCATTGAGTAATGCCTTGTTCTTTGCTACGAGATTATTATATGTTGGTAAAACAACGTTGTCAACAAATTGCTGGACTATTGATTTAAGGTCATCGTCATCGAGTGTAGCGATGTAGCTCTTCATTTCTGCGAGGCTGTTGTTGAGTTCTGCGCATGCGTCCATTGCCTTTGCTGCCTCGTTAGAACCGATGTTGTTGCGGAATGGCTGTGGGATATTGTCAATAGCCTCCCATGCTGCAACAATCTTCTGCCATGTTTTGTCAGCACCGATTCCTTCTATTCCCATAATAGAGTTTTCTGGAAGATTGCTGCTGTTGATGGCGTTTTTAAGATTGTCATAGCTGGCATAGCTTCTGAATTCTGCTTCTGTCAGGCACTTGCCAACGAGGGCGTTGGCGATGGACAGGATGTTGTTCTTATAGTCATCACGAGAGTGCCAGCTGTACCATGACTCAACGGCATAAAGGGCTTTTGTCCTGTCTCCAGCGTTCCAGTAATCCACTGGCTCACCGATTTTTGCTGCTCCTACCTCATTGGCGATGTCTATACATCCGTCTATCATCTGCTCTACGCATGCGTCGTAGGAGTCAAAGCCGATGCTGGCGTCTGCATTCTTAAACTTCTGAGCGTAATTGTTGTTCCACTCGTTGTAGAGGTTTGTAGCATCGTCCTCAAGGAGCTTTGCGACATTCACCGCATAGTTGCCCCAGGCTGCCGCCAGTTCAGATGTGTATTCAAGGTTCTGAGGGTCTGTAACAGCGGCAGGTGTAGGTGCTGAATTGTTGTTGTCATCATCGCTGCCGCATGATGTCAAGCCGAGTGTTACGGCTGCTGCAAAAAACATTGCACTTTTAAAAATCTTGTTCATAGTAATTATATTTTTTTGAAAATTATTGGTCCTATTGGTCTTATTGGACTTATTGGTCTTATTTCTTTGCAAACCATCCTGTATATGCTATACCGATGGCGAATTCGTTTTCGTTGTTGTATTTTCCGCCTCCAATTCTGCGTGTGGTGTAGTCACCCTTTATTACGAGGCATGGCAATGCGCGCCAGTTGATGCCTGCGGTGAACATGCCTACCTTCAGGCGGTCGTCAGCGTTGTAGGGGGCTGTTACGCTCTCCTGTGAGTTATAGTATTCATATCTTACGAACGGGATGATGTCTGGGAATTTCGGGCAGTTGTTGAAGAATCCCTTTATCTTCACGCCAGCCTCTCCGCCATAGCTTACGGCTCTGCGTGCTATCGGGGTCAGGCGCGAATAGCCCGACTTGTTTGACAGCTTGCCGTTCTTTGCCGACAGCACGGAAGAGTTCGTGAGGTTTCCCCACATAAAGTTTGTGCGTGCCTCTACCCACTGGTTGCGGTATTGTCCGTCCAGGGTGTATATGCGTACAGGTGTCTTTCCCATTCCGGCATATGTCTGGCTCTTGTCGGCATTGCCTCCGATGTTGCTGCAGTAGTAGAAGGACGTGCCGAGGCGCAGCCCCTTTACGCCGTGCCAGTTGAGGCGTGCCACGAAGGCGGGGCAGGTGAAGTTGTCAACCTCGAACTTGCCTTGCTTGGCACCGCCCGCCCATTTGTTCCTGTCGAAGCCGTTGGCGTTGAGGCCGGTGACTATCATTGCCTCATAGTCGAAGGCGGCATAGCCTTTGCCGAAATTGCCGAAGAACTCCAGTCCTGTCTCATGCCATGTAGAGGGAATTATCGTTGTCTCGCCTTCGGGGCGTACGGTGCCGAAGAATTGGGTTGGCTCATGGTGGTTGTTGGTGATGCCTACGGGTACTATGATGTGTCCTGCACGCACGTTGAAGGCTCTGTGGATGAGGCGGGTGATGTGGAGTTGCTCCAGTGCAACCTCGCCGCCTTTCTCTACTTCGGTCTCGTATTCTCCGTTCTCGGTATTCTCCAGTTCGTATGACGTTCCTGTGCCGCCAGCTTCGAACTCTATCTCGATGCCGAGAATCCATTTCTTGTTGAATTTATAGTCGCCGGCTATCACGGCACGTGGTATGGCAATGGTGTTGCGGCTCTCTTTGGCATTACCTTCTGCGTGTCCGTAGAAACGGTTTGTGCCATACCTCTTGAAGGCTGCCACTGCTTCGCCATATCCGCCGATGCGCCATTTGCTGAAGCTATTGAGGTCGCCGTATATGGTGTTGGCATCCTCGGGAAGTGCCTCCATTACGGCTGACTGCTTGCATACCGTGTCTGGGCAGGTGGAAGAACTTTTAGGATGATAAATGTTGTTTGTCGCGCCGGTAGTAGCATCTGTGTTACCCTGCGCTGCTGCACTGCCTATGTTGCATGCAAGAAGGAGTGAGAGTATTGTCTTGTTTGCCATATTTATATATAATAAGGTAAAATGAGGAATAATGGTCAATTTTCAATCTTCAATGGTCAATGGTCAATTTATGTTTGCGGGTGCAAAGGTATGGCTTTTTTTACAGGAGGGCAATACTCACTTTTAGGTATTTAGAGAACAAACCCCTACTCCGACCTCAGTGGTCTTTACCCACTCTTCTGTTCCCCGTTTTGCGGGGACAGAAACCTAAGGGAGGGGGAGTGGATGAGGAAAAGAAAAGAGCGCAACATGCTTGGTTGCATGCTGCGCTCTTGCTTAGTAATAAGGCTTATACGCCTTATCTCCTTCCCTCTGATTTCAGTCCACTGCAAAATGGAGGAGACAAAGGGGAACAAAAACCATAGAGGGATGGGGCTGGGTCGTAGGGTTTTGAACCGCTTGTAAGGTTTGTTTATTTCTTGTCTGGCTCGTAAGTGTCTTATGTATATAGTCCGCCGTTGATGGATATTACCTCACCGGTGATGTAGCGTGCATTCTCGGAAACGAGGAAGCCTACGAGGGCTGCGACTTCTTCGGGCTTTCCGAAACGCTTTGTCGGTATCAGCGGTATGAGAGAGTCCTTGTCGAGGTCTTTCGTCATGTCGCTGTCGATAAATCCCGGTGCGACGGCATTTACTGTGATGTTGCGGGCAGCCACCTCTAAGGCAAGGGATTTCGTAGCTGCTATGATGCCGCCCTTTGCTGCTCCGTAGTTGGTCTGTCCGGGCATGCCCTTGAGGCCGGTTACGGATGCCATGTTTACGATAGAGCCGCCGTGCTTGCGCATCATCATCTTTGGAAGAACCTTTCGCGTGACATAGTAGAAGCCGTTAAGGGAGGTGTTGAGCACTGCTGCCCAGTCCTCTGCAGGCATCATGAACATCATGTTGTCGCGTGTTATGCCGGCATTGTTGACAAGGTAGGCAATGTAGTCGTCGGGGTGGGACTCTTCCCATTGGTCGATGGCAGCATCAACGGCAGAGATGTCGCCAACGTTGAATTTTAGGAGCTCTGCTTGTACGCCAAGGGCTTCGCAGGCGGACTTTACTTCTTGTGCAGCTTGTTCGCTGGACTGATAGTTGATAACAACGGGTATGCCCATCTCTGCGAGTTTCAGGCATATAGCGCGACCCAAACCGCGTGAGCCGCCGGTTACTAATGCGTATTTCATGCTTTCTTTCTTAATTTAATTACTATTACCAGGAGTATGCATATTACCAGAAGCGCAATGGCAATGTATGCTATGTATTCTGTTGCCTGTACGCTCTTTGGCTTGAATGTTAATATTACCTTGTGGTTACCTTTTTCTATGTTTATGGCGCGCAGTACGTAGTTGACACGTCCGATCTCTACGGGCTTGCCGTCAACGGTACATGTCCAGCCTGGGTAGTATATCTCGGAGAATACAAGTATGCCGCCGGTGGTTGACTTTACGTAATACTGCAGCTGGTTAGGCGCATAGTTTATCATGTTGGCAGAGCCGGAAGCCTTCCTTGCACCGCCGTTACCCAATGCTTTCTCAAACTTCTTGTCTGCAACGGCACTGGTGCGCAGGTCGGTCGTGCCCAATGCCTCCAGCTCTTGGTTGGCATTGTCAACATAGTGTATGTTGCTGACAAACCATGCATTGCCCATGGCGTATGGGTTTTGGAGAGGCGTGGTGGCACCACCTTGCAGGGGGAGTATCAGGTATTTGGCGTTCAGCATGTTGATGACAGGCATGATGCTGTCGCCGTTTATTTTGCTCATGTCGCCTTGTGCCTCCACGATGGCAGGGAATATCTTCTGTATCTCGGGAGAGATGTGTGCCTCGATGAGCTCTTGGTATCTGCGCAGTTTTGCTGCATGGTAGCCACCGATGCTCTTGTGGAAATAGCTCGTCTCGTTCTCGTTGAAGGTGTTGGAGGCAAGATTGAGTACCCTGTAGTCAAGGCTCTTGTCCTTTAGTATCTGCCGGTCGGTCTCCGTAGGCTCTATGGGGGCTGTGCGGAGAGTGTTGCTGACAAACATGTCGTCGTTCAGGTAACGCTTATCGACCTGCCACATGTCAAAGAGGCATATCGCTGCTATGATGCCTGCCATGACGGGGGCGGAGATTTTTTGCATGCGATATATCATGACAACAATGGTGCAAAGGACAATGATAAGGACGCTCCTCCAGCAGTCGGAGACGAATGTTGCAACGCGGATGTCGCGGAGGTTGTTGAGAAGCGGTGCAAGCTGGTCTTGGGGTATCTGGCTCAGCGCCTGCATTTCTGCGGCAGAGATAAAGCGGTCGAAGAAAAGGGTGGGGAAGAGGGCAAACAGCGCTGCGACGCCCGCTGTCAGGCAGAAAGAGATATATAGCCAGTTGACAGGCTTGCCCTTGATGGAGAAACGGGTGCTTTTTATGCTGTCGGGCTCGTCGATAAGCTTCTTCAGTGCCATTATGCCCAAGAACGGTATGGTGAATTCTGCTATCACCAGGATGGAAGCCACCGTGCGGAACTTTGCGTACATCGGCATATAGTCAATGAAGAGGTCCGTCAGCCACATCATGTTGTGACCCCATGACAGCGTGATACTCAGTATCGTGGCTGCAAGCAGTGCCCATTTTATTGAACCTTTTATAATAAACAAACCCAGAATAAAGAGCATCAGGACAAAAGCGCCTACATAGACAGGACCTGATGTTCCGGGCTGCTCGCCCCAGTACTGTCCCATCTGCTGATATATCTGCATATACATAGGGTCTGCCTTGTCCCTGGCGGCAGAGCATTGGCTTACCGGTGTCATGCTGGAACCGCCCTTGGTGTTGGGAACCAACAGGGTCCATGTCTCGTCGATGCCATAGCTCCATTGGGTTATGTAGTCGCGCTCAAGGCCAGAAGAGGTCTGGTTTGCAGAATTTGGCTTTATAAGCTCGCTCTTGCTACGCATAGATTCCTTTTGGTATTCCCATGTGTGGTAGAGGTTGGGGAAATTGGCAGCCAAGCCAAGCACACCGCCCACAATGCATATACCGGTAGCCTTCATGAAATGCGCAATACGCTTTTGGCGGATGCTGTCGATGAGGTATCCTAATACGATGAAGAAGATGATGAAGAAGTAGTAGTATGTCATCTGCATGTGGTTGGCATTTATTTCAAATGCAGTAAAAATGCCAGTCACAACCAAACTGTACAGGTATTTCCCCTTGTATGCCAAAAGTATTCCGGCAAGCATCGGAGGAAGGTATGCCAACGCCATCACTTTCCATATATGACCGGCAGCAATGATGATAAGGAAATAACTGCTGAATGCCCATATTATAGAGCCCAGCATCGCCAGATACCACTTGAAGTCAAATGCCCGCAGCAGTAGGTAGAATCCTAAAAGATATGCAAAAACATACCATACATTTTCAGGTAGCCACAGATGGTAAGCCTCCATTACTGTGCTCACGACTTTGGCACTGCTATAGGAGGTGCCAATCTGATACATTGGCATTCCTGAAAAAACAGAGTTCGTCCAAAACGTAACATCACCAGTTCTTTCCCTGAATTCTCTCGCCTCCTGTCCTATACTGCGACCGGCAGCAGAATCATGACGGTACAATATCCTGCCTTCTATGTCTGCAGGATAGAAATATGCGAACGATATTATCGCAAAAAGAAAAATGACAAGAATATCAGGGAGAAATCTTTTAATCGTATCCACTTCTTTTATTGTTTTATTGTTAATAATTTTTTCAGAGTGCAAAGATATATTTTTTTTATGACAAAAATATAGTGTGCGCACACAGAATTGATATTTGTCAAAAAGCGGAACTTTTTTTATGAATATTTAAAAAAAAATTTGGGACATTCAAAATAATGATGTAATTTTGCTCACGTTTTAAAGTGAATCATTACAAAACTTTTAATTATATTGTTCAAGAAATGAAAAAGATTGCAATGTTATTTGCTGCAGCTGCTATAGCAGTTTCAGCAAGCGCACAGAGAACAGCCGTAACTGCAAATAAGGCTGGCGACAATTTCTATGTTGGTTTGCATGGTGGTGCTGCAACTATCCTGACAAACAAAAACTTTGAGTCTCATGGTAAGGAAAAAGCCTTTTCTGCGTATGCTGCTCAGGCTGGTGTTCGTGTAGGAAAGAATTTTACAACTGTTTTTGGATTAGCTCTTGATGGAAATTTTTATTTTAAAAATCATTACCACAATTGTCCATTCAAAATTGGTAAGACGTTTATTCAGGCCTTTGATGTTGACTTGCTCGGTACGGCAAACCTCATGAACCTGTTCGCAGGTTACAAAGGTGAACCACGTACTTTTGAAGTGATAGCTTTAGGCGGATTCGGCTGGACACATGTAACAGCTTTGAAAAAAGCCAATGGTATAAATTCAAAGGTTGGTTTTGATTTTGCTTTTAACTTTGGATGCAAAAAGCAGTGGCAGGCTTATATAGAGCCATCTTTAGTTTATCAGCTCCAAGGATTTGGCTCAGATGAATCAAATGAGTTTGTTAATATAATGAGGGGTAGTGGATTCCAGTTTAACTCTAATAAGGCTCTTTTCAGTCTTAATGCTGGTATAAACTACAAGTTTGGTACCTCTAACGGCACACATAATTTTGCTAAGGAACAACTCCGTGATCAGGCAGAAATTGATGCCCTGAATGCAAAATTGAATGCCGCTCAGTCTGAAGCAAATGCTGCAAAGGCTAACTCGACTTCTCTTGACAGCAAGCTTGCTGAGCTCCAGAAGGCTCTCAACGATTGTATGAACAAGCCAGCTCCAGTAGTAGAGAAGGCTAAGGCAAACCTCCAGCCGTCAGTTGTCTTCAAGCAGGGCAAGTCGGTAGTAGAGCGCAGCCAGGAGGCTAACCTTGAGATGATTGCTAAGTACATGAAGAACAACAAGGACGCTAAGATCAAGATTTCTGGCTATGCATCTCCAGAAGGTTCTAAGGAACTGAACCAGAAGCTTTCTGAGAAGCGTGCTGAGGCTTGTAAGAACATCCTCGTTAAGAAGTATAAGATTGCTGCTGACCGTC